>ERZ1740068.41-NODE-41-length-75767-cov-27.285820_pt1 | contig 75767 bp, 61 predicted proteins | sample MGYA00581735_ERZ1740068 | MGnify/ENA primary metagenome ERZ1740068 (study PRJEB43018, sample SAMN04849740) | marine metagenome | isolation source: floating plastic debris | place: Pacific Ocean | collected 2008-08-30 | study: EMG produced TPA metagenomics assembly...
ATAATGCGATAGCTAGTCTCGGTCGGATGTCCGATTTGGCAAGAGCATACCAATCTTCATTGCCTGACCTCGAGAAGATGATGGGTAATTCATCGCAGATAAATAATTCGATAGCTGGTCTCGGTCGGATGTCCGATTTGGCAAGAGCATACCAATCTTCATTGCCTGACCTCGAGAAGATGATGGGTAATTCATCGCAGATGAATAATGCGATAGCTAGTCTCGGTCGGATGTCCGATTTGGCAAGAGCATACCAATCGTCATTCCCTAACTTTGAGAAGCTGGCAGGGATTTCTTCATTACGTTCCAATCTAGATGAAGCCACAGATTCAGATTTTGACGATATCCAAACTATGGAAAATTCAGATAGCGGTCAAGACGATCCAAATTCTGATGTCGATCCCGAGTAGCCAAGTAAGGAGACGACATCTCATGTGTTTAGAATTTCAGTAAAAAATGGATTTGAGTGTTGTTATCTCTACAGTACGACCACAATTATTTAACTTGACCCGCTTGTGGACAGGGAAGCCAACACACAAATTAACGTACATGTACCAGCGGCACGTATTTCTACAACATGTGAGTTCATAAGACTGGAGTTGCTGGCTTGGTCAATGCCACTCAATGTCCGAACTCTGAGGTGCAAAAGGTGATCACAGGATTAGCGAGCACCTTCTTATTTCGCTGCGCGAAGAAAGCTGTAAGGTCGGTGACCGACCGTTTTGATGGCTGAGATGTATTCACGCTTGACTGGAGGCAGACGGTTCATCCAACCCGCAACTAAAACATATCCTTGCGCCCGCGCAGCTTGGCAAACGCCCGCACCGGATCTTGAGTTTCGAGCAATCCCTGAATCGCCGGATCGTCCCAGCGCATAGACGGGTTCGCCTTCTTACTCCAGGCCGATTAGCCGAACCGCGCCGCTAAATCGTCTCAAACGAGATCCGCGCTGCCACCTGCGTCACGTCGCTAACCCCTAGCACCACCGCACGCTGCTCTCCGCCGATCGCGATCGAAACACCGCCACCCAACGCCGCAAACGACACCGCACTCCGCTCGCCGTACAGCGCGATCGAATCCCGCGTCGCATCGAAATCCGCGATCGTACTCAGCCCCGTCGCTGGGTGAATCGCGAACGTATCCGCGCCGTATCCACCCAACAGCAGGTCATCGCCGCGATCGCCGCTCAGCCAGTCATCGCCCGCGCCGCCCATCAGCGTGTCGTTCTCCTGACCGCCGAACAGCGTATCGTCGCCCGCTTCACCCAGAATTAGGTCGCGACCGCGATTGCCGAACGCCAGGTCGTCGCCGTCGCCGCCGGATAGGCGATCGCCGCCGTCTTCGGTGTTCGTCACCCAGCCCGTGCCGCCGACCAGCGTATCGTCACCGCCGTGGGCGCATAGGTCGTCACTGCCGCGATCGCCGATCAGGAAATCGTCGCCCGCCTCGCCCCAGAGTTCGTCATCGTCGCGACCGCCGTGGAGCGTATCGCCGCCCGCGCCGCCGATTAGCGAGTCGTTGCCGCGACTGCCGAGGATCAGATCGAAGCCGAAGCCGCCGCTCAGCAAGTCGTCGCCCGAGTCCGGGTTCGTCAGGCTGCTCGTACCACCGTCGAGCGTGTCGTTGCCGGTCTGCCCCGCGAGCGTATCGTTGCCGATGCCGCCCTGGAGGATGTCGTCGCCTGCGTTGCCACCGAGCCAGTCGCTGCCGTCCAGCCCGGCGAGGGTGTCGTCGCCGGTTCCGCCGTCGAGCGTGTCGTCGCCGCGATCGCCACTGAGGCCGTCGTCGCCCGCACCGCCCAGCAGCAGGTCGCGATCGCGCCCGCCCCAGATGCGATCGTCGGAGTCGCCGCCGGACAGCGTGTCGTTGGCCGCATTGCCGAACAGGAAGTCATCCTCCGCGCCGCCGTCGATCCAGTCTTCGCCCGCACCATTGGGGCCTTGCATATTGCGGTTGTCGCCAACGAGGGTGTCGCTGCCACGCTCGCCAAAGATGCGATCGCTGCCGCGATCGCCCCAGGCCAGATCGTCTTCCCGACCGCCGAACAGCCAGTCGTCTTCCTGGCCGCCGAACAGCGTATCGTCGCCTCGGTTGCCCGCCAGCACGTCGCGGCCCCGGTTGCCCGCCAGCCAGTCGCGATCGGTTTCCGGCGCTTCGAGGTCGCTGTCGTCGATGCCGTAGCCGAGGATAAAGTCCGTGCCGTCGTTGCCTTGCAGCGTGTCGCTACCACCAAAGCCGTAGAGGCGATCGCCGCTCGCTTCGCCGTCGAGATCGTTTGCCAGGTCGTTGCCGAACTCGCCGCGATCGGTCTCCGGCATCACGAACTCGGGCAGCGCGATCGTCAAGTCGAGCGGCGCGATCGTCGGTGCGGACGGGCAGAAGTCCGAGGGCGTAAAGCTTGCTGCCGAAGCGTCGTAGATAAAGCCCGCGCTGCCGCTGCCGCCCAGGCTCGGATTGTCCAGACGCCGAATCAGGCCGTCAACGGTCACGCCAGGGTCGATTTCGTTAAACGGCGTGCTGGTGTCGATCGTCACCGGAACTTCCGTTGGCAGGCTGGCGATCGGCGTCGGAGTGGGGGTCGAGGTTGGCGTCGGGGTTGGCGTCGGAGTGGGAGTCGGAACCGGCGTTGGAGTGGGGGTCGGAACCGGCGTGGGAACCGGCGTCGGCGTCAAACCACCGCTCAGAATATTGGTCGTGTCTTCGGCGGTGTTGTTCGCCAGGTTTGAGTCGATGTAGCCCTGGGTCGGCAGCGCCACTGTGGCCGTCGTCGTCAGGACGCCCGTGGCCGTCTCGCTCAGCGTGCCTTGAACTTGGTAAGTAACGGTCGAGTTTGGCGCGATCGTAAAGGTGTCGTCGATATCTGCCGTCGTGCCCACTGCTGCCGACGAACCGTTGGGGTTAAATCGCTCCCAGGTCACACCCGCCAGCGCGTCCGGCCACAGCTCCTCGACCGTGATGCCCTGAACGGTTAGGCTGCTGGGGTTTGTAACGGCGATCGTGTAGCTCGTCGTTTGACCGGGGGCAATCTCCGCCAGGTTGTCCGTTTGGGTGATGCTCAAATCGACATCTCCCGGCAGAACGGCCGTATCGTCTTGGCCCTGGAAGTCGTTCGGCGTCGTCGGGTCGGGCGTAATTGGCGTGAAGCCCGACGGCAGATCGACCAAGACCGTGTTGGTCAGCTTGCTGTTAACGCCATTGTTATAAGCACGGGGCGTCACCAGGCCGCTGATCGTGTAAGTCACCGTCGCGCCGATGCCCAGGTCTACCGTCGAGAACACCGAACCCGTGCCGCTCTGGGAGTCGGTTCCGAAGCTGCCCGTACCGGTCGTGAACTCGGCGCTCCAGGTCACGTCGTCGAGACCAGTCGAGACGTTGTCGGTAATCTCGACGCCTTCGATCGAGAAGGGGATATACGGAGCGGCAACGGTGTCCGGATTCGTGACCGTGATGGTGTAGGTAATGACTTCGCCAACGCGGATGCTGTCGGCATCGTCCGTTTTGGTGACGTTGAGGTCGAGCTGCGGGATCGCAACGGGGAAGGACGCGAGATCGCTCACGGCCTTGCCGACTTTTCCGACTGCCGTGGCATCGAGGGTCGTGCCGTTGCCGTTGTTAACGTCGGCGATGCCGATGCGGTAGAGCGTCGTGTCGTCGGTTCTGTTACCGTCGTCGTCCTTGACGACTTCGGTGATGTAGAGGTCGCCATCGTCGCCGAGCCCGAGGCTACCGCCGCCCAATGCCGATAGCGTTTCGCCGCTGCCGGAATCGACGATCGAGCCGAGGAGCTGTGCGGCTGCCGTCGGAGGAGTGGTACTGGCGTTAACGCCGCCGAGATCGACGCTGTACAGCTCGTATTGATTGATGTCGTCGTTCGGATCGTTTTCGTCCCCTTCAGAAAAGAACGTCCGCACGATGTACAGCAGGTCGGGATCGGTGGGCGAGAAAGCGATGTCGCCGCCGCCGCCCGTGGGAAAAATCGTGCCGTTAAATTCAATTTTGGCAACGCGATCGAGGCTGGAGTCGCCCGGGTCTATCTCGTAAAGGTAGGCGTTAGACGTGCTGTTCTTGGGCAGGTTTGGCAGCGTGTAGAGTTTGCCGTCGTTGCCCGAGCCGAGCCGCGTGAAAAATCCTTGCGCGTCGCCGCTCGGGTCGGTGGCGGGAAAGTCGCGGGTGATGGCGGGCAGCGAGGTTCCGACACTATCGCCCGGATTCCACTGACCGAAGTTCACGTTGCCGCTCGAGCCGCCGCCGCTGTAGTAGAGCGTGCCGGGATTGCCGAAGGTACGGGCCAAACCGACCACGCGACCGAACGGCAGACTCGAGGTTTTGAGAGCGCTCGCGCCGGTGGTCAGGTCGATCGTAAAGATTTCGCCGCCGGATCCCGAGCCGTAGAGCAGGTTCGGCGGTGCGAAGCTGTGGGCAAAGCGATCGAGGCGATCGAGGCAGAACGCCTGGGCGATCGGAGCGATCGCCGCTTGGCCGGTGAGGTTCGTTAGCCCCGCCCGATCCCAGCGCAGGTCGAGCGACCAGCGGCCACCGGCACTGGTTGCGCCGACTCGGTGGCTGGCAGCGAACACCGGACGCCCGAAGATCGCGCTCAGTTGCGAAATTGACTGGAGGCCGGTCGAGCCCGCCGCAAACTCGCAGCCGTAAACCGCGATCGCCGCGTCCTCATGCAAGCGTTCGGCCCCGATCGCCAGCCGCATCGCACCGTTTGCAATCGTGGCGAGATCCAGCGGAGATCGCCCCAGCCAGAGCCGGCCCGGCTCGCCGTGACCGATTAAGTGAACGGCTCTGTAAGCGCCACGATCGGCGGTCTCGACCGCGCGCGCAAGCGCGTCTAGGCCGTCTCGATCGCGTTCTACGACGACGATACGCGCGTTCGGGTGCGCCGCTTCACGGAGAATGGCACGATCGGTGATGCGTCCGTCGAGCAGAACCAGCAGCGGCGAGTTTTCGGCGCGCTGGGACGGAGTACGTTCGGACGGGGACAGGGCGATCGACATGTGATGGCGGGGATGTAATGCAACTGGTCGTGCGATCTCGGGCTGGCATGATTCGCTCCCCTCCACGCTCGTTCCGGGCGATCGGGCAAAATCGTAAACGCACCCGTCGGTCCCACTGAGAATGTAGTTGAGCCGCGAAGTCGGCCAGAAATGCAAGTTTCGTATTACGTACAATTCGGGGCCGCCTCCGGAAGAAAATCATGCGATCGACAGCGCTCTCACGCAGTCCTCTGGGCAGAGGTGGTGTGCGAAATTGCGGAATCCCCGCCACGCGGGCGTTGGTATACTTGCCGCAATACATGGGGACGCCAGAGACAAACGCACCGCACTGCTACGTGCTTCTGAATGCGTGCTGGCTCTGTGGCTCTACTCGTTCGGGCCTTACTCGCCCGATTGACCGGCTCGAGCGGCTGTCGGCCTAACCGATCGACCCGCCCGACTGGCCCCGAATTATCGATCTCCCGACTGGCCCGCCGATCGCCCTCCCCCGATTTCCCATGACCCAATACGTGTGGCAAACGATCGCCGGTAGCAGCGCGCTCGTCCCCCCCGGCAGCATCCGAGGCGTTATCCACTTCCTCGGCGGCGCTTTCGTGGCAACTGCGCCTCAGGTCACCTACCGGCTGCTGCTCGAATATCTGGCCGATCGCGGCTTTGCGATCGTCGCCACCCCGTTTTTTAACAACACCCTCGACCACGGCGAGATCGCCAAGGCCACCCTCAACAGCTTCGAGCAGGCCCTGGCACGGCTGCGCGGCAACGGCCAGCTCGGGCCGGGCTATCTGCCGGTATACGGCCTCGGCCACAGCATGGGCTGCAAGCTCCACTTGCTGATCGCCAGCCTGTTCGAGGTCGATCGCGCCGGGAATATTTTTCTGGCCTACAACAACTTTCCCGCCAAGCGCTCGGTTCCCTTCCTAGAGCGCGTCAGCGACGGTCTCTCCGACCCGCTTGCCCGGTTGCGCGAGGCCGCCCGCGACGCGATCGCCGAGACTCGGCTCGCCGACAACGTCCCCGCCGACTGGAAAGCTGGCCTGAGCGGCCTCAAAGACGGCCTCAAAGACGGCCTCAAGCAAATCGACCCCAACGCGATCGAGTTCGTCCCCAGCCCTGCCGAAACCCTCGAGATCGTCGCCGCCGACTACCCGGTACGCCGCAACCTGCTGCTGCGCTTCCGCGATGACGAGATCGACCAAACCCTGACTTTGCGCAAGCTGCTCGTTCAAAAGTTCGGCCAGCTCGTCTCTTACCGCACCCTCAACGGCAACCACCTCACCCCCGTCGGCCAGGATCTTCGCTGGACGGTCGGCGAGAGCTTTTCGCCCCTCGATGCGGTCGGCCAGTGGATGCGTCAGGGCGTCTATCAAGATCTCGACGATCTCAAGCGCGAGGTCGCCCGCTGGCTCGACCCGACGGCGACGGGCCTGCAATAGCAGGCTACAGTCCATGTCTGCCAGCCAGCGCCCACCGACCAGCGCGCCTATCAGACAGAATTCACCGGCCAGCTCGGCACAAATATTGGCCGCAAACTTTTAATCTGAAATATAGCGAAACTTAATCTTCGGTTAACCGGGTGAGTCCGCGAAAGGCAGCCCCAGCTCCGATAATGTTGACGGCCATTGAAGCCGATCGCTGCGATATCGCGCCCTGCCGCGCCGCACAGCGAGATCGTTCGGGCCGCGCCGTCGCGCCAGAGACTTACAAACTGTCGATCGAGAGGCGCTCGCCTTCCCCGCCCCCCCCAACAACACTTCTTCGACCATGCTTGCCATTGATGTCAGTACCCCGCAGACGCCAGCCGACTTCGGCCAGCCGAAGCGCGTTCTCGTCGTCGAAGACGAAGAACTCATCCGCGAGATGGTGGCGCTCGCGCTGCAAGATGAGGGGTACAGCGTTTCCTGTGTCGATAACGGTCGCGATGCCTTGGCTTGCCTGACGGGGAGACGTGCCGAGGGTGACGATCGCGCCTTCGACTTGATCGTCCTCGACATCATGCTGCCCCATATCAACGGCCTCGATCTGTGCCGGGTGCTGCGCCAACAAGGCAACCCGATTCCCATCCTCGTGCTCAGCGCCAAGGCGAGCGAAACCGATCGCGTGCTCGGCCTGGAGGTCGGCGCGGACGACTATCTCTGCAAGCCGTTCGGGATGCGGGAGCTAATCGCGCGCTGTCGGGCGCTGCTGCGTCGCGCGCGCACCGATCGGGAGCAAAATACGCCGGAAGTGTTCGCCTTCGAGGGCATCGAGCTGTACCCGCAGCAGTGTCGCGTCGTCGTACGCGGCGAAGAGGTCAACCTCGCACCCAAAGAGTTCCGCCTGCTGGAGCTGTTCGTCCAGTCGCCGCGCCGGGTTTGGTCGCGCGAGCAGCTCCTCGATCGCATCTGGGGCTTTGACTTCGTCGGCGACAGCAAGACTGTAGACGTTCACATCCGCTGGCTGCGTGAAAAAATCGAAATCGACCCCAGCCGCCCGCAGTACATCGTCACCATACGCGGCTTCGGCTACCGTCTCGGTTGAGGCCCACCTCGAGCGCGCCTTACAATAAAGCTTCTCCCAGTAAAACTGTATGCGGGAATTTCTCTTCCTCTGCGCTGGGTTGGGTCTTGGGATGGCGATCGCGGGCTTGCAGCGCTTGAAAACCGAGCGCGCGCTCGCGCGAATCCATACGTCCTTTCCTGCCGACATTAAAGATACGCCCCTCCCGCCCATCTGGAAGCTGCGGCGCGGCGTCAACTGGCTGAGCGAAAGCAACGAACGGCTGAATTTGGAGGCCGATTGCTGGAAGTCGGCGACCCTGTCTGCGCCGATCGGCTACCTCCAAGTAGACAGCGACAACTATCTGAAGCGATCGAATGCCGTGGCTCGCGAGCTGCTGGGGCTGACGCCGAGCGCGATCGCGACGCCGCGCCTGTTGCTCGAACTCGTGCGCTCTTACGAACTCGATCGGCTGATTGAAAAAACGCGCAGAACCCAAGTCCCCCAAACCCGCTACTGGACGTTCCACCCCACCAGCGATAACGTTTCGGAGATCGAACGCAGCCAGCCTTTCGCCCTCTGCGGTCGCGGCTTCGTGCTGCCGAACGGGCATATCGGCGTCTGGCTGGAAAACCAGCAGGAGCTGGCCGACTTACGCGCCTCGCGCAACCGCTGGGTCTGCGATCTGGCTCACGAGTTGCGCACGCCGCTGACCTCGATCAAGCTCGTATCCGAAACCCTAGAGCAGCGCCTCGACGGCACGATGCGCGCCTGGATCGTCCGATCGATCTCCGAGACCGATCGCCTGATCGCCCTCGTCCAGGACTGGCTCGACCTAACCAAGCTGGAAACCGATCGTCACCTCGATCGCGAACTGGTGCGAATCCCCGAGCTGGTTGCCGACGTCTGGGCGATCCTAGAGCCGATCGCCCAGCGACGCGATATCGGCCTCGATTTTTCCGACTGCGGCCCGCTGAGCGTCTCGTGCAATCGCGATCGCATGTTTCGGGTGTTCCTGAATCTGCTCGATAACGCGTTGCAGTACAGCCCCGACGGCGCGACCATCGCCGTGACCGTTTCGGCTCGCAGCCCCGAGGATAATCGCCCTGAGAATGGCCTTACCCAGAATGGCCGTACCCAGAATGGCCTTACCGAAGCGGCGATCGTGGCTCCGAACCAGGCTGGGCTCGCGGACGGTTCGGGGTCGCTGGCCTCAGATGCGCCGCCCGCCACACTCAAGCACCCCTCCGGCTGCATCACCGTCGATATTCTCGACGCCGGGCCGGGCTTCCAACCCGTCGATCTACCTCGCATTTTCGAGCGGATGTATCGCGGCGATCGATCGCGTGCCCGAACCGTCGGTGACGATGGCGTCGCTCCCCGACACACTAGCGGCAGCGGCCTCGGGCTGGCGATCGCCGAGCAGATCGTCCGCGCCCACGACGGCACGATCGTCGCGCGCAACCGACCCGAACGTCCCGGCGCGTGGCTCCAGGTGAGTTTGCCGATGTCCGCCGACGCACCGCCGAGCTAGTGCGGTCTTTCTCCGGCATCTCGTCAAACCCGATCGAGAACGACGCGGCCCAGCGATCGAGCCTGTTGGCCTCGTGCCCAGCGCTCGCGATCCCGGTTCCAAAACGGTTTAAGAGTGGATTAAATGTTGCGACGGTAGCAGACCTTCCCGCAACGACCCCGTAAAAATTTAGGCACGACACATCTGTAAACGTTTACAAACGTGGCCGCGACAGATCATTCTAGATAGGCGAGCTGATTTTTAGCGCATGTCATCAATTAGCGCCAGCCTCTTTGCGGAGTAAGCAATGACGGTCTCGGCCCGAGAAACAGCGCTGTGACCCAGAAGAAACAAGCAGTACGACTCTCGTTAACAGCCGCCCCTCGCTCTAGGAACTCGTATGGCACCGAGCGATTTACGCCAATTTAGTCGATCTATACCTATCCCAAGCCAAGGGCCGCATTGAGCTCGTGCCCCAAACGAACCGTGCAAAGCCAGCCTTCTCCAAACCGGATCGTCCAACTTCACCCAGGCCGCACGCAGCTCCAGCGCAAACTTGCGAAGCTGCGCCAAGATGTCTTGCGTATGGGGGCGCTCGTCGAACATTCCGTTCGCCTCAGCCACCGGGCGCTGTTCGAGTGCGACCTCGAAGCGGCCAATTCGATCGCCCCCCTCGATAAAAAAATCGACAAGTTCTACCGCCAGATCGAGGCAGACTGCGTGATGCTGCTGACCCTCGAGTCTCCCGTCGCCCACGACAGCCGACAGCTCGGGGCGTTGATGCAGCTAATCCGCGACCTGGAGCGCATCGGCGACTACGCCAAAGACCTCGGCGCGATCGCCATGAAGCTGTTCCCTTACCCAAAGCACCCTTGCATGAGCGATATCGAGCGCATGTCGCGCGAGGCCCAGGCAATGCTGGCGATGGGTCTGGCGGCGGTGGTCGAACTCGACGGCAGCGCCGGGCCGGAGATGAAAAAGCGCGACACGATCGTCGATAACGCCTACAAGAGCCTCTATCGTCGTCTGGCTTACCAAGAAAATTTTCAGGGCATCCTGGAGCCGATCGTCCTGATGACACTGATTATCCGCCACCTCGAGCGCATGGCCGACCACGCCACAAATATCGGCCAGCGCGTTACTTATATCGTCACCGGCCAGCGCGGCTCTTGATCTCTATCCCGGCCGCTCGCCCACCTGCGCGACAGCGGGCTCGACCGGAGACTAATCGCCGCCGCGAGGGCGATCCGTGCGTCCGCCGCGATCGAGCCGCGCGTTGCCGATGCCGTCGAGGATGCCGCGCCCCACTAGGCCGAGGCCGCGTCCCACGACCTGGGTCAGCACGTACACCAGCCCCGTCCCGACGACCGAGACGATCCGCCGCACGCGCGGAGCCAGGGCGTCGCGCCCTTCTAACACCAGGGTCACGGCCTGCTGGAGGCTGCTGAGGCTGGCGATCTCCCGGCGGCGCGGCGCGTAGATCGAGACGTAGCGGATGCCGCGCTCGCCGAGGACGTAAATTTGGTGGCGGCTCTCGTAGATGGCCACCGGGTCGCTGATGTAGAGCTGCCAGCGATATTTCCAGGACAGGTCGTTGCGGAAGCGCTCGATCTCGCGCGTCGTCAACAGGCGGCGATCGTAGAAGTCGCGCTTGATCGCCTCCACGTCGCCGAAGCATTCGAGCAGGGGCTGAACGATCGCGTTGGCAACGTGGACGATCGCGTTTTCCAGCAGCATCTGGCCGCGGTACAGCGCCTCGGTCGTGTCGGCGGTGTAGGTGGCGTTATCGACCACTAAAGGCGCACCGCAAACGAAGTAGGCTAACAGCTCGGGAAAGAAGGGAATGCGATCGAGCACGGTCTTTTTCGCAAAGGTGCGGCGCTCGAGGATTCTGTCCACGATCGCGATCGTCTCTCCGTCGATCGACGCCGTGCGGTAGTAGCCGAAAAATGTCGCTGCCGTCTCGCTCCAGACATCGGCTAAGATCCGGCGGTGGTTGTCGTAGAGCGCCTCGACGCTGGCGTCCTCGAGCGTGGCTTTCGACAGGGTTTCATCGAAGCGCCGCAGGACGATCGCCAACAGCTCGCGCCGTTTGTCTTCGCTGAGAATGTCGATTTCTAGCGGACGGTTCGAGAGGTTGGTCGTGGAGCTTTGGAGCTGAACCAGCACGCGATCGACGCAGGTCGCCCGCACTTCTGTCGGGGTCGTTAAGGCCGCTGTCGTCACCGGTACGATCGCGCGCTCCGGTGGGATGGGCGTCGCATTTTCGGTCTCGCTGGGAACGGGCGATGGCGAAAAGCCCAGACGCCGCGCGATCCAGCGGGCGGCCCGTGCTTCGCGGCGCTGACCCTGCAAAAACAGGCGCTCGACCCGCGAGAGACCCGCTCGCTCCAGCCGTCGATCGAGCCGCGAGATCGCAGCGTCGATATAGTCGAGCCCCACCAGGCGATCGAGGTCGATCGCGGCATCCGCACGGCCCCAGGACGTCTCGCCCACCAGCACCCGCGTCATCGCCGCCAGAATCTGCTCGGCGTCGAGGCTTTTACGAAAAGCGCCGCGCGCCCCGAGGGCGATAAGCTGCTCGCGACGCGCCGAGGTCAGCGTCTCCACGGCAACCAGAACTGGAACCCGGCGCTCGCTCAGGGCTTGACAGGCAGGCTCGACAGCGGGCAGGTCGCCCACGATCGCCAGCCCGACGCTCAGCGCCTCGGTGTCGATTTCCTGCAATAGGGGAGCCGCACGATCGAAAATTTCCACCGTCACCGTCCGCCCTTGCCCCAGCCGCTGGCTCACCCAGGCTTGTAGTCCGAGACTGAAAATCCGATCGCGGTCGACGATCGCGACGACGAGAGCAGGGGCGGATGTTTCGGTCATGAACGGCGCGCGACAGCGGGCAATACGCGGGAGCAACAGACGCCCCTCAGCATACCTGCCGGTTTGCCTCTTGTCTGACCGATCCGATCGATCTGGCCGATCTGTGTCGATTTGGCTGGAACCGGGCGCTTTGCCGAAATGCACCACACTGGCCTCCGGTCGTGGGACGATTGAGCTAACCCTCGAATGGCGGCGTGCCCGTCCTCGCCCGTGTCTTGTTCGTCTTCTTCTCCGATCGCTCTGCTCTCGCTGCTGCAAATCGCCAGCGCGACCCTACCCGTCGGTGCCTACAGCTACTCCGAAGGCTTAGAGTTCGCCATCGACTCCGGCCAGATCGCCAGCGGCACGGCCCTGCGGGGCTGGCTCGATCGCGAGTTGCGCTGCGGCTCGGTGCGGCTCGACGGCGCGATCGCAACTCGGGTGTACCGCGCCGTCCGTGCGGGCGACCTCCCGGCGATCGGACACTGGAACGCACGACTCGGCGCGCTGCGAGAGACGGCAGAGCTACGCCAACAGAGCGAGCAAATGGGCTGCGCGATCGCCGACCTACTCGAATCCCTCGACGAGGGCGCAGCGCCCTGGCTAGCCGCCGCACGCACGCCCAGCGCGCTCCAGTTCGCTACGGGGTTTGGAGTCGCCGCTGCCCGTGCCGAAATCGCCCCGCACGCCGCCGCGATCGGTTTCTTCCAGAGCTGGGCAACCAACGCGATCGGGGCGGGGGTCAAGCTCGTTCCCCTGGGCCAAACCGAAGGCCAGAAAATTTTGCGCGGGCTCGATCGTGCGATCGTCGCCGCTGCCGACTTTGCCATCGCCGCCACCGACGACGAACTCGAAACCAGCGGCTGGGGGCTCAGTCTAGCCAGCATGCAACACGAACACCAGCGCGTGCGCCTGTTCCGCTCCTAAAGACGATGTCACGAACTCGCGCCGCCCTAACCGTGGGTTCCGTCGGTCTCCGAACGATCGTCCAACAGGCCGTAACAGTGCTCGAGGGCCGACGCGATCCGCTCTTTGTCGATCGGCTTGGTCACGAGGCCGTGCGTCCCGATTTTGTTACACGCTTCGACGTACTCATCGGTGGCGTTTGCCGTCACGATTACGACCTTCGGGCGATCGGCGCGATCGAGCCGCTTGAAAATTTCTTGGGTTGCCGTGATGCCATCCATCGTCGGCATCTGAATATCCATCAAAATCACGTGGAACGGGCGCGCCTCCGACAGCGCCGCCTCCGTCGCTTCCACCGCCGCAAGGCCGTTCTCGACAACCTGCGACTCGTACCCCAACTTCAGCAAAATCCGCTGGAGAATACGCCAGTTAAGTTGATTGTCCTCTGCGATTAGAATGCGCATCGGACAGCGTTGACCTAGCATATCGGCCATTGGATTCTGGAGCGATAACGATTTGGTACTCACCGGGTACTGTCACTGGCCGTGCTGCTCGAACCCAGCGAGAATACCAGTATGGCATGAGAAGTTTGGGGATTTCGCGTTGTCCCCCCCGGAAAACGTAAAAATAAACCGCGTTTTCTCACGAGCCGATCGCGGGCTGGCGATCGCCGCTTTCCTGCGGCGAAAACACGGCCCCAACCCTGAAATCGGCTATATTTGCGCTGACGGGAGATGCCACCAACTCCAACTTGCTTCGTCAGCCCTGCCGATTCAACGTAACTTACAAGCTACCAGTACATCACCGGCAAACTGTCGGCGATCGCGAAATTCTTTAAATTAAAGAAAGCAAGTAAACGCTTACAGCAAAACGCCCGCGCATTTCGAGCCAGCGGCATACTTCGCAGAATCGTCTGATTTCCCCCCGCCTCCGAGCTGTTCACGTCCAACGAGTTCCCCACCGTGCCAACTTCCAAGCCAGCGAAACCGACAGACAAAACCTCGTCCAAAGCGACTCGCGTCTCTGGAAAAACTCCCGTCCGCAGACGCTACCTGCCCGCATGGCTCGGCCTCGGCCTCGGCCTGACGGGGGTGGCGCTGCTGTCGGCCACGGCTGGCGCTCTACTGGCGATGTCGCTGTCGAGCACCTCGCTGCTCCAGTCGCGCCTGCGCCCAGAAGACCGCAACACCTTCAATAGTGCCGCGATCGCCGACGGCAATATGAGCCTGCCGCACCTGACGCGCCCGGTTAACGTCCTGGTTATTGGCACGAAAGTTCTGCGATCGGAGCTGGGCGGCGAGCTAGAAGAGTCCGGCTACGATCCGACGGTGAACTCCCTCGACGGCCTTTCGGACAGCATGCTGCTCGTGCGCTTTGAGGCGGACTCGGGCGCGGTGAAGGTGCTGTCGATTCCGCGCGATACGGCCACCTTCATTGAAGGCATCGGCGAAACCAAGATTAACGAAGCCAACCACATCGGCGGGCCGGGGCTCGCGGCGCGAACGGTGAGCGACCTCCTTAACGGCGTCGGTATCGATCGCTATATCCGCGTCAACATTATGGCGGTCGAAGCACTGGTCGACGCCCTCGGCGGCGTCGAGGTGTACGTCCCCAAGGACATGAAGTACACCGATAACACCCAGCACCTCTACATCGACCTCAAGGAAGGCCAGCAGCGCCTGAATGGCAACGAAGCGCTTCAGTTCATGCGCTACCGCCACGATGACCTGGGCGATATCGGTCGCATCCAGCGCCAGCAGGTGCTGATTCGCGCGCTGATCGAAGAGGCAATCGGGCCGATGACTCTGGTTCGACTGCCGAAAATTCTATCCGTCGTTCAGGACTATATCGATACGAACCTGAGCATCGAAGAGCTGGTGGCACTGCTGAATTTCTCCAAAGATCTGTCTCGCGCCGATGCCCAGATGCTGATGTTGCCCGGAGGCTTCAACAATCCTGCGACGTCGGTGTCCCCGAGCTACTGGCTGCCGGACTACGACAGGATCGACTCGATGGTGGCCGAACATTTCGGGCGCGGTCGGGAGAATCGCGATGCCTGGATGGCCGACCCGAGCTATACAAACGTGGCGATCCAAAGCGCGATCGACGATCCCCAAGCCGTCCGCAACTTTATCGGCCAGTTGCTCGACTCGGGCTACCGCAACGTCTACGAGGACTATCCTTGGAGCGAGCCGATCCAAGTCACGCAAATCGTCGCGCAAAATGGCGATCTGCAAATGGCCGAAGACCTCCAGCGAGCGCTCGGCTTCGGTGAGGTGCGCGTGGAGAGCACGGGCAATATCGAGTCGGACGTGACGATCCGCCTCGGTCGCGACTGGCTACAGCAGCAGGGCTCGATGCAACCTGACTCCGATGCGATCTAGCAGCTTGCCAGGACTGCTCGGAAGAGAGAAAGCGGCCCGCCAGAGAGCTTTGCCAAGAAAAGCCGCTCGCGACAGAAGTGCCAGCTTCAAGCCGTACCTCTCCGTCACTGCGAGGAAATGACGTTCGTTCCCTCGCTGGCTAGCAGACGAACTGGCGAATCGTACAGGTGACGACGCCAATCACCCGCAGGTCGGTGGCCTCGGTGACGACGATCGGCGGATAGTTGGTGTTTTCCGGCTGGAGCCAAAGGCGATCGGGCGTTTGCCGCAGCCGTTTTACGGTCAGCTCGCTATCGACAACGGCAATCACGATATCGCTGTCGCTGGCCTCGATCGAAGTATCGACCAGCATGATATCGCCGTCGTTAATGCCCGCATCGATCATCGAATCGCCATTGGCACGCACGCAGAAGCTGCGCGTGGAATCGCGAGTCAGCTCTTGATTGAGGTCGAGCATCGCCTCAACGTCGTCTGCCACCGGGGCCGGAAGCCCCGCTGCAACGCTGTGAGAGTACAGTGGCAGCAGCTGCGTGGTCGCATCGTCGAGCGAGCGCAGCTCTGGATGTTTCTTCGCGAGCAAATCCTCAGACGGGAGAACGTGCAGCCGCACGACATCGCGTACGGCCTCGACATCCGTTCGCGTCGCCTTCCAGTTCGCTAAAATAGGCTTGATTCGCTCGGCAAGGCTCTGCGGCACGCGCATTGCTTCTGTAGGCTCCCCGTATTTCCCCGAACCTTTCGGTCTTCCCGCGCCGTTGCGTTTTCCTCCTCGTCCCATGCCATTACTCCCGGTATTTCATCCGATATTTCATACAGTATTCAAATCTTAGCGTACTGAATTCAAAGACGATCGCCAGGCTGCGCTTTTGTTGACATTTCGTCGCGATCGCCGGAGCAATCGCCCCTATCGTTTCGATCGAGCTCGACGCGCATTGCGAGCCGCAGGTTATGACCTCTCCTTCAATTTCCGTTTCGGTGAAATTCTTTGCGGCTTACCAGGACGCCTATGGCGTGCCGGAAGCTATCTGGTCGTTTGCGTCCGGGGCCTGTGTTGCCGACGTGCTCGACCGTTGCCTGGGCGAGCACCCGCAGCTCGAGCCCCTGCGCCACCGCACCCGCTTTGGCATCGACCTCGAATTCGTCGAAGGCACGACCCCCCTTGCAGACGGCAACGAAGTCGTCTTAATTCCGCCCGTCAGCGGAGGCTGAGCTGCGATCGGCGCGCCGCGATTTCGACGAGAGCGGCACGATATCGGGTGTAGGATCCCGACCTCAAACCGACCCCACCGGGACGATTTCCCGTGCAATACTGGCCAGTATTTACAGCAAACGCGCGCCCGATGTCGTCTATACTGGCGGGGCTACAATCCAGCCCTGGCCGAGACGCAGCAGGCCCCTCGAATACACCCCTCGGCGACTAGCTGGTAGGACTCCACACTGAAATGACCTCTGAATACATCCGTCAACGCTCCGATCTTCTGGGTACGCAAGTCATCACCCGCGATTCGGGCCGCCGTTTGGGCGTCGTCAGCCAAGTGTGGGTCGATGTCGATCGTCGCGAGGTCGTTGCCCTCGGAATGCGCAGCAGTCTTTTAGCGGTTTCGGGGCTACCGAAGTTTATGCCTCTAGACAGCATTCACCAAATCGGCGACGTCATCCTCGTCGAGGACGATACGGCAGTTGAAGACGACTGGGATGTCGATGCTTACAGCAACCTAACGGGTAGTGAAGTCATTACCGAAACTGGCGAGCTGCTCGGCAAGGTACGCGGCTTCAAGTTCGATGGGCGCGATGGCGCGCTCGTTTCAATTATCATTGCCTCGATCGGTCTCCCCCGCATTCCCGAGCAGGTGCTCAGTACCTACGAGCTGCCGATTGAGGAAGTCGTCAGCAGCGGTCCCGAACGTCTGATTGTCTTCGAGGGCGCAGAAGAACGCCTAACTCAGCTTAGTGTCGGCGTGATGGAGCGCCTCGGTCTCGGCGCGGCCCCCTGGGATCGCGAGGATGAAGAAGAGTTTTACCCACCCTCGGCACGCCCGGAGAACCAGCTCGGTAGCGGCCTGCCGGTTCGCGACGAGCGCCGCCGCCCCGTCCGCTCGCCCGTCGAGCGCTGGGACGAAGAAGAGTACGATCGCCCCGCGCCCGAGCCCGAGCCGGTTTACGTCGAGTACGACCGTCCCGCCGCCACGCCGCGCGCTGCTGCCTACGACGAACCAGCCTACGAAGAGCCCTACGAGGAGCCGAAGTACGAATCGCTCGAAGACGATGCGTGGGCCGATCGCGAAGACAACCGCTACCGCGCGCCGAAGGTCAATATCCCCCAAAAAGAGCCGGAATACGAGGAAGAGGCTGGCTATTAAGGACGGGGAAAAAGCTTCGATTGCGGCGCATTGCTGCTGTTCACATTCGGTGAGCCCGTTCGCAAAAACTAACGAAAAAAGCGGAGATCGAATCGATCTCCGCTTTAATGCTTGAATCAAGCGCGATGGCGAGATGCCGCCCGCTAGCTTGCTAGATACTCACCAATATCGCGCTTGCGCTTACGCAGCTTCGTGAGTGACTCGCGCTCGATTTGGCGAACGCGCTCGCGGCTGATGTTGAGCCGATCGCCGATTTTCGCCAGCGTCATCGTCTTGCCATCGCGCAGGCCGAAGCGCAGCGCCAGCACTTCCTGTTGCTGCGGCGTCAGTTCCGACATCAGCGTTTGCAGGTCGGTTTTCAGCGACGACTGCACGGCAAAGTCTTCCGGAGACTGTCCGTCGTCTTGCAGCAGGTCGGCTAGCTCGGTGTCTTGGTTGTCGCCAACGCGCAGATCCAGCGACAGGGGCTGACGCGATCGCTCCAAATATTCGCGAATCTGCTTTGGCGTCAGCTTCATTTCTTCGGCAATCTCGGCAATCGTTGCCGAGCGACCGTACTCCTGCGTCAACTGGCGCTGGATTTTCTTGATTTTATTGAGCTTTTCAGTGATGTGAATCGGCAGACGAATCGTGCGGCCTTTCTCCGCGATCGCTCGCGTGATTGCCTGACGAATCCACCAATACGCATAGGTCGAGAAACGATAGCCCTTTGTGGGGTCGAACTTCTCAACGCCGCGCTGCATACCGATCGTGCCTTCCTGAATTAGGTCGAGCAAATCGACATTGCGCTTGATATACTTCTTAGCCACCGAAACAACCAGACGCAGATTGGCTTCAACCATCTTGCGCTTGGCTGCTGCACCCGCCTTCAGCTCCCGCCGCAAAGTCGTTTCGGACGTTTCCGCAGCCGCAGACCATTCTGCGCGCGTCGGCTCGCGATCGTTTTTCTCGACAAACTCCTCGCGAACGCGCTCGAGGGCGTTCATGCGCTGCACCTGCTTGCCAAGCAGAATCTCCTCTTCGTGAGTCAGGAGCGGAACTCGACCGATCTCGCGAAGATAGGTGCGAACTAAATCGGTAGAACTCTGAGCTGTTTTCATAACCGTCGCCACCTCGCCGTTTTGATGACAGTGAACCCCTCAGCAAGCGCGACAGTTCGCGCTTTCCTCCTCGGGCTTCGCCTGATGCGAACTCATAACGATAACGCCTTAAGTTCTTTTCAGTAGTATATCCCAATGTAAACAAACGTAAAATTCCTGAACGTGCGCACTGCTACGGTTAGTACGAGCTTTGACACAATTAGCGATCTGGTTGGGCAATCGATGGCGACGTTGTGCGCAGGGCTTTGAAGCGCTAGAGTGTCGGGTTCGGGATTCTCGCCACTGACGGGCGGGCCGTCAGATCGCGACGGCAGATTGGGCCTCTTGCGCGAAGATTTTGGGTTTGGAAAAGACGGCATCTCGAAGGCTGGGCGGAGTCGTTCGCGTAGCGTCGGCCTCGCCGATAGCCTGGGTGAAATCGTGAAAAGCGATCGCACTTCGACTCCGCTCAGTGCTCGAATTCTGACCTTTTCGACTCGTGCAAGAGGTCTATTGGCACAGTCGCTAAAAACATGCAAAAGCAGCACGACGGCTACCGCCAACTTGGCTTCACCTAGATTTCAACTCGAGTTCGATCGGGCCGGGGGTTGGTCGAGCAGGCGCAAAAATTCCGACTCGTCGAGAACCGCAACGCCGAGGCTTTCAGCCTTCGTCAGCTTGGAGCCCGCTGCTTCTCCGGCCACAACAAAATCCGTTTTCTTACTCACCGAGCCCGTAACCTTGCCGCCCGCTCGCTCGATTTTGGCTTTAGCGTCGCTGCGCTTCAGGGTCGGCAGCGTGCCAGTTAACACGAATGTTTTCCCAGCCAGGGGGCGATCGGCGGGAGACTCGTCGGCGTCGACACCGATCTGAAGCTGGAGACCGAGTTCGCGCAGGCGATCGACCAACTTTTGATTGGTCTCGTGCTGGAACCACTCGACGATCGAGCGGGCGATCTCCGAGCCGATGCCGTACACGTCGGCAATTTCGTCTTCGGTGGCGCTGGCCAGCAGCTCGACGCTGGTGAAGCGGTTGGCGATCGCCTTGGCGTTGACGCTGCCGACGTGGCGGATCCCCAGACCGTAGAGCACGCGGTTCCAGGGCTGCTGTTTGGATGCCTCGATCGCTGTAATTAGCTTGATGGCCGACTTGCGCGCCATGCGATCGAGTCGTGCCACCAGATCGGCGCTCAGGTCGTAGAGCCGGTCGATCGAGGTGACCCATTCGCGTTCGACGAGCTGCGCGATCAGCTTATCGCCGAGACCGTCGATATCCAGCGCGCCGCGACTGGCCCAGTGCGCCAACGATCCGCGCACGATCGCCGGACAGCTCGAATTTACGCAGCGGGTTACGGCTTCGCCTTCTGGCTTGAGAGTTTTCGAGCCACACTCCGGGCAGTGTTCCGGCAGGTGATAGGCGATCGCGTCGGCGGGGCGTAGCTCCGGCAACACGCGCACCACTTCGGGAATGATTTCCCCGGCCTTGCGGACGATCGCCGTGTCGCCGACGTGCAAGTCCAGCTCGGCGATGCGATCGCGGTTGTGGAGCGTCGCGCGCGATACGGTTGTCCCGGCGAGCTGTACGGGGTCGAGTTCGGCTACGGGCGTCAGCGCTCCGGTGCGCCCCACTTGGACGACGATCGCCCGGACGATCGTCGGTGCTTCCTCGGCGGGATATTTGAGCGCGATCGCCCAGCGGGGGAATTTCTGCGTGAAGCCGAGCTGGCGCTGGAGCGCGACGCGGTCGAGTTTCACGACGATGCCGTCGGTCATGTACGGCAAATCGTGGCGACCCGTATCCCAGCGATCGTAGTAGCCCGCCACGTCCGCGATCGACGGGCAAAGCGCCCGGTGCGGGTTCACCTGAAATCCCCAAGTTTGCATCAGTTCCAGGGTGGCGGACTGGCTTAGCGGCACGCGATCGGCGGGCGCGTCGGGCAAGTGCAGCGTGTATGCAAAGAAGGAAAGCTGGCGAGCGGCCACGATTCTCGGATCGAGCTGGCGCAGCGTTCCGGCGGCAGCATTGCGCGGATTGGCGAACGGCTCCTCGTCACGACCGGCGCGATCGCGGTTGATCGCCTCGAACGTCGCGATCGGCAAAAACGCCTCGCCACGCACCTCCACGCGCGGCGGTGGATCGTCGATTCGCAGCCGCAGCGGAATCGATCGAATCGTTTTAATATTCGTCGTGATGTCCTCGCCGATCGTGCCGTCGCCCCGCGTCAGGCCGCGCACCAGCAGGCCATCCTCATAGGTCAGCGCGATCGCCGAGCCGTCAATTTTCAGCTCGCAGGTGTAGGCGTAGTCAGGAATTTCCGTTTCGAGCTTGCGCTGCCAGCGCTCTTCCCAAGCCAGCAGCTCCTCGCGATCGAAGGCATTCTCCAGACTGTAGAGCGGAATATCGTGCGGAACGGCAGGAAATTTTGTCGAAACTCGATCGCCCACGCGCTGGGTCGGACTGTCTGGCGTCACTAGCTCCGGGTGACGCGTCTCAATATTCTGTAGCTCGCGGTAAAGACGGTCGTAAACCGCGTCTTCGAGCGTCGGCGCGTCGAGAACGTAGTAGGCATAGCTCGCATCGTTAAGCCGCTCGCGCAATTGGGCAGCTCGCTGAGAGTCCGACATCGACACAGCCTCCGACAGATATGTGCCAGACGATCTTACGCCCTCAGGCTTGCCGCGCTTTGAATTCTGTGTGCTTTTCGGAAGAACGGCCACACCCAATAAGAGCCAAATAAAAAAACGAGGAGACAAGCTCCTCGCTTCACCAATTCTTCCAGATGCACCTTAATGGCAAACGCATCAATTTCTGAAAAAATATCTGCGTTGTGTCACTGGCCTACAGTCTATTCAGGTTTGCAGGACTCGCCCAGGGGGGAGAGACCCCTCAATTTCCGGCGAATTTCGATCGCGGTTTGGCAGGGAGAGAACGAGGCAAAACCAACGCCCGTTTTGGCTTCTTTTCACCAAAGCGCGATCGCCAACCCAAAAGATTAGTGAGAGTTAATGCTCAGCGATGTCACCGGCTCGAAGCTCGGGACGTTAATCGCCTCAGTCTGCTTCGTCAGCTGACCGTAAAGACGCTCCGTGTTAGGGAAATTGGCCGCCGGTAGCGTCGGGAAACGACGGTACGGGACGACATCTTCGCCAAAAGCCTGAGCGTACTCCGGCGAAGCCACTATCGCACTGACGAAGCTGCGAACACCTTCTGTCGCCAGGATTTGGTTGTATTTGCGAATTTCCGCCTGGTCGCGGGGAGCGCGGCCCAGGAAGTGCTTGGTTCCGAGTTCGATCGCCTTGGTATTCGGATAAGGCGTATAAAACTCGCGAACGTACAGTTCCGACGAACCCAGGGCTTCCACGAAGCTCCGGACAGAAATTTCACTGTTGCGAAGCTTACTTTCCAGCGCCGCGAACTGAGCCGTCGTCACGTAGGGCTCGATATCGCGCTCGAACACTTGACGATAGGCCGCTTTCGCGACGCTCTGAAGCTGTGCTTCGTCCTCATTGTTAGACAGCTTGAAGACCTTGATTTGGTCGCGCCGCTGGCTAACCCCCTGGTTGACGCGCGCGGAGTGCTCCAAGCGAGCGGAGTCCGAACGCAAACCGTGGTTGTTCGGCACACCGAGCTCTAGGAAACGCGGTGTGCCCTTAGGCTTTTTTAGCGTGCCGGTATAGCCGATCGAGCCCGCTCGCAACCCCCGTAATGACTGCCCCGCTGGCGTTAAATAGCGCTCGTAGGGGACGGTGTCCTCACCAAAGGCATCGTTGTACTCGGCGCTATCGAGCATCGCATCGACCACCGCATAGAATCCTTGCTTCGAGGCGATGTCGAAGTAGGCGTTGATCTCGTTGCGGCCGTAGGTCGGACGACCGAGCAGGCGGCGATTCATAAATTCGATCGCCTTACACACGTAGAGCGACGTCCAGGCTTGCTTGCGGAAGGCGTCGGATTTCGCCAGCGCGCGGATAAACTCGCGCACAGAAATCTCACCGTTCTCCAAACGAATTTCGGCCACCTTATCGCCCTGCCCTTCGTAAACATCGCGACCGAACACCTGACGGTAGGCGGCGCGAATCACTTTCTGGGTCGAGCTTTCCGAGTAGCGGACGCTGGAGTTGCCCGAGAAACTCGAAATGGTGCTGGGAACCTGGTCGAGCTTGAAGACTTTGGGGCCGAGCGAGCCGGGCGCTTTGGGACGTGCCGACGGATTGCTGTTTTGGTTGTCGATGCCCGCGCCGCGACGGATCAGGATGCGGCGGGTGTCCTTATTAAACGGAGCCGGGGCGACGCTCGGGTCGCGGTTCTCTTTCGGGAAGATCGCACCGAACTGAATCTCCAGCGGATCGTTGCCCGATCCGTAGGGATGCTGGTCGGCCAGGGGATTTTCGTAGTCCGCGAACAGCGTGACGAACTGCGGCACCTTGCGGAACGGCGCGCTGTAATTGAACAAGTCGTACTGCGGCCCCCAGTTGCGGCACTCCTGCGCTTCTTGGCCGAAGCCGCGCAGATAGGGCACGGTTTCCTCACCGAAATAGTCGGCGTATTCCTGCGAATCGACCAGGGCGTCCACCAAACCGGGGAGACCGCCCTCCGAGACGATCGAGAAGTATTTCTGCACTTCTTCGCGCGAGCTGGGGCCGCGACCGAGGATGTGGCGGAAAGCCAGCTCGAGAGCGCGGCTGTTGATAAACGGCTCGAAGAACTGTTTGCGGTAGAGCGGCGATTTGCAGAGGCGACGCACGAACTCTTTCATCGAGATCTCGCCGTTTTTGACCTTCGACTCCAGGTACGAAACGCCCTGGCCGTAGGCGCGAGAGATATCGCGCTCGAAGAGCTGTCGGTAGGCGGCCTTAACGGCTTCGTTCTTCTCGATCGAAGAAAGACCGGGCTTCATCGCGTACTTCGGACGCTTCTCGGAAGCTTCGGCATAAATCTGCGGCAGTTCGAGACCCTGGAGGTCAGTCGAGGGGCGCTGGCGCTGCTTGTTCGACGGCGTCGAAGCTTTAAATTCGCTCAGCAGCACCTCGAAGTAGTCCGCCACGATCTGGCTGGCCTCATCATCGGCGCGGAAGTAAGCCAGCGAAGCCTGACGCATCGTTTGGATCGCCACGATCGTCGCCGGAGTCGAGCAGGCGTTCTCGATGATCTCGCGCAGACCGCGTACGTTCACCGTGATGATATTCGGGTCGCCCGCCACGATCGCGTAGGTCACGTAGCGCAGGAACCAGGCCATATCGCGCAGCGACTTGGTCATATTGCGCGGGCCGTAGCTGCTGACGCTAATCGGGCGGAACCCCGCCGGGACTGCGCCCGAACCGGGCGCGAGGAACAGCGCCTTCAGGCTATCGAGGATGCCTCCATTTCCGTCGTCGTCAGTGTAGGTAACGGCGGACAGTTGCGTCGAGCTGGCCATTGCCATCTGCACTTCCGGTGCGGGGCGCTCGACGAAATTCAGCGGCGAGCCACCCGTAAAGATCCGGTTCGCGGCGCGCGAGACGATCAGCTCCGACTTCAGGGTCAGGATCTGGGCGATCTCGACGCGCTTGACGCCGGAGTTGAAGAAGGTGTCGAGCTCGGTGAGTTCGCTGGCTCCGAGGTAGCGATCTTGCTGTTCGGCTTGGGAAATCGTCGAAACAGGAACCGTTCTAAAAATTTGCTGGCGCACGACTGTCGTGCCACCACTAGCCTTAACACTCATTCGCTAACTTCTGTATTAAAAACGACAGGAGATGGAGGGGACGGAGCCTCGGCAAAGCTGCCGAACATCCGCCCGAGCACTGTTTTTCGGCAATAAACGTTTCTGTTCTATAGGAGCGCGCAGCTAGATTATTAAAAAAAATGCCGTCGCGACAGTCTCTCGTTTAAGACCTCAGTTGGGCGAATCGTACCTCGATTCCCGAGCCCACATGAGAACACGAAAAGTTTTGTAACTTTCGCGCCGAGGTCGGCCACGTATCGCGGCGTGCTGGGGGCGGGAACTCAGAAAAATTCGGCACAAGTTCGCCAACCCTCGCTAAGATTAGCGTCCCGTGCTTTTCTGAACTCGGCCCCGAACTCGACTCCGCTCCTGCCGCCCGTTATGAACCTTCCCGCTCCCGATCGCGACCCCGCCAACGTTTCTCAAGGCGATCCGGCCAACGCTCCTCAAAACACCCCCGATCGCGCCGCTGCCACCAACGCCGTCGCCTCGCTCTACGACACCTACCCATTTCCGCCCGAGCCAATCCTCGACGAAGCGCCTCCGGGCTACAACTGGCGCTGGCACTGGGAAGCGGCCTACAACTTTTGCTACCGCCGCCGCCCCGATCGCAAAGACGCGCGCATTCTCGACGCAGGCTGCGGCTCCGGGGTCAGCACCGAATACCTCAGCCACCTGAACCCCGAGGCGCAAATTACGGCGATCGATATCAGCCCCGGAACCCTCGAAGTCGCTCGCGAGCGTTGCCGCCGCTCGAACGCGACGCGCGTTGAGTTCCACAACCTCAGCCTCTACGACGTCGATCGCCTGGGTGGCCAGTTCGATCTCATTAACAGCGTCGGCGTTCTGCACCACCTGCCCGACCCGATCGCTGGAATCCAAGCCCTCGCCAAGCAGCTCGCACCGGGCGGCTTATTTCATATCTTTGTCTACTCCGAGCTGGGACGGCGCGAGGTGCTGCTAGCCCAACGAGCGATCGCCATGCTCCAAGGCGAGAAGCGCGGCGACTACACCGACGGCGTGGCGATCGGGCGCAAACTGTTCGCCGCCCTGCCGGAGACCAACCGCCTGGTCGTCGAAGACAAGCGCCGCTGGTCGCTGGAAAACCACCGTGACGCAAACTTCGCCGATATGTACGTCCACCCCCAAGAGTGCGACTACAACGTCGAAACCCTGTTCGAGCTAATCGATGCCTCCGGCCTCGAGTTCGTCGGCTTTTCCAACCCCGCTTACTGGGATCTCGATCGGCTGCTCGGCTCCGACCCCGAACTACAAACGCGGGCCAAAGAGCTCGGCGATCGCGAGCGCTACCGCCTGATCGAACTGCTCGACCCCGAGCTGAGCCACTACGAATTTTTCCTAGCGAAGCCGCCCTTCACGCCGTCCGACTGGGGCGACGACGCGCGCCTGCTGGCGGCGAGACCGAGCCTGTCGCCCTGCATCCAAGGCTGGCCGAGCCGGTCGCTATTCGACCTCGACTACCAGATCGTCGAACTCTCGGAGATTGAATTCGAGTTCGTGCGCGCCTGCGAATCGGGCGATCGCCGCGTCAGCGAAATCCTCAGCGACATCGCACTGCCGCTCGAGCGCCTGCGCCAGCTCATCGCTCGACAAATTCTCCTACTCGCGCCTTAGGACATGAGCGGGCTCGCGTGTAGATTCCGCGATCCCCACAACATCTACTCACCGAGACCGGGCACAAATCCCAAGCGGGAAATCGCACGTTCGCGACCGGAACGACCCGACTGACTCGGCGCGCAAACCCTCGAAAACACGAGGCTTTTGGGTCGCGATCGCGTCGTGTAGATTCTTTTAATAATTGCTACACCACCGTGATATTATTGCTCCTGGCTTGGGTCTTTAAGCCTCCTGCTCTCTAGAGTGCCAATCGTTTTTAGCACGCCAACTGGAACTATAAAACTGCTGTTTTTTCCAAATGGCCGCTAGGTCGAGCGCACTTTCAGAACGACGACTCGCACTCTCATGCACGACCTTTTCAGTGAGGATATCGACCGAGACGACACCTTGCCCCGGTTCAAACGGATCGACGACGAAAATCGCTTACCCAAGCAGTTACTTCGCGGCGAACCCGCCCAGCCGAAATCGCAAGCCCCCGTCACGGAAGAGTTCACAGCGTCCGCACGAGAAGCCGCCGTCGCCTCGATGCAGGAGTACTACACCCTCAAGCAAGCGCTATACCTTTCAACCCTCGCGATAACGGCTGTCGGCTCTATTGTCGCGCTGTTCGCATATTCTTCGGATACCGCGCTGAGCTACCTTATCGGATCGCTCTGCGGCCTTTTGTATCTCAGGATGCTGGCGAAAGGTGTAGAACGCTTGGGCTTAGGTGCTGCGAGTACCGGAGGCAGTGCCCGAATCGCGATTTTCGTTGGTTTGGTTGTTGTCGCCACTCAAGTCGAACGGCTCCAACTCGTTCCCGTTTTCCTCGGTTTCATCACGTACAAGTTCGCGCTGCTAGCCTATAGCTTTGCGATTGGCCTGCGTGAGAGTTGGCCGCCGCGCCCAAACAAGCTGTAACCGTTTCGCACCCGCGATGTCGAACCTGTTTAATAACCTCAACGCTGTCACCCTGGCAAGCCTAGAGGTCGGCCAGCACTGGTACTGGGAAATTGGAGGCCTGAAACTTCACGGACAGGTTTTCCTTACCTCTTGGTTCGTTATCGCCGTCCTGGTGGTAGCCTCTGTTCTGGCAACTCAAAGCATCCAGCGCGTTCCGAGCGGATTGCAGAACTTCATGGAATTCGGCCTGGAGTTCATTCGCGATCTCGCAAAGACTCAAATTGGTGAAAAAGAGTATCGCCCGTGGGTACCGTTTGTCGGTACTTTATTTTTGTTCATCTTCGTGTCGAACTGGTCGGGAGCTCTCGTCCCGTGGAAGCTCTTCGAGATTCCCGCAGGCGAGCTGGCCGCGCCCACGAACGACATCAACACGACCGTCGCCCTGTCCCTGCTGACCTCGCTGGCGTACTTCTACGCTGGCATCAGCAAAAAAGGACTCGGCTATTTCGCTCGCTACGTCGAGCCAACCCCGGTTCTGCTGCCGATTAACATTCTGGAGGACTTTACGAAGCCGCTTTCGCTGAGCTTCCGTCTTTTCGGAAACATCCTGGCAGACGAGCTCGTGGTTGCCGTGCTGGTGTTCCTCGTGCCGCTGATCGTTCCCCTGCCGGTGATGGTTCTGGGTCTCTTTACGAGTGCCATTCAAGCGCTGATTTTCGCCACCCTGGCTGCGGCCTACATCGGCGAAGCGCTCGAAGACCATCACTAGATCTCGACTTCGAGCCCCGTTTTTGCGACTTTTCCAAAGTCCGGGCGGGCTCGTCCTGCGCGTCTGCCGCACCGGACGCAAATAGTCTCACGTTAAATTAATTCCGATCTTTTCAGGAGAAAATCATGGATTCTACAGTTGCTGCTGCTTCGGTTATCGCTGCTGCTCTCGCCATCGGTCTCGCTGCAATCGGCCCTGGTATCGGTCAAGGTAGCGCCGCCGGTCAAGCCGTTGAAGGTATCGCCCGTCAGCCGGAAGCTGAAGGCAAAATCCGTGGCACGCTCCTCCTCAGCCTTGCGTTCATGGAAGCACTGACCATTTACGGCCTCGTCGTCGCACTCGTTCTGCTGTTCGCTAACCCCTTCGCGTAAGGTTTAGCCGCACGTTGGCAGCGAGGGCCGGGCTTGTCGCTTGGCTCTAGCTGCCAAACATATTTCAAACGGAGGCTAAATACCTAATGTATTGGACGGTATTACTAGCTGAGGCGGAAGGTGGTCTGTTCGATTTCGACGCCACGCTCCCCCTCATGGCAGTTCAGTTTCTCATTCTCGTTGCGATTCTCAACGCGACGTTCTACAAGCCGATCGGTAAGGCGATCGACGAACGCGACGATTACGTGCGCGGCAACGAAACCGCAGCGCGCGACCGACTCGCGGAAGTCAAGCAAGCTACCGAGCAGTACGAAAAAGAACTCGCCGAGACCCGTAAGCAAGCCCAGGCGATCGTGGCAGAAGCACGCGATGCAGCCAGCAAAATTGCGGCTCGTGATTTGTCGGAAGCTCAGGCCGAGGCCATTCGCAAGCGCGAGGCGGCAGCGGCAGAAATCGAGCAGCAAAAGCAGGTGGCGTTTGAGTCCCTTCGGGGACAGGTCGATGCTTTGAGCCGTCAGATGCTCGAGAAGCTCCTGGGATCTGAACTCGCCAGCCGATAGCGAGTTGGGTCTTTAACGAGCGCGCCGTTGCACTCGTTAGCCCAGACCAAGCAGTAAAGTCATATTGGTAAAGATCGTGGAGACTTTTTTGTGGCTGGCTAACGCTGGCAGCGAAGTAGAAGAGGGGTTCGCACTCAATTTAGACGTGTTCGACACTAACCTCGTCAACCTGGCAATTATTATCGGCGTACTGTTTTATTTCGGTCGCGGTTTTATTGGCGGTATTTTGTCCGAGCGCCGTAGCAAAATCGAGACGGCGATCGCACAGTCGGAGAAGCGCGCGCGCGGTGCGAAGCAAGCTCTAGACGAAGCCAAGCAAAACCTGGCTGAGGCGCAGAAGAAGGCCGATCGACTCATCGCCGACGCGAAAGCGCGCGCCGAGTCAGTTCGCGAAACCATCGAGGCCGATTCCGTTCGGGAAATCGCTCGCATGAAAGAAGCCGCCGAGGCAGACCTGGGCGCTGATGCGGAACGTGCAGAGCGCGAATTGCGCGCTCGAGCGGTGGCGTTGGCACTAGAAAAGGTTGAAGGCGAGCTGTCGCAGCGCGTTGACGATTCGGTGCGACGCCAGCTCGTAGACCGTAGCATCAGCATGATCGGAGGCTAAGCCATGCAAAGTGGAATGAGTGCGAGCATCGCCGCTCCCTATGCAGAAGCGCTGATGTCGATCGCGCAACGCCAAGATACGGTCGATGCCATCGGAGAAGACATCCGCAACCTGCGCCAGATGCTGGTCGAGTCGAGCGAGCTGAGTCAGTTTTTGACGAACCCGATCGCGAGTGCGGAAGCAAAGCGCGGCGTTCTGTCGCAGCTAACCCGAGAGGGGTTTAACGACTCGACCAAGAAGTTCTTGATGCTACTTGTCGATCGTGGTCGCGTCCTATTTTTGGGTGCGGTTTGCGAACAGTACCTGGCACGCCTCCGCGAGCTGAAAGGCATCGCGCTGGCAGAAGTTACATCGGCCAGCGAACTGAGCGAAGACAACGTCAACGCCATTCGAGAGAAGGTGAAGTCCTTCAGTGATGCTAACGATGTCGAAGTTTCGGTTAGCGTCGATCCCGACCTGGTTGGCGGCGTGATTGTCAAAGTCGGCTCACAGGTGGTCGATGCAAGCCTGCGCGGTCAGCTGCGCCGGTTGGCGCTGAGCCTCGGCTAGGCGCGCCTGAGTCAGAGGCTTCCCGTCTCGCCTCAAGCGATGCCGGGTCGAGTGCTCGACTGAATATCGAGGATTTATCAACGGACGAAAACAATGGTAGCTATCAGACCAGACGAAATCAGCAGTATCATCCAGCAGCAGATCGAGCAATACGATAGCGATCTGCAAGTCACGAACGTCGGCACGGTTCTGCAAGTCGGCGACGGCATTGCTCGTATCTACGGTCTCGACCAAGCAATGGCGGGCGAATTGCTCGAGTTTGAGGACGGGACGATCGGCATCGCCCTCAACCTCGAAGAAGACAACGTCGGCGCGGTGTTGATGAGCGAGGGCCTCGATATTCAGGAAGGGTCGTCGGTGAAGTCCACGGGCAAAATCGCCCAGGTTCCAGTCGGCGAAGCAACGATCGGTCGCGTCGTCGATGCGCTCGGTCGTCCTCTTGACGGCAAAGGCGACATCGCCTCAACCGATAGCCGCTTGATCGAGTCGGGTGCGCCCGGTATCGTCGCCCGTAAGTCGGTGTGCGAGCCGATGCAAACTGGCATTACGGCGATCGATGCGATGATTCCCATCGGTCGCGGCCAGCGCGAGTTAATCATCGGCGACCGCCAAACCGGTAAAACGGCAATCGCGATCGACACGATCATCAACCAAAAAACGGAAGACGTGGTCTGCGTCTACGTGGCGATCGGTCAGAAAGCCTCGACCGTCGCTCAGGTCATCGACACCCTCACCGAAAACGGCGCGATGGATTACACCGTCGTCGTCGCAGCTAACGCCTCCGACCCCGCGACGCTGCAATACCTCGCGCCCTACACCGGAGCCGCGATCGCCGAGCACTTCATGTACGACGGCAAGGCGACCCTGGTTATCTACGATGACCTCTCCAAGCAGGCGCAGGCGTACCGTCAAATGTCGCTGCTGCTTCGTCGTCCGCCCGGACGTGAGGCATACCCCGGCGATGTCTTCTACCTCCACTCGCGTCTGCTCGAGCGCGCGGCGAAACTCAGCGACGCCCTCGGTGGCGGCAGCATGACCGCCCTGCCGATTATTGAAACCCAAGCGGGTGACGTTTCGGCCTACATTCCGACCAACGTAATTTCGATTACCGACGGTCAGATCTTCCTGTCCTCCGACCTGTTTAACTCCGGTCAGCGTCCGGCAGTGAATCCCGGTATCTCGGTCTCGCGGGTCGGGTCGGCAGCGCAAACCAAAGCCATTAAAAAGGTGGCCGGTAAGATGAAGCTGGAGCTGGCGCAGTTCGCCGAACTCGAAGCCTTCGCACAGTTTGCCTCCGACCTCGACGCTGCAACTCAGCAGCAGCTCAGCCGTGGCGAGCGCCTGCGTCAAACCCTGAAGCAAGCGCAAAACTCTCCGCTGCCCCTGGCCGAGCAAGTTGCGGTCATCTATTGCGGCGTCAACGGCCTGCTCGACGATATCCCGACCGAGAAAGTCGTGGACTTCCTGCTGGGTCTGCGCGACTACCTGAAAACGAGCAAGCCCAAGTACATCGAGCTGGTGACCAGCACCAAGAAGCTCGAAGACGAAGCGAAAGGTCTGCTCGAAGAAGCCGTCAAGGAATACACTCAGTCGTTCCTCGTTTCGGCATAACTCCCGATCGAGCGCAGTTGGCGGCTGGGTACGGCCCGGCACTGGCCAACTGCGCTCGTGACTTTTGAGACTCAGGTTAAGGTCATGGCTAACTTAAAAGCGATTCGGGATCGAATCAAATCCATTAAAAATACGCGAAAAATCACTGAGGCTATGCGTCTCGTTGCGGCGGCGCGCGTCCGTCGCGCTCAGGAGCAGGTGACGGCCACGCGCCCGTTTGCCGATGCGCTGGCGCAAGTTCTCTACGGTCTGCAAAGCCGCCTCAAGTTTGAGGATGCCGAGCTACCGCTGCTGCAACAGCGCGAAGTGAAGTCGGTGGCGCTGCTGGTGATTTCGGGCGATCGCGGTCTCTGCGGTGGTTACAACACCAACGTCATCCGCAAGGCCGAAATCCGTGCGGGCGAACTTGCCGCCGAAGGCATCAGCTACAAGATGGTACTCGTCGGTCGCAAGGCGATCCAGTATTTCAAGCGCCGCGACTACCCGATCGACGCCACCTACTCCGGCCTAGAGCAAATCCCGACTTCGGCGGAAGCGTCGGAAATCGGTAACGAGCTTTTGTCGCTGTTCTTGTCAGAGACGGTCGATCGCGTCGAGATGATCTACACCAAGTTCGTCTCGCTGGTCAGCTCGACCCCAGCGATCCAAACGCTGCTGCCCCTCGATCCGCAAGGTCTCGAAGCGGCGGATGACGAAATCTTCCGCCTGACCAGCCGCGACGGCAACTTTGAAGTCACCCGCGACAAGGTTTCGTCGGAAGTGGCCGATCTGCCGCGCGATATGATCTTCGAGCAAGATCCGGAGCAAATCCTGGAGGCGCTGCTGCCGCTGTATCTGAACAACCAGATCCTACGATCGCTGCAAGAAGCGGCGGCTAGCGAGCTGGCAGCACGAATGACGGCGATGAGCAACGCCAGCGACAACGCTTCCGACCTGCTCGGCAAGTTGACGCTGTCGTACAACAAAGCCCGCCAAGCGGCGATCACCCAGCAGATTCTGGAAGTGGTCGGCGGTGCGGAAGCACTGGGCGGCTAACGACGAAATCGCAAGTCCCGAAGGAATGCATTCGTAGAGCGCTTTGTCCGGTATCCGGGCAGAGCGTTTTGCGTTTGGTGCGGGTCGGACATTTTTTGTACACTGACGAAATGACGTTTCTCGGCACGGCGAATTGATGGTTGTTTCGGCTTTCTCGACGGTTGCGATCGCGCTTTTTGCAATGTTGAATCTCGGGCTGAATCTCGGGCTGAATTTCGGGTGGGCGGCGATCGACCTGCCGCAAGTCTCAGCACCACTGGCGCAGGCCGTGCTGTACCCGCCCGCGCGATCGTTCAGCGAAGCCGATCTGAACGGCAAAGATTTCTCGGGGCAAGACTTGGCGCGCGTGGAGTTTGCAGGTGTGACCGTGCATTCGGTGGATTTTTCCAAGGCAGACCTGCGCGGGACGCTGTTCAGCATGTCCTGGCTGACGGACGTGGACTTTTCTGGAGCGGATTTGAGCGACTCGATGCTCGACCAGGCAACAATTCACGGCGCGAACTTCGATGATGCAAACTTGAGCGGGGTGCTGTTCCTGCGATCGAAGCTGGAAGATGTCAGCATTGAAGGCGCGGACTTTTCTGAAGCGTTGCTCGACGGCATTCAGGTCAAGCAGCTTTGCAAAATTGCTAGCGGCGTGAACTCCAAGACGGGTATCGCCACGCGCGACTCGCTTTACTGCCCGTAGATACTGGAGTTTTAGGATGCGCCGCCACTGAACCGCACGCTTGTATCGTCACTCCACTAGCCCCAGAATCGGCTGCTCGCCTGAAAACCGGAGAAGCGCATGTCCACCGCATCACGTCGCTTGACACCAGAGAGACTTGTCAAACGCTATTTCGCACTACCGGATCGCGATCGCGGCATCCTTCAGATTTTGTCGATCGCTTATCATCCGATCTCGCGCAACGCACTCGCTGCCTGCGCAAAAGCGGCTGGCTTTCGTCCCGATCGTGGCGGTCAGTTTACGCCGACGCTGCTGAAACCGCTCCTCGATCGCTGGATCGAGCTGGGCTTGGTGGAATCTAGCAAGCTCGGCGTCCAGTGTCATCGCGCGATCGTGGAGTGCGTCACCGGCGAAGCGTTCGACGACGGGCGTTTTGATGAGTTTGTTACGGTGTCTGACCGGCACGCGCCGTCTACAAATCCAGCGCTCGATGCCTTTGACGTGGCGGCACGCTACGTGCGGATCGGTCTTTATTCTGGCGACCCCGCGCGTCTCGAACGTGCGTTTTCGTTCAACATATTTCAAGGCGTCGATCCCAAGGATGTCTTTCAAAAGCTCTGCTTCGAGCCGTTCGATCGCGATGCTTTTACGCGCCTCGCGCCGGAGATTGCCGGACAGATCTTAGAGACCGTCCTCCTTGATGCCATTCTCGATCTCGACTTGCAGATCGAGCTGTTGGAATTTCTCGAAGAGCGCTGCGAAAACGACGATCGCTACCGCCGCGCGCCGCGAGCCTGGTCGGTGCTGTACGAGCAGTATCTCTGTCAGGGACGGCTGGGAGAGGCCCGCGCTTGCTTGCAGCAGATGGAAGCGCTGGGCGCTCCGGGTGTGGGCTTGTCCCAAGGATGGCTGGCATTTATGGAAGGCGATAGTGATGCTGCCATTGCAAAATATCGCCGGACGCTGGCAGAGATACTCGAAGAGCCGGTTTTGAGACCGGGGGCGAAGCTCTCGCGCCAGCCGACGATCGATAGCTTTGAGGGGCTGATACTGACGCTGGCACTGTTGCGCGAGGGCTCGCCCGAGGCGCTGCGGCAAGCGCGCCAGCAGGCAAGTTCGATCGTCGGCCAGCGAATGATGTTCGCGCAGGGTTACGCAGTACTGAGCATGGCGATCGACGTGCAGCTCGGCAACCTCGAGATGAAAGAGCGCCTGTTTGGCTGTCCGGTTCTCGGCTACCGGCAATGGAGCAGCGTCGAGACGTTTCTCGCCGTCCTCTCGCTCTACTGGGTCGATCGCGAGGCGGCTAAAAAACACGCCGAGCGATTCCTCCAGCCGCTGGCGACCGCAGCACTCAAGGCAGGCTATGAATGGCTCGGCCTCGAGGCGACGGCGCTCCTCGCCGAGCTGAGCGACGATGAAATGTTCGGCGAGCTGCTGGAGACGATCCGCGACGTGAGCGAGCTGAAGCAGTTCGTCCCGGCAGTCCAATACCTGCGACCAAAGTCGGCGTGGGAGTTGCAGCTCGCGGCGCTGCAATCGCTCCAGGGCGATGCGCCGACTGATGGGAAAAAGCCGGAGCAAAAGCGGATGGCCTGGGCGATCGAGCTGCGTGACAACGAGGTGTCGCTCGAGCCACGCGAACAGAAGCTCAGCACGAAGGGCGGCTGGACGCGCGGGCGAGCGGTGGCGCTCAAGCGGCTGTATCGCGACGCTGATAAGTTTGACTACCTGACCGGGCGCGATCGGCGCGTGTGCGAGCGCATCGAACGTGAGTACAGCTACAGCTACTACGGCTCCGACTCGACCTACTGGATTGCTTCTAGCGCGATTCTCGATCTGGTCGGGCATCCCAACGTCTTCTGGAGCAAGTCGCCCAACATCAGCGTCGAAATCGTCGCCGGTCAGCCGCAGCTCGCCGTGCGCTACGAGAAAGACGGCCAGCTTGCCATCTCGCTCGTGCCCAGCTTTGCGGGCGATGATGAAGTGGTCGTAACCCGCGAGTCGATGACGCGCCTGTCGGTCTTCGAGATTACTGACAAGCACCGCAATATCGCGTCGATTTTTGGCGGAGAGGCGACGATTCGCGTACCCGCCCACGCCCAGGAGCAGGTACTCGCGGCGATCGAAGCCGTCGCGGGTAATATCGTCATCCAGTCGGATATCGGCGGCGTGGCGAATATCGACAGCGTGCCATCCGACGCGACGCCCCACGTGCATCTGCTACCCGCGTCGCCAGGACTGCGCGTGTCGATGCTGGTGCGTCCGTTCGCGACGGGAGGGCCGTACTACCTGCCCAGTCGCGGCGGCGAAACGGCGATCGCGGCGATCGACGAGCGGCAGGTGCAGACCCAGCGCGATCTCAAGGCCGAAGCAGCTCTGGCAGGCACCACGATCGCCGCCTGTCCGACGCTGGAGCGCCTGCCCGCCGAGGACTCGGGCTACGAGTGGCAGATCGGCGAGCCGATCGACTGTTTGGAACTGATCGCCGAGCTGCAAGATATGCGGTCGGCGGTGGAGGCGATCGAGTCCGGCGATACGGAGTCGCTGCTGGCGCTCGAACTGCTCGACAAGCTGCCCGATCGCGAAGATCCGATCGTCGCGCCGATTGTCGAGTGGCCGGAAGGCGAGAAGTTTCACATCAGCCGCCGCCTCGGCCTCACGGACATGAAGATGTCGGTCGGCAGACAGCGCGACTGGTTTGCCGTCGAGGGCGAGCTGCGGGTAGACGAGCAGACGGTGTTCGACCTCCAGCAACTCCTACGCCTGCTCGACGCCTCGCCCGGTCGGTTCGTACAGCTCGGCGACGGCCAGTTTGCGGCGCTGACGAAGGAGTTTCGCAAGCAGCTCGAAGATCTGCGCGGCATCGGCGAGGAGCGCGGCAAGGGCGTCCGGCTGCACCCGCTCGCGTCGCTGGCGATCGAGGACACCCTCTCAGAAATTGGCGAACTCACCGCCGATAAAGCCTGGAAAGACCACGTCAAGCGCGTCCGCACCATGCGCGAAATTTCGCCCGACGTGCCGGAAGACCTCCAGGCCGAGCTGCGCGACTACCAGATTGACGGCTACCGCTGGCTGATGCAGCTCGCCCATTGGGGCGTTGGCGCTTGCCTCGCGGACGATATGGGGCTCGGTAAGACGCTGCAATCCCTGGCGCTGATTTTGGCGCGGGCGGAGGCAGGGCCGACGCTTGCGATCGCGCCAACTTCAGTGGGAATGAACTGGCTGAGCGAGGTGGCGAAGTTCGCGCCGAGTTTGAACCCGATTTGGTTGGGCAGCGCGGGCGATCGTCAGGCAGCTCTAGAGAACCTACAGCCGCGCGATCTGGTGGTGTGCAGCTACGGCCTCTTGCAACAGGGCGAGGTGGGCGAGTTGCTGGCGGGGGTCGAGTGGACGACGGCGATTCTCGATGAAGCCCAGGCGATTAAGAACTCGGCCACGCAACGATCGAAGGCGGCGATGAAACTCAAAGCCGACTTTCGCGTCATCCTGACGGGGACGCCGATCGAAAATCACCTGGGCGAACTGTGGAACCTGTTTCGCTTTATCAACCCCGGCCTACTGGGCTCCCAGGAGAAATTCCAGCAGCGCTACGCCAACCCGATCGAGCGTGGCGATGACGAAGACGCCCGCCGCCGCCTCAAGACGCTGATCCAGCCCTTCGTGCTGCGCCGTACCAAAGCGCGCGTCCTGTCCGAGCTGCCCTCGCGCACGGAAATCACCGTCCCGGTGGAGCTGAGCGCCGAAGAGCAGTCCCTGTACGAAGCCACGCGCCGCAACTCTCTGGAAAAGCTGACCCAAGCTGACGACGAGAACGCGGGAGCAAAACATCTGCGCGTCCTGGCAGAAATCATGCGGCTACGGCGGCTGTGCTGCAATCCGAAGCTGGTGGTGGCCGACACGCCGGTGGGCAGCGCCAAGCTAGCGGCGTTTGGCGAAATTCTCACCGAGCTGCTCGACAACGACCACAAGGCGCTGGTGTTCAGTCAGTTCGTCGATCACCTGGCGATCGTGCGCGACTACCTCGACGATCGCCAGATTCCCTACCAGTATCTCGACGGCAGCACGGCGGCGAAGACGCGCAAAAAGCGGGTCGATGCCTTCCAGGCGGGCGAGGGCGACGTGTTTCTCATCAGCCTGAAAGCAGGCGGCACGGGGCTGAACCTGACGGCGGCAGACTACGTGATTCACCTCGACCCCTGGTGGAATCCGGCGGTGGAAGACCAGGCGTCCGATCGCGCCCACCGCATCGGCCAGCAGCGCCCGGTGACGATCTACCGGCTGGTGTCGCAGGGGACGATCGAGGAGAAAATCGTCGATCTGCACCGGCAGAAGCGCGACCTGGCCGACAGTCTGCTCGACGGAACGGACGTGGCGGGCAAGCTCTCGGCGGACGCGCTGCTGGAGCTGATTGTCAGTTAGTTGTCAGCTTGCAGGTTGCGAGCTTGCAGGTTGCGAGCTTGCGGGTTGCTAGCTTGCGGGTTGCTAGCTTTCGGATTGTTCTCGCAGGTCTTCAGTTCGCGGTGTGCCCGGAGCGCAGAGGCTCTCCTGTGAGGCGAGAATCACTAGAATGAAAAGCGAACAGTTCGTGCGGATCGGGTCTGACAACAGCCGAAAAGACGAAAATTCGCCCGCGATCGCCTGACTGAGACTTTGCAGCGCCCTATGAAAATCCTGATGCTGTCCGCCCCGTTTCCCTATCCGCCGACGCGCGGCGGGACGGAGGTTCGCACTTTCAACCTGATGGATTATCTGTGTCAGCGCCACGAAATCACCCTCGTCGCGCAGCGCCAGCGCCACGTGACGGATGAAGAAGTTCACGAACTCGAGCGCTACGTCGAACGATTAGAAGTATTTCCGCCAGGAGAGAGCAACGCGGGCGGTGGCGTCCTAGGCAAGGTGCAGCGCTTTGCAGAGTTTATGCGCGACGGTCGTCCGCCCTACGTGCGGTCTTACGAACAGCCCCATATGCAGGCGCTGGTCGATCGCGAGATCGCCACCGGCAACTACGACGCCATTACCTGCGAGCACAGCATCAACGAAATTTTCGTGCGTCCGGCCTGGCGCGATCGGCTCAACACCGTCATCGACGTTCACAGCTCGATCTATGCATCCTGTCGCCAGCAGCTCGAAATGGGTCGTGCGATCGACCCGCTGCGCGAGCGCCTGAACCTGCCGCTGCTCGAACGCTACGAACGCCAGCACTGCCAGAAATTCTCGACGATCGTCGCGACGACGCCCGAAGATGGCGTGCAGATGCGCGAATTTAGCAAAGACAGCCGCGTCCACATCATCCCGAACGGCGTCGATCTGAGCCTGTTTCCCTATCGCGATCCGGACAGCATTGCAGAGGACAACCACCGCCTGATTTTCGTCGGCGCGATGAACACGATCGCGAATATAGACAGCGCCACGTTCCTGGCGAAGGATGTATTTCCGCTGGTGCGCGATCGCTACCCCGACGCGACGCTGAGTTTTGTCGGCACGAGCCCAACGCCAGAGGTCAAAGCTCTCGAGCGCGTTCCCGGCGTGGAAGTCACCGGGCGCGTGCCGTCGATGGTGGACTACTTGCATCGATCGGCGGCCTGCGTGCTGTCGATGCGGATCGGCTACGGCATCAAGAACAAGACGCTGGAGGCGCTAGCGGCGGGCGTGCCGGTGGTCGCGAGCGATTCCGGTCTAGAAGGGCTAGAAGTGGATGGCGAAAAGAACGCGCTAGCGGCGCTGCGGGCGAACAGCGTGCCGGAGTACGTCGAGCAGATTTCGCGCATTTTTGAGGAGGCCGATTTGCGCCGATCGCTGGCGGTCAACGGTCGAGCGCTAATCGAGCGCAGCTTCACCTGGGAGCGCGCCGGGGAAGCCTATGAGGCGGCACTGGCGGGCACAGCGCCGTCGGCATAGCTCCACACCAACAGGCTTCTGGTAGCGGCGCGCCGTTCTTTGGAGGCGATGCCGATCGTCGTACAATTCGGGCGTTTCGAGTACGTGCGAAAGACAATGACGAAGCCGATGGCAAGCTCGGTGGCAAATCCAGTGGAGATCGCGCCCGATCGCCCGACCAATCGCATCGATGCCCTGCTGGTGTTGCGCGGCCTCGCCTGCCTCGTCGTCGTTATCGCCCACTGTCAGCCGCCTCTCGCCGCGCTGGCGGAAACCGGCTGGGGCTGGCTGCTAGCGATGCCCGGTGGCATTGCGGTACGGGTGTTTTTCACGCTATCGGGCTATCTGATTGCCAAGGGGTTTTATCTGCGGCGTTACGCTCTGACGCCCGTCGGGCTGGGGCGCTACCTTCGCAATCGCGCGGCGCGGCTGATTCCGCTATATCTAGCCGCGATCGCCATCCCCGCACTCGCCCTCGCGCCGTCGATCTTCACGCCCGCCCCCGACAACGACTGGGTGCTGTTGCGCTACCTGACGTTTACTTACAACCACACGCTGCCGGAGCGTTTCAACCCGACGCTGTGGGCGCTCTCGACGGAGGTGCAATTCTACGCGATCGCGCCGCTGCTGTTTTGGCTGGTGCGCGGCCTGAAGATATTGAAGACAATGCGGCGGGCGCTGGTGGCGGTAGTGGTGACCTTGGTCGTGTGGTTCGGCTTGCGCGAGGCGATCGTCGCTTTCTTGCTCGATCTCCACGGCGGGCGGACGGCCAGCTTTCAGCTCGACTTTATTCGCTACGTCTATACGCTGCTGGCGGCGAATCTCGATGCCTTCGCGTGCGGGATGCTGCTGAATCCGATCGCGGCGGCCTGGAAGCCCGATCGCCGGACGCAGCGGCTAGCGCAAGGAGCGGCGATCGCAGCAATTGCATTACTCTTCATCCGCTGCACCACCTGGAAGGTGGCCGGGAGCCTCGCGATCTTGTCGATCGGGCCGACGCTGACGATCGTTGCAGTTTGCCTGTTTATCGTCGCGTTCGAGGCGGGCGACGCGTACCTCGGCTTTCGTCAAAATCGCCACCTATCCGTCGCGGCTTGCAAGGGCAACCCTTGGCGCGCGCTGGAGGTATCGGGCGTGCTGTCCTACGGGCTCTACGTTTGGCATTATCCGATTTCGATTGGGGTACTACCGCATTTCGACAAGCTCGAAACGACCCAGGCGATCGCGGCGTTTCTGCTGCAAGCGGGTGCGGTGTTGGGGCTCTCGACGCTGGCGGCGATCGCGACGCGCTTCGCGATCGAGCTGCCCGGTTTGGCTTACCTGAAGGCACGGTGATGCAACCGTTCGGCGTTGCCAGCCGCACCGTTTTTCGGCATCATGCGGCCATGCTCAACGCCATTCTCTTCGACCTCGACGGCACGCTGGTCGATACCGACACCGCGCACTTTGCCATCTGGCAGCGGCTGCTCGCCGATCGCGGCCTGACGATCGACCTCGACTTCTATAAGGCACGCGTCAGCGGTCGCACCAACGCACAGATTTTGGCCGATATTCTGCCCGAGCTGTCCGAGGCGGAGGCCGTCAGTTTTTCGGAACTGAAGGAGCGGCAGTTTCGCGAGTCGGCAAACCTGGAGCGCCTCACCGGGCTCGATCGCCTGCTGGCTTGGTGCCGCGATCGCGAGATCCGGCGCGCCGTCGTCACCAACGCGCCGCGCGATAACGCCATCCATATGCTCGACGTGCTGGGGCTGATGGCTGCCGACCATCGCCCAGAAGATAACGAATTCGAGACGCTCGTCCTGGCCGAAGAGCTGCCGCGTGGTAAGCCGTTTCCCGACCCGTACCTGGAGGGGTTACGGCGGCTGGGAACGGTTGCGGCGGAGACGATCGCCTTTGAAGATACGCCCACCGGGGTGCAATCTGCGGTGGCAGCAGGGCTGACGACGCTCGGGGTGCGAACGACCTACGATGCCGAAACGCTGACCGTTGCGGGCGCGACGTTGACAATCGCCCATTTTGACGATCCGCAACTTTGGTCGTGGCTGGAGATTCGGAGCGGGACGCCCGGACGCGGAGTCGTGCAGTGACGGGCGATCGGCTCGCGCGAGCGCTGGAGCTGGCAATGCGCCCGACGGCAGAGCAGCAGTTGACCGGGGCCGATCGCGCACGGATTGCCGGGGTCGTTCTCGCGCGTGTCACCGCGATCGCCGAAGCACAGGCCAGCGGCCAGCTCCCGAAACGCACCCTCGCCCTCGCCCACGTTTGCATCGACCCTTACGAGCCCGATCGCACGGTCTGGCACAACTACTGCGATCTGTTTCGCGCCCTGGAATCGGGCTATGCGGCGCTGAATATCCCGCGCTTTACGGGGAAGCTGTTCGCGGGCGATCGGGCGATCGCCGAGGTCTGGATACCCGACTGGATCTGCAACAAGCTGCGCGCCCATGCCGAGGCGATCGAGCGGAGTGCAATCGGCCAGAACGCGATCGACCAGAACGCGATCGAGCGAAAAGCGATCGCGGGGTGCGAAGGTTTCAGAACTTAAATTCTTGCCGTGAAAGTACGGAATTAGAATCCGCGACCGCTAAACTAAGAAGCCTCGCTACGATTTGCTCTGCCCGACACAGCGCCCATGTCAGTTTTGGTTCACAGCTATCCGCGCACCCTCTCCGGCACGCTCGTCAAGCGCTACAAGCGCTTTTTCGTCGATGTCGAGCTGGTCAACGGCAGCGTCGTCACCGCCCACTGCCCCAACACCGGGCCGATGACCGGCATCAGCGACCCGTATAGCCCGGTGATGATCGTCCACAACGACGACCCGAAGCGAAAACTGCGCTACACCCTCGAGGCCGTACAGATGCGCGACGCGACGCGCACCTGGGTCGGGGCGAACACAAACCTGCCGAACCGGGTGATTCGCGGCATGCTGGAGCGCCATCAGATCGAGCCGATCGCGGGCTACGAGACGGTGCGATCGGAGGTGAAGTACGGCACGGAGGGCAAAAGCCGCGTCGATTTTTTGCTCGAGGGCGGCGATCGCGAGATCTACGTCGAAGTGAAGAACACCACCTGGTCGGACGGCGACCTGGCGCTATTTCCCGACACCGTGACGACGCGCGGCCAGAAGCACCTGCGCGAACTGACCCAGATCGCCCGCGATCGCCCCGACGACGCTCGCTGCATTATGCTCTATTTCATCAATCGAGACGACTGCACGCGTTTCGCGCCGGGGGACGATCGCGATCCGGAGTACGGCCAGTTGCTGCGCGAGGCGGTCGAGGCTGGGGTCGAAGTCGTTGCCTGCCGGTTTCGCGTCTCGCCGGAAGGCTTGCACTATCTCGGTTTGGCCGAAGTCGAGCTGTAGCGCGGCGTCTCGGAGCTTTCACGATCGCGCCGACCCGTGGTTTTGCGCCCGCGAGAGTGTAAATAGTATAAAATGTAACAAAAAGTCCAAACGCTATCGCTTTAGCTGTGTGTGGATTCATTGCCGCCCGCTGGATTTGAATTCAATCTCTAGAATCTTTAAGGAGTTTCGCTCGTGAAGAAAGTAGAAGCCATCATTCGCCCATTCAAGCTCGACGAAGTCAAAATCGCTTTGGTGAACGCAGGGGTCGTCGGGATGACGGTGTCTGAGGTGCGCGGTTTCGGTCGTCAAAAGGGCCAGACCGAGCGCTATCGCGGTTCGGAGTATACCGTCGAGTTCTTGCAAAAGCTGAAAATTCAACTCGTCATCGACGACGATCAGGTCGATATGGTCGTCAACAAGCTCTCGGAAGCCGCACGCACGGGCGAAATCGGCGACGGGAAAATCTTTGTTTCCCCGGTAGACGAAATCATCCGTATCCGCACCGGCGAGAAAGGTTCGGAAGCCATCTAGGACGGCCCCGAAAGGACACTAGCAAATCTGGCAATCGCTCGGCTCTGCGTCCCGATGGCGCGCGAGTCGGGCGATTTTTGCGCGCCGTTCGGGTGTGCGAGCCCGTCTCCCGTTCGAGCCGCCCGTCCGGGCCCCCGTTCGAGCTAGAATCTGACCGCTGACGCGCGGGCCGATCGCCGATCGCCGCCCTGCCATCGTTCTCCCTTCACGTTAAACATGACCCAGCAGTACCGCATCACTCTTCTTCCCGGCGACGGCATCGGCCCCGAAATTATGCCCGTGGCCGTCGCCGCGCTCGAAGCCGTCGGCAAGCAGTTCGACTTTACGTTGCAGTTCGAGACGGCGCTTATCGGCGGTGCGGCGATCGACGAGACCGGCAGTCCGCTGCCCGATGCGACGCTGGACACCTGTAAGGAAAGCGATGCGGTGCTGCTCGCGGCGATCGGCGGCTACAAGTGGGACGTGCTGCCGCGCGAACAGCGCCCGGAGACCGGCCTGCTGGGTCTGCGCGCCGGTCTGGATCTATTTGCGAACCTGCGTCCGGCGACAATTTTGCCGCAGCTGATCGATGCTTCGACCCTAAAGCGCGAAGTCGTCGAAGGCGTGGACATTATGGTCGTGCGCGAGCTGACGGGCGGGGTGTATTTCGGCCAGCCGAAGGGCATTTTTTCGGCGGAGACGGGCGATCGGCGCGGCGTCAACACGATGGCCTACAAAGGTAGCGAAATCGATCGCATCGCCCGCGTCGCCTACGAAACGGCGCAAAAGCGCGGTGGCAAGCTCTGTTCGGTGGATAAGGCCAACGTGCTGGACGTGTCGCAGCTCTGGCGCGATCGCGTCACGGCGCTGAATGCCGAATATTCCGATGTCGAACTCTCGCACCTGTACGTGGATAACGCCGCGATGCAGTTGATTCGCGCGCCGAAGCAGTTCGACACGATCGTCACGGGCAACCTGTTCGGCGACATCCTCTCCGACGCGGCGGCGATGCTGACCGGCTCGATCGGCATGCTGCCCTCGGCCAGCCTCAGCGCCGACGGCCCCGGCGTCTACGAACCCGTCCACGGCTCGGCTCCGGATATCGCCGGGCAGGACAAGGCCAACCCGCTGGCGCAGGTGCTGAGCGCCGCAATGATGTTGCGCTACGCCTTGGCTCAGCCAGACGCGGCCAGCAAGATCGAAGCTGCCGTAATGGCCGTCCTCGATCGCGGCTTCCGCACGGGCGACATCATGTCCGAAGGCCAGACGCTGGTGGGCTGTCAGGCGATGTCCGACGCGCTGCTCGAAACTCTCGGTGCGTGATTCTCGAATCGTTTTCAGTGCGTAACGCGTAGGGGCTAGAGCCGTGAGCGATCGCCATCCGAACTGGTGGGTGCGCCAGTGGCACAGTTTCAGCGCGGCGCTGGTGTTCTACACCTGCCTGCCCGTCCCTGCGAGCTGGACGCTGGACTTCAGCGGCATGGCGAAGTTCGCGCCGATCGTCGGCATCGCCGTGGGCATTTTGCTGGGCTCGATCGACGCGCTGCTGACCATCGCCGGTGCGCCGTCGCTAACTGCGAGCGCCGCCGTTGTCGTTGCCGCGATCGCGCTGACGGGCGGGCTGCACCTGGACGGGGCGATCGACCTAGCCGACGGGCTAGCCGTCCTCGATCCGCAGCGACGCCTGGAGGTGATGCGCGATAGCGTCGCCGGGGCGTTCGGTGTGATGGCCGCTGTGGCGATCGTTGTCTTGAAGGTGGCGGCGCTGGCGGATCTGTCCGGCGATCGCGCCTTTGCGCTGATGGCCGCTGCAGGCTGGGGGCGCTGGGGCCAGGTCGTGGCGATCGTCCGCTACCCATACCTGCGCACCCAAGGCAAAGGCTCGCTCCACCAAACCCACAAAGCGCCGCGCGAGCTGCTTCCCGGCGCGATCGCTCTCGTTGCGCTCTCTCTCGCGCACCTCAACGCCCACCCCGATCGCTGGCAGATGGGAGTGGGCGCACTGGTATTCGGCGCGGTCTTCGCGATCGGCACGGGAGCTTGGATCGCGCGCAAATTGGGCGGCCATACGGGCGACACCTACGGCGCGATCGTCGAGTGGACGGAGGCGCTGCTGCTCGTGACACTCTCGATCGTCGAAGGTTAGGACGTGCGGTTGGGGATGGGCAGAAGCTGCTTGACGGTATTGAGCAGCTTCGACGGGTCGATCGGCTTAGGCAGAAACGCCGTCGCCTTCACCATCTTGGCGCGCATGCGATCGACGATGCCGTCCTGACTGGTCAGCATCACCACCGGCAACGACTCCAGGCTCGAAACGCGGCGAATCTGCGAACACAGCTCGTAGCCGTTGATCACCGGCATCATCAGATCGAGCAAGACGAGCTGCGGCTTGGCTTGTAGCATCGTCGAGATCGCCTGGAGCGGATCGTTAACGTCGATATAGCGATACCCCTCAGCTTCGAGGATGGCGCGGGCAATGCCGCAGTTCTGCGGACTGTCGTCGACATGAACGATCGTCGGTTTGCTGCCGTTCTCGGGCCGGGAAATGATGGCGAGATCGTCAGAGATATCCTCGATCCCTGCTTGCATCGACGCGCGATCGGCAAACTCGTCGCCAGGCGGCTGTGAGCTAGACGCCTTCGATGCGCCCGTGCCTGTAGAGAGCGGAGTCAGGGGCTGCGCGAGCTTCGGCATCGAGCTATCGTCGATCGGAACCAGCGCCAGCGCTTTTTGACGTACCCCGCCCGTCAGCGAGCGGCTCAGACGCAGCAAATCGCGATCGAGAATCACCGCCAGATCGCGCAGGCTACGGTTGCCTTTTGCCATTTTTGCCACGCGGGTCGCGGCCTGGGCGGACACCAACTCCCGCAGCCGCTCCATCGAAACGACGCGGGGCGCAAGATTGGGCGAATAGTCACCCAGATCGGTATCCTGCCACGCCTCCCACTGACGCAGCGCCTGTCCGAAGACAGTATTGACCTTGAGCAGTGCCAGCGGCTGCATCGACTCGTTTCGAGCGTGGTAGATGCAGTTAAAGCTCGACTTTTCCAGGGCTTGCAGAATATCGAAGGCCGTTTCCATCACGCAATCGACGATCGCCGCATGGATTTGCTCGCGGGTCGTGCCTGGCTGCTGGAGCGCCGCCCGCAGCGTGAGGTACGTCCAGCGATCGCCCGCCGGGGTCATCGCCGCGATCGCGTTCGCGTCGCACTGAGGCAAGAAGCGCTTGAACATTCTGCGCCAGCGTCGCAATGGATGGATGCCTTCATCGACCCAAAAAATACGACCGACGTGAAAAAAAACATTCCAGCGCGCATGGTTGACACGCACTTCCAGGCGTCCGCTGAAATGCTGGTTCGCAGCAGTGACCAGCACGTTGGCGAACTGTCGGAAAAATGGGGGAATGCGGCTACTCATAGCGAAGCGGGAAGCAAGAATCAATCTTTTGAGGATATGGACTCGTTCGGGCCGTGCGTATTCGACTCCTCAACTATTCAAATAGTGGGTTGAAGTCGAGCGTTCGGCTTGAGATGTTGCACCAATATACTTTGGCCTTGTGGCCTCTTGAATGAGGCTTTCATGTCTTATAAGACTACTGAAGATCGCAGATTCTTGACCTCTTCCGCCCGGAAGATAAATTAAGAGAAGGGCCATCGCCTCAAAACGACTATTGCTCTCCCTTTGAGGGGATATAAAGCCCCTACTATTCGACGGAATCGCGATATGCATTTACTAATTCAATTTCATTATGCTTGCAAAACTGCAGCGCGATTTCCTACTAAGCGATCCACCTTCAATCGTTGCCCCAGTGGTAATAGGCAGTAAATCTCAGTGCAAGCGACTAGTAAAAAGTTCGTACTGGATATGCTTGCGACCGAAGTGCCACAAAACGAGAGAAAGATATTTCAGAAGACAATATAACTCTCTTATTTGTTTCGTGCATCGTGAGATATAACGAAACTCGATTTCTTCTTATTAACTTCACGGGAGTCCCTCTCTCACTTTATGTAATGGTTTATGTCAACAGTCAGGGAGGGGCGGAAAATCCTTATCATTCGGGGCTTGCGCAAAACTCAGGCTTGCCGTTAAAGGTCTGTTATCCCAGGGCGTGTCATCAATCAGCGTCAGAATTTTTATGGGGAACACCCAACCTGAAGAACAACGTTAAGCTGCACCCTTTTTGCAGTCAGCGCTACAAATTTAATTGATGACAGCCCCGAGTCGGCCTCTAGGAGCGAGATCTCACACCAGATCCGGTATGGATACCCCAAACTCACAACAAGGCTCAAAGAGCGCTGAGCGTAGTCTTTGGTGAAGCCTCTGCGAAGCAGGCAGTGCGGCCTCCGCTCAAATGCAACCACCTTGAGATAGCCATCTCGGATTGCGTATCAGAGGCTTGGGTCGATCTCGCGCGTCTTCCCAAAAAAAGTCCCCCTCGTGATAACAGCTGAGGGGGAGGGGGTAGACCGGACGCGCGCGAGCGCCTGGTTCGTAAGTTGTTTTCGGAGAGTGGCACATGGAGAGATCGAGTCGATCTCGCTGTTGCAATCGACTAGCTAGGCTGTCCGGGCTGCAGCTTGCGGAAGTTCACCAAGCCAAACGCCAGCCACGCGACCAACAGAACTGAGGTCAACACCAGCATGCCCACTGCGCCGAACTTATCGATCAGCGCTGGCGCTGCTGCCGTAAACAGGCCGCCGCCAACGATCGGCTCGAAGAAAAGTTGCTTGTAGGCGAAGCTCTCGAACGCGCCGGACTCGTTATCCGGATCGACCATCCGCAGCAGCAAGATGCCCGTGGCGGTGACGCCCATCGACTGGCCCAGGTCGCCGAGACCGCGCTCGAACCAGTAGGTCGGCAGGACGCGCGGCGCGATGACGACGAACGCAAACACGTTCCAGACAATACCGACGATCGCCAGCAGGAAGAAAGGCGCGAGGTTCGAGCCGATCGCGGCCAGTGAGAGCGACGCCAGCGCCGTGACGATCGTCGCGTCGAGGGCAATTCCGGCGATGCGCTCCATCAGGGGTCGCTCGACTAGTGCGTCCAGGCGCAGGCGCACCATCGCCACCTGCAAGATAATTCCGCCGATCAGCGCCATCGGAAACAGCGGCACGTAGGCCGCGATCGCGAACCCCGTGCGTCCCCAGGTCAGGGCTTCGAGTTGACCGAGCAGTTGCAGCAACACCCAGCCCAGCGCGATCGCGAGACCGACGAAGCCGACGTTGAGCGAGATCGGGTCGATCAGCAAGTCGCGGTTCAGGCGTTCGCGACGGGCGATCGTATCGGGATGCTCGGCATGATGAACCGGACCGATCGGTACGTTCTCCTCGGCTTCGAGTTCATCGACGAGGTCGGCCGCTTTTTCGACTTCGCCCGCAATTTCCGCCACCTGTTTCGCACCGCTCTGGGCGGCGACAAATCCTTTGCTGCGTCCCCAGTTCGCCAGAATAATCCCGACGACAATACCCGAGACGATGCCCACCGTTGCCAGACCGAGCGCCAGGTCGCCGCCTTCCTCAAAGCCTAGCTGCACAAAGGTGTCGGCCATGCCCGCCGCCGTGCCGTGGCCGCCCTCGAAGGCAATTTCGATCAGCGCCCCGGCAATCGGCGACATTTTAAAGACCGGCACGAGAACCGCGATCGTCAGCAGCATGCCGATAACGTACTGCCCCCAGGCCAAAATTTGTCCGAACGCCACCTGGGGCGCGGCCTTTTGCCAGATGTCGCGCGGACGGGGAATCGTCTCGCCCAGGAACAGTGCGGCAAATACGACGTTGATAAACACGCCAGGGGACTGTCGCCAGACCAGCCGCATCGCTTCGGGGAACGCGCCACCGGCAGCGGGAGAAGCGTCGCTGACAATGCGCCCGAGGATTTCGGGGCCGAGCACCAGCAGCAATGCGCCCGCAACGATCGAGCTGGGGATAAACAGCGCTTTTAGGACGGGGATATTTTGGCGAATTAAACGACCGAGCAGCAGCGCGATCGCGACGACAACGTAGGCGAACAGCGCGTCTTTGAGTGCGAACCCCGATACGCTGGCACTGGCGCTCATCAAATAGGCGGGCAGCGACCCAACAGCAAGAGAAAACATTAAAAGGAATGTAAAAGCAACAGCGATCGACCCGAACCGGCGGGCGCACGCGGATCTACCCGCCCGCTCGCCGATCGACGCCCCCAGAGTAGCGGATTATCGGTCGGTGTCGCCTGAGGCGCAATCGGCGCTGTCAATGCTGTCCATACAGTCGGCAGGAGTACGGTGAATGTCGATAACGATTTCGCCGCCGAAGTCGGGGATCGGGGCGGCTTCTTTGGTGAGCCGAACGCGCACGCATGCCAGTCGGTTTGGGTCGATCGCGATAATCCGCGCGGCGAGAGCTTTAGCAAGACGCTCGACCAAATCGTATTTCGACTGGGCGATCGTGGTTTTGGCGGTCTCGATCGCGGCGCGATAGTCGAAAGTGTCGGCGAGTTCGTCGCTCGCGCCTGCCGCTTTCAGGTCGATCCAGAGCGTCAAATCTACGGAAAACCACTGGCCGAGGGCGCGCTCTTCGGCCAGGAAGCCGGTGTAGCCGTAGCTGCGGATGTTGCGAAGGTGAATGCGATCGGCGGTGGGCGGCGGGTCGAAGGTCATTGAAACAGGAAAATTTTCGTCACTGTAGGGGCGCATGGTGTGCGCCCGCGAAAAATCGCCGCGACAGCCGACAGGCCGAAACGGCGATACATTCAGGGCGCATTGCCATGCGCCCTTACCATTGGGGTCTAGCGCTTCGCCAGCTTCTTAGCCGGGATCTTGCGCAGGCGCACCGACTCCGGCGTGATTTCCACCAGCTCGTCCGCCGAAATGTACTCCAGCGCGCGCTCGAGGCTCATTTCCATCGGCGACTGGAGCTGCACCAGCTCGTCACCGGACGAAGCGCGGTGGTTGGTGAGCTGCTTGGTTTTGCAGACGTTCAGTTCGAGATCCTGCTGGCGATTGCTCTCGCCGATGACCATGCCTTTGTAGACGCGGGTTCCGGGCTCGATAAAGAAGACACCGCGATCTTCGGCGTTCTTCAGTGCGTAGAACGTGGCGACGCCTTCCTCAAAGGAAATCAGCGCCCCGTTGCGGCGGGTGTCCACGTTGCCCGTCATCGGGCGATACTCCAGGAAGCTGTGGTTCATGATGCCCGCACCGCGCGTCAGGCGCATAAAGTCGCCTCGGAAGCCGATAAGGCCGCGCGCCGGGATGACGAATTCGAGCTGCGATCGCCCGGTTCCCATCTGCATGTCCTGCATTTCGCCCTTGCGTTCGCCGAGGCGCTCCATGCAGCCACCGACCGCGTCTTCCGGAACGTCGAGGACGAGCAGCTCGTAGGGTTCGCAGGGCTGACCGTTGATTTCGCGGAAGATCACCTGCGGCTGCGAAACCTGGAATTCGTAGCCTTCGCGGCGCATGGTTTCGATGAGGATGCCGAGGTGCAGCTCGCCACGACCGGACACGCCGAAGCGATCGGGCGAGTCGGTTTCTTCGACGCGCAGCGCCACGTTGGTTTCCAGCTCGCGCATCAGGCGATCGCGCACCTGACGCGACGTGACGAACTTACCTTCTTGTCCGGCGAAGGGCGAGTCGTTAATCAGGAAGGTCATTTGCAGCGTCGGCTCGTCCACCTTAATCAGCGGCAGAGCTTGCGGCTCGTCGGGGCAGGCGATCGTTTCGCCGATATTGGCGTCGGCAAAGCCCGCGACCGCAACGATTTGTCCGGCGCTGGCTTCCTCTAGCTCGATGCGCGACAGACCTTGGAAGCCCATCAGCTTCGAGATTTTCGATTTAACGATGCTGCCGTCTTCGGTGATGAGCGACGCCTGCTGACCGGCTTTAATCGTGCCGTTGTGGATGCGGCCAATGACGATGCGACCGAGATAATCCGAGTAGTCGAGGGTCGTGACTTGCAGTTGAAGCGGCTTCTCGACATCGCCAACCGGCGGCGGAACGTGGCGCAGGATCGCCTCGAACAGCGGCTGCATATCTTTATCTTCGTCTTCCAGTTCGTCCTTCGCGAAGCCGGAGAGGCCGGAAGCGAACAGGTAAGGGAAGTCGCACTGGTCGTCGTCTGCACCCAGCTCGATAAACAGATCGAGGGCTTTATCGATCGCGCCGAACGGCTCGGCCTGGGGGCGATCGATTTTGTTGACGACGACGATCGGGCGCAGACCTTTTTCGAGCGCCTTCTTCAGCACGAAGCGGGTCTGCGGCATCGGGCCTTCGTTGGCGTCCACGATCAGGATGCAGCCATCAACCATACCGAGAACGCGCTCGACTTCACCACCGAAGTCCGCGTGACCGGGGGTATCGACGATGTTGATCAGCGTGTCTTTGTAGTTAACCGCCGTGTTTTTCGAGAGAATCGTGATGCCGCGCTCGCGCTCGAGGTCGTTCGAGTCCATCACGCAGGTCGGGACGTCTTCTCCTTCACGGAAAATGCCGGATTGTTGCAAAAGGGCATCGACTAGGGTGGTTTTGCCGTGGTCGACGTGGGCGACGATCGCCACGTTGCGGATCGGGAGAGACATATTAAGGTTGCGGAGGTTCTCGTGAAGTAAAAAAGTGCAGTCGCGATCGCGGCGATGCCCAGTCTGAAGGCAGGCGCGGTGTGCGCGGGGTAATAGCCTCGATTAACGATTTCGACTTTGTCACAGATTGTAACCGATGGATCGCAAATCTTATCAAAAAGCACCTACCGCCTTCGCTCGCCGCCTTCGCCGTTGGCGGGGTCGCGTTTTCCTGGCGCTGCGGGTCGTAATCCCGATCTATCTCGCAAGCGCCGCGATCGGCCTGATTCCGCGCAACGCCGACTTTTTGCCCGACCCCAACGGCATCGAAATTGGCTTCACTTCCACCGCGACCCACGCCGATATCGTCCTGCCGATCGCGAACGACATCGTTAACTGGCGGCAAGACTTTTTACCAGACTATTTCACGGGCGACACCCGCGACGCGAACTGGGTGACGATTGGCTGGGGCGATCGCGCCTATTTCGCCCGCACCCGTCCCGAGCCCAGGGCGCTGACGGCGATCCGCGCCGCATTTTGGCCGACGCCGAGCTGCGTACTCGTATATCTGACCCGCGAGGCGCGATCGCAGCGATCGGTCAAGCTCAGCCCCGGCCAATATCGCCGCCTGGCCGAGTACGTGCGGCGCAGCCTGCGCCGCAATCCCGACGGCACGCTGCAACCGATCCCCGGCTCGAACTATGGCGATCGCGACGCCTTTTTCGAGGCCGTGGGCGACTACAGCGCCGTGAATACCTGCAATAACTGGGTCGGTCGCGCCATGCAGGTGGCGGGCATCCGCGTCGGTTGGTTTACGCCGCTGCCGAAGACGATGTTTCTGTATCTCGCTTCGGACAGTTCGGCATAACCCGAGCAGCCGTCCCGGCTGCGCGACGAATATTCAGAGATTTCTCCGCCGTAGCGCTGGCGTCTCGCCAGCTTCGGGTAAGGTTTCACGGGATTTTTGCTAGAGTCGAGCCAGCCGCACCGCGAGGGGTAATCATGCTGACCAAGCTTATCGAACTGGAAGACGGCACGATCGTGGAGGTTGACGCCAGCGAAGACGAAGCGCAGCAGATTTCCGGTGGCGTTATCGATAAAGTTAACAGCAGTTTTGGCAAACTCAAGCCGCTTTTGAAGAAGGCCGTAACGCCGATCGCGGAAGTGTGGAGCGAGCTGAATCAGGAAGTGGAGATGGAGTCAGCAGAAGTGACGATTAACTTCAGCTTCGAGGGCGAGGGCAATATTTACGTGACGAAGGCGAAGGCGGGCTCGAACCTGTCGGTGAAGCTGATTCTGAAACCGAAGCAGACTGAAACTCAAGAAGAAGCGTAGTTTGACGATGAATCTGGCAACCACGATCGCCCTCGTCTCCAGCAGCACCGCTCCAAAGGCTTTCGGTACGGGCTTCGTAATCTACCAAGACGAAAACTTTTCCTACCTCGTTACCTGCGCCCACGTCCTGCGCGACATCGAAGCGAAGCAGACCGACGCGACACGAATTTTGGTGAATAGCCTTGCAGCGGAAATCGTGACACGAGGGGAGGTGGACGCGATCGATCTGGCGGTGTTGCGCGTGCCGAGGCTCTTCGATCGCGAGCCGCTACCGCTCGGGCGATTCGAGTTCGGGACGGGTGAGGGGACAGCGATTCGGGTGGCTGGTCAATGTTCGCGCGAGGTAAAAAGTGCCCGCATTGCAGAGTGGCTCGACGGTCGGCTCCGCAGAGAAGTCGCGTTGACTTCGCAGCAGCATTCGGTGCGCGGCTGGCGTATCGCTTTTCAGGGAAACGATCGCGTCCAGCCCGGATACAGCGGCGGGCCGGTGTTCGTCAGCGATCGGGTCGTGGCAGTCGCGGCGATCCAGCTCGACAAGGAAGGCCAGGAGGCGATCGCGATTTCGCTCGATGCGCTGGAGGCGATCTGGTCGTCGTCCGATTTGACTTTTGCGACGGTGGCCGGGACGCCAGCGACGGAAGAACCGGCGGGCGATCGCATGCCGGACGCAACGCCAACCGCACCGACGACGGTCGTGAACTCGACGGGCGATCGCGACCAGCGCAACTCGCTCAACCTCAACGACTCCAGCACACTGAACCTGGACAGCCTGACGCAAACCTTTGGTGCGGGTGGATTTTCGTTGGGGTCGCCAACGCCGTCACCGGCAAAACCGGCGTCTGGCGAGTGGAACGGGAAGCGCAAAAAACAGTTGCGAAACGCGATCGTGGCGGAGTATCCCGATTTCGGGGCGCTGGAGCGGTTTGTAATGGACGAGCTGGACGAGCGGCTCGATACGATCGCGAACGAGCGTAACCCTATCAGCGCCTGTTTCAAATTGATTGAGTGGGCACAGGCGAAAGGCCGCATTGACGAGTTAGCAGAAGCGTTCCGCGCGGAGAATCCCGACTGCGTGGCGTTCTAGCGATCGCGACCCTACGCCCCAACCTGAATCGGCCCTTCGATACTCGCCGTCAAGAACTGCTGCACCATCGGATGCGGCGTCGAATCCAGCTCGTGGACGCCGCCTTCCCACTGGACGCTGCCGCGATGGAGAAAGACGATGCGATCGGTCGTGCGGCGGATCGTGCTGTCCTGGTGCGTCACCATTACGTAGGTCTTGCACACCTCGGACTCGCGGTTAATTTTGCGAATTAGGTCTTCGACGACCGTTGAGGCGATCGGGTCGAGTCCGGCGGTCGGCTCATCGTAGAGCAGCACCTCGGGGTTTTCCTGCGGGCGATCGGGATTCGTGACAATCGCCCGTGCGAAGCTCACCCGCTTCTTCATGCCACCCGAGAGCTGAGACGGCATCAAGTCTGCCGTATCCGGCAGGCCCACCCGCGCCAGACAGTCATCGACAATATCGCGGATGCGATCGCCGGACAGGTTGGAGTGCTGGTAGAGCATAAAGCCAACGTTTTCGCCGACGGTCAGCGAGTCGAACAGCGCCGCGTGTTGGAAGACCATGCCGATCGCGATCGGGTCGTTGGCGTCGTCGATCGTGCCCGTGCGCTTCTGGCCCTGGATGTAGATCTCGCCGCTGTCGGGCTCGAGCAGCCCCGCCATAATCCGCAAAATCGTCGATTTCCCGGTTCCCGACGGCCCGATCGCCCCGAGGGCGTCGCCTTCGTAGAGCTTCATGTCGAGATCTTTGATGACCGTCTTATCGCCGAAGGTCTTGGTAACGCCGCGCAGCTCGACGATCGGCGTGCCGCGATCGGCAGGCCGATCGAGGGGAGATTGGGACGGGGACTGAGACATGAAAGTGGCTCCCAGGTTGGCGTGCGTTACGGGCGATCGCGAGCCGGGTTACATCTCGAAACCCGTGTCTTGCGGGCCAGCGCTCTGCAAAACTACACTTAGTCTATCGGGTGTACGGGCACGCTTCTAGTCTCGTTCGCCTCAGGGTCGCATCGAATGTTTTCTCGAGTACTTCGTGGGAAAGTGACACCGAATGAGAGAGGAATCGATCGAGGCGAAGGTCTTTAAGCGACTGGAAACGCTGAAGCAATTTAAGATACGCAGCCTCCAGAGCTACATCTCTGTTTTGCTAATTTTTCGCCGCCTCTACGTCACTTGCTTTTGTTGGCTCGGCCTCAAAAAAACGAAGAGAACAGTTGCCGTCCGGGTCTGGATTGGCCGCTTGGGCAATAATCTCATTCAGATCGCGACGGCAGAGTGGTTCGCTCGGCGGACTGGCGCAACCCTCAGCCTGCCGCCCCACCGCTTCCTGCCGCTCCAGAAATACGAAGAGATTTCGGGGCTCGGTTTCCACGAAAAAAAAGTAAAGTTTCTCCAAAAAGAAAAAGAAGCGCTGTTGACACGGGAATGGTCTTTGAGACGGCTGGAAAGAGTCGCTCACGAGTTAGAAAAAGATCTCGCGTTTTGCACAAAAAATATACTCAACAGCTCTTTCTTTTGGGGCTACGACTATTTCGGGTCGCAGCAGCCCAGCGTACTGGACTACAGAAAAATACTGCGCTCGCTCTCGGCGGAACTATTTGAGAATATCGAGCGGGTTTCGGTTCCAGAAAACACGCTCGTTATTCACTTGCGATCGGGGGATATCTTCAAAAATGGGCCAAATTGCGGGGAGTTCGTGCAGCCGCCCCTGGCCTTTTACGAAGAAATCATCGAGCGAGGCCAGTACTCCGAAATTATTCTGGCGAGCACTGCCGACCTGCTAAATCCCTGCATTCAGGCTCTGCTGGAGAAATATCCTCAGGCTCGGGTACAGAGCCGCTCATTGAGTGAAGACGCGGCGCTGCTGCTGTCCGCGCCAAATCTGGCGATCGCGATGAGCAGTTTTTCTCTGGCGCTGGCGATGTGCTCCGATCGCCTGAAGCGGCTGTTTGTCCCCGCCTTTGTCGAGCATACGAACGTGGCGCGGTACCTGACTTCCGTGCGATCGAATCTGTTTCGAGTGTACGACGCGAAGATTCCGCTGGGCAGCCGCTTGATTCGCGCCGCCGAGCTGGACTTTGAGGTGCGCCGGTTACATCTGCCCGGATATATTCCCGTAGGGAAATGGCAGGCCAATCCCTACCAGCTCGATCGGCTGCTGTCCTATCCCCGAGGGCGCATTACTGTAGAAAGCCCGTAGCTTCTGCGCCCCTGGCTGGCGAATCCGAACTTACTTGTAGACCGGCATCTCGCCGCGATTCAGGCGTCCAAAGTAGTCGTTGAGGTCGTCCGCCACTTCGCCAGAGAGGATAAAGCCGCCGAGCATATTCGGAAACGCCATCGTCAATAGCATCATGTCGCTAAAGTCCAGCACCGAGCCGAGGTTGACGACCGAGCCGACAAACACGCAGATCGTGAAAATCACCCGGTACACCTGGGTTTGCCCCTCGCCGAACAGGTACGTCCAAGCGCGCTCGCCGTAGTAGCTCCAGGAGATCATCGTCGAGAACGCGAACAGCAGGACGGCCAGCGACAGGATCGTCGGGAACCAGCCGATCGCAGTTCCGAAGGCGGCGGAGGTGATGTTGACGCCGCTGAGATTGGGGTCGAGGTAGGTTCCGGTAATTACGACGACGAGGGCGGTCATGTTGCAGATGACGATCGTGTCGATAAACGGCTCGAGCAGCGCGACGATGCCTTCGCGAACGGGCTCCTGGGTGCGGGCGGCGGCGTGGGCGATCGCGGCGGAGCCGATGCCCGCTTCGTTGGAGAAGACAGCGCGGCGGATGCCCTGCACTAGCACGCCGATAAAGCCTCCCTCGACCGCTTTAGGCGTGAAGGCTTCGCTGAAGATCGTGCCGAACGCGCCAGGAATTTCGGTCAGGTTGGTCAGCAAAATCCACAGCGCGGCTACGACGTAAATCGCACACATTGACGGAACCAGCGCCGCTGCCACCGAGCCGATGCGCTGAATGCCGCCCAGGATCACGAGGCCGACGAGAACCGCGATCGCGATGCCGTAAACCCAGCTCGGCATGGTGATAATGCTCGACACGGCTTCGTAGGACTGGTTGGCCTGGAACATATTGCCGCCGCCGAACGAGCCACCGATACAGAGGACGGCGAACAGCACTGCCAGCCCTTTGCCAAGCCCGCCCATGCCCCGCTTTTCCAGCCCTTCCGAGAGGTAGTACATCGGCCCGCCGGAGATATGGCCGTCGGATGCGACGCGGCGGTATTTCTGCGCCAGGGTGCATTCGACGAATTTGCTCGTCATGCCGAACAGCCCAGCCAGCGTCATCCAAAAGACCGCGCCGGGGCCGCCGGTTTGCACCGCGATCGCCACGCCCGCAATATTCCCGAGGCCGACGGTGGCCGAGAGCGCCGCCGAGAGCGCCTGGAAGTGAGTCAGCTCGCCTTCTTCGCTAGGGTCGTCATAGTGTCCGGCGATCACGAAGATCGAGTGTTTGAAGGCACGGAAGTTGACGAAGCCCATCCGCAGCGTGAAGAAGATCGCGCCACCGATCAGCCAGAGGACGATCAGGGGGATATCGAAAATGCTGAAAAATAGGATGCTGCTGAGAAAGTCTACCAGCGCGACGAAGAAGCTGTCGATCGTCCCGAGGAAACCGCCAGCCTCTTCGGCGTCTTGCGCCAGGGCGATCGTTGGAACCGCGAGTAACGACAGACCGGCTAGAAGCCCGGTGGATCTTTTCAGCTTGAACATACAAATATCTGAGGAGAAGACGGCAGCGAGCCACCCGAACCAATGCGGGCGAGTGCAGGGCGGTGCAAATTTCCCTACGATTCTGCCGGAGCTTCGCGGTTTTGCAAAGTTTTGCGACCGTTCGATGGCAGCTCGGCCCGATTTTTCGGGGTTCAGGCGATGCTGCGGCGCTTGCGCGACTCTTTGTAGGACGTGCCGATATTTTTCAGTCCGGCCTTGATCATCTGCTGCTCGAGTAGGGCGAAAAATCGCTGGCGATCGCCGCCGCGCACGACGGCCTGATTGTGCGCCTCAGCCAGCGAGACCGGGTAGCCGTAGCCTTTCTGCACCTGGGAGATCGTCGCGCCGAGGGCGAATTCGCGCAGGGCGTCGTCTTCGGCGACCCAGGCAGGCAGGTCGATGCGGGCGATTTCCGTGCCCACGTGAACGTAGCAAAAATAGACGGCGTGGCGATCGCCGTAGTGCTTCAAAATCGCGTTGTGAGATTTCCACAGGGCGCTGCGTTGACCGGGCTCCAGGAAGCTGCCCCAGAGGCTGGTGTCGCGCATCGGCTCGAAGGAGGCGCGAAAGCTTTGGGCGCGATCGCCGTCGTCATCGACCTCGAAACGGTCGAAGTCGATAACACCATCACGGGAGAGTTCAGCCAAGCGCAAAAAGTGCGTCGCTTCGCCGCTTCGCGAGGCGCTCAGGTAGCCCACCAGCGGCACGCGGGCATCGGCCAGCGTGTCCCAGGCGTCGAGGATCGGCGGCAAAACGCGATCGCGCGCCTCGCTCGGCAAATTATCGAGAAACCAGTAGATCAGTGACCCATCGGTGAGCGCCAGGGTGCGCGGCTCGTCGGCGGTTTCGCCGGACTCTGCCCGCTGCGTTTCGCCTAGCTCGGCCAGCGCGATCGCTTCGGAGACCGTCCGCCGGTGTCCCATCCACTCCTCGGTGCTGATGCCCCACTGCCGCGACAGATATAGATCTTCGGATTTGTAAATCGCCTCGGGGAGGCTGTCGAGCAGCGGGTGGCGGTTTTGGCCGTAGTGGAGCGCGATGCGTCCGGTGTTAATCAGGTAACAATAGGCGATTTCGTGGTGGCTGGGGGAAATTTGCGAGCCGTCGGTGGCGATGACGGTGTGGCGCAGGTGGGGCGGCGCGATCGCGTGGGCGCGATCGAGCGGTTCGGTGGGCGTCGCGGCGGCGAACGGCAGTCGATCGCCCCAGGCGGCGTGGAGCGCGAGCAAGCGATCGATATCGGCGGCGGCTTCACCGACTAGGCTACGGGCGCGATCGAGCCGTTTGCTGGCGGCGGTGGCTTCATCGCGCAGGTGTTGGCCGATCTCGGGCAGGAAGCGACTGACTTGGTTGAGGTCGAGCATGGCGGGACGATGTGCTTATCGGGATCGAACGGTGGGAAGCGGGAGTTCTGCGAGTCAATTTACGTGAAAAATTGGCGGTCTTTTCGTTCGAGGCGAGCCGCAATTTAAGTGAACCCACTGACAGACAAGCGGACGTGTTTGACCTAGCCTAAATTGGGATCGAAGGCGTGTCTTCCCCTGAATTGACGCATCGATTGCCGCCTACTCCATCTGCCGCTAACCGATCGCCCATGCTGAACCACGAACTGAAAGAAAAAGCCATCGAACGGCTCCAAACTGCCGAGCAAAATCATGCGGATTGGGTCGAAACAGTTACGCACGACGCCCAAAAACTCTTCGATCTGAGAACATCGACGGCGCGCAGGATTATCCGCGTCTGCGAAAGTTATATCAACACTCTAGCGAACTCGCCCAAAGAGTTTGACAAGTCTGTCGCTGCTTTCAAGCTGGAATACGATCGGTTTAGAAAGCTGAGCTATGAAATTGAGGTTGAAGCCAAAGAGCAGGCCAAGATTCGCAATGCAACTGTTGGAGCGGGGGTTGCGGCAGGTGTCGGGGTTGCGGCCTTCGCGCCGTCTGCGGCGATCGCGATCGCGACGACCTTCGGCACGGCCTCCACGGGCGCGGCAATTTCCACCCTGTCCGGAGCCGCAGCGACGAATGCGACCCTGGCATGGCTCGGCGGTGGAGCCCTCGCAGCGGGAGGCAGCGGCATGGTGGGTGGTCAGGCGCTGCTCGCCATGGCGGGGCCTGTCGGCTGGACGATCGGGAGCGTCGCCGTCACGGTGGGCATGATTGGGGCGAGCAGCCAAAACGAAAAAGTCGCGAAAGAAACGCTGCGGCACGCTGCCCGAGTCAAAGCGGAAACGGCCAAACTCAAAGCTGCCGATATGAAAGTCACGCAGCTCCATGAGTTGACCTCCGCGCACGCAGCGGGCGTTTGCGCTCAACTCGGAGAGCTGAGCGGTTCGGCTCCCGGCAATTACCTTCAGTTCAGCCGAGAGCAAAAACAGACCCTCGCCGCCCTCATCAACAACATGCGATCTCTATCCAAGCTCCTCAAGAAAAAGATCGCGTAGGCGTCGGCAACCGTGAAAGAGAACCAGCACCAAACGACGCAGATCGTCGGCAGCGCCGTCGCTGAAGCGAACCAGCAGCGCCTTGCAGAACTCCAGGCATCGCTGAATTCCCAAGACCGCGCACTGGCCGATGCCCTCAAGCAAATTGCAGGCGTCCGAGAATTCATCGGGATGCCGGATCGGATTTTGGGCAGCTCCGCGACCAAGCATGGCGAAATCGCCGAGCAGGTCGAAGTCGGCATTCGCAACGCCAGGGATCTCGTCGATCGGCAACCGCCTACCGCCACATTCGAGGGCGTTGGACGCACCGCACCGGCGGACTATTCGATCGATGGCGTCGAAGTCCAATCCAAATTTATCAACGGGGCGACGAAGGGACTGAATCACGTACTCGACCACATGCGCAAGTACGATGACTTCGGGCGCGACGGCTCGTACTACCATCTGCCCCGCGACCAGTACGAAGTGTTTCAGAAGGTCTCGAACGGCGAGTCGGTTCCGGGGCTGCACTCGCGGACGGCTCGCAGCATTCAGCAGAAAATCCAGGAAATCGAGCAGACCTCAGGCAAACCGTTCGGGGCAGTCGTCAAGCCGGGAGTTTCGTCGTACGCCGAAGTCCAGCAGGGCGAAGTGCAAAAGACCCTGGACAGCCATGAGGAGGACATTCGCGATCGCAACACCGAGCGCCGCGCCGCGATCGAGCTAGAACACCAGCCCAGCTTTGACGAAATGGCGCAGGTTGCCCTGAAAGGTGCTGCTTTTGGCGCAGTTCTCAAAACGGGGTTCAAGTTCGTCGAGAAAGTCACTCAGGAAAATAAGAATCCTTTCGAGGGACAGTTCACCACCTCGGACTGGCGAGAGCTGGGGATTGCTGCCGTAGAAGGCGGAGCAACCGGCGGCATCTCGGGAGCGACGATTTACGGGCTGACCAACTTTGCCGGTCTGTCCGCACCGCTGGCCGGAGCGATCCTGAGCGCCGGATATTCGGTGGCGAGTCTGGTGAGGCGATATCGGCAGGGCGAGATCGACATGAACGAGTTTTTCGAGCTGGGGCGGCTTGCCTGCGCGGAGTCGGCGATGGTTGCCATTGGTGCAGCAGCAGGGCAGGCGCTGATTCCGATTCCGGTGCTGGGCACGGTTATCGGCACGATCGCCAGTCGCATGGTGATGCACTTCAGCAAGCAATACCTCGGCGATCGAGTGCCCGATCTTCAGCGGGAGCTGGACGATTATTACGATCGCGTCACAGCGGACATCGATCGTACCTACGCGAAGGTCGTAGCGAGCATCATGGTGGAATTCCGCAAGCTCGGCGACCTGACGGATGCGGCGTTCGATCGCTCGAAGAATGAAGCCCTACGGCTTCAGGCCAGCATCGATTTGGCGCGAGCTTATGAGGTGCCAGAGGCGGCCATCATCCATACAACGGAGGAACTGGACGACTTTATGAAGGCGTAGCCGCCGCCAAACTGTCCGAATCGGGCTATTTCGCTGTGTAGAGACGCGCCAGGGCGTTTCTCACCCTCGGTAGAGGCCGAATTCATGGGATTCACCTAATGTGAGGATGTCTTCAACCCCAAGAAATCGATATGGATATCATCCGAATTTTGGTCGCGATCGTCGTGCCGCCGCTGGGCGTCTTCCTGCAAGTCGGCATCGGCAAAGACTTCTGGATCAACCTGCTACTGACGTTTCTGGGCTACATCCCGGGCATCGTCCATGCCATTTGGATCATCGCTAAGCGCTAGGCGCAGCCTCCCAAAAATCGGAATCGCGAATTTGGGAATCCCCCGATGCACGTATCGAGAACGTGCATTTTTTTTGCGGATTTTCGGCTAGCTGCACCTAGGGCGTGTCATCAATTAGCGCTAGACCCCTTGCGGGACAGGCTGTTGAACGCCCGACCCAAAAATAGAACTAGGGGCTGAAGCCCTGACTGGAGAAGCGCTGGAAATCTAATTAATGACAGCCCCTAGCGAAACGTCCGTCCGAACGGCCAAATCGAGAGCGATAACAGCTTCCAGTGCTGCACGGCGAAGGGAATACCGACGATCGTAATTGCCAAAATCGCCGCCGAAACGAGGTGGGCGATCGCGATTTCCCAGCCGAACAGCACCACCCAAATCACGTTAAAAATCGTCGCGAGCGTGCTTTCGCCGCCTTCAACTTCGACGATTTCGCGACCGAATGGCGTCATCGTCGCGAAGCCGATTTTGATCGTTTGGATGCCGAACGGAATCCCAACGATCGTCAAGCACAGGCTCAGCCCGCCGATGATGTACCCGAGACCGGCGAAGAAGCCACCGAAAATCAGCCAAATGACGTTGCCGAGGAAGCTCATGGGGCAATGGGGGCGAAAGAGCGGGGAAACGGGCAAGGGAATGGGAAAGACGGCGATCGCCAGACTTCGGACGTTCGCGTTACCATTTTGACGCGATTGCCGCTCGATTGGCATCGCGGATTTTTTTCTCGCAGCTATGGATAGACCCACCGCCCGCAAACTGCTCGTCGATCAAGGCACGGCCTCGCTGACCCAGCGCAACCCAGACGCGATGCTGCTGCGGCTCGATCGCGGCGAAGCGCCGATCCCCGGCCAGATGACCTCGATTTTGGTGGCGCTGAGAGTGCTCTACAAGGAGCTGGAGGGTGAGGAGAGTATCGATCGCGAGCTGGCGCGGGCGCTGTATCGGCTCGCGCGGGAAAGCCAGCGGGCGCTCTGGGTCGGACGCGAGCGCGGGGTGGCGTGGCCGCCGATGTTAGCGGAAGATCTCGATCGTGTTGAAGCAGGCGTCGAGGGCGTCCTCTCGGGCGACTGGCAGACCCCAGCGTCGGAGATGACCGTGACGGGACAAGTGCAGCTCGAATTGCCCAGCGCGGACGGCTAACCTTTACCGCTGATTTTGACGGTGTAGCCCTGGTTTTTCAGCACCTCCGCCACCTTCGCCGCCGCGTCGCCCTGAATCTCTAGCGTCGCGTCTTTCACCGTACCGCCCGTCCCGCACTTTCCTTTCACCGCTTTGAGCAGTGCTTTGAGCGTCGCCGGAGCGTGCTGAAAACCGCTCGCGATCGTCACGGTCTTGCCGCCGCGACCCTTCCGCGTTGCCTGAACGGTAATCTTCTGTTCGGTAGGCGGCAGATCGACGACTTCCGCTTCCGGCTCGTCGTGCTGCCCGAACTCGGAATAGACGACCCGATCGCCGCCCTTACCTCGGGATTTCTTCCGACCCATTATTCTCTCTCCGTTCCACGCTTCGTCGCGACCAAAAAGCCCATCATGCCGCCGATCGTCGTGTAGTGGACGGCGCGATCGAACCCGGCCTCGCGCGCCAGCCGCACCTGCTCGTCGCCAGTTGGGAAACGATCGATACTCGGCGCGATGTATTCGTACTCGGACTTTACGCCCAGCTCCGTCGCGGCGGGCACGACGAGCGCATCGAGATACCAGTCCTGAATCGCGCGGAAGACCGGCGAACTCGGGCGGTGCATATCGAGAATCGCCACCGTCGCTCCGGGCTTGAGGACGCGGTGCAGCTCGCGCAGTCCTTGGGGAATATCGGTCAAATTTCGCAGGCCGTAACCCATCGTCGCAGCGTCGAAGCAGTCGGCCTCGAACGGTAGCGCCAGGGCATCGCCTTCCAGCCAGTCGATCGCGCTGGCGGGCAGTTCGAGCTGGGCGCGATCGCGCGCCGCATCTAGTAACTGACAGGAAAAATCCACTGCTGTCACCGACCCGGATTTCCCCACGGCCTCGGCCAGAACAAACGCCAGATCGCCACTACCGCAGCACACGTCCAGCGCCCGATCGCCCGGCTGTGCCCGCGACCAGCCCACCGCCATCTGCTTCCAGATGTGGTGCAGCCCACCGCTGAGGCGATCGTTAAGGTTGTCGTAGACCGGCGCGATGTGGTTGAAAATCGACTGCACGCGATCGGGCGTTACTTCTGTCTCGCGAGATTTGCTGCCAGCCTCGATCTCCGTACCGTCGGACTCCTGCAAGGCGCGCTCTAAAGCCGGGCTCGTCACGATGCGCTCTCGAGGCAAGACAGCGCCAGAGCGAGCTGCCGCGCGTAGAGCCCGAAGGCATCGACTTCGCCAACGTCGTGCTTCTGGGCGCTCTGCCATTGCAGCGACAGCAGACCCACGACGCGATCGCGGAAAATCGCCGGAATCACGGCGTGGGACACCAGCCCGATCGCCCGGTAAGTCTCCTGCAAATCCGCCCGAGCCGTATCGCGAGTAATATCGGCGGTCAGTTGCGCCGTGCCTTCGCCCAGCGCCTGCACCGCGAGCGCATCGCCCGCGAGCGCCTCCGCGCCCAGCGAAACGCCCGCCGACGCCGCCGCCTCTGCTACCGCGCCATCTTTTACGTAACAGACCGCGCACTCGAGTTGCTCGCTGCTCCGCGACAGCGCCGTAGCCGCCTGCGCCAAAAACTCAGGGATCGCGCCGCACTCTCCCGCCGCCGCCACAATGCCCGACCAGGCCGCCACCTGCGCCCGCGATCGCGCCAGCTCCTCGGTACGCTCTTGCAGCACCAGATACGTATCCGCCGCGCGATCGACCACGCCCCGTAGTTCGTTGGGATCCCAGGGCTTGGTGATGTACTTGTACACCTGGCCGGAGTTAATCGCCTCCACGAGGTCTTCAATATCCGTAAAGCCAGTCAGAATAATCCGAATCGTGTCGGGGAACTGCGGCACGGTGCGGCGTAAAAATTCCGTTCCCTTCATCTCCGGCATCCGCTGGTCGGAGATGATCACCGCCACCTCGCCCTCGCTCTCCAGCACCTTGAGAGCGTCCGCACCGCTCTCCGCCTTGAATACCCGAAAGTCCCGGCGAAAGGTTCGGTAGAGCAAATCGAGATTGTCCGGCTCGTCATCGACAACGAGCATCTTCGGCTTGAGAGGACGCATAGCTTGTCTGAGGTGGTGTTTGAGATCGTCGATTTCGGGAAGGGAGGGGCGCATGGGCGCATCGGGAGAAAAAACGAGAAAGCCGAACGGCCCGCCTTGGCGCGCAGTTCGTGCCGCCGCGACTCCATGGAGTGGCCGAAAGTTCGGGTTTTCAACTCATATTAAAGCCTGACGCCATACCCCAGTCGCTTCGCGATCGGCTCGCGACCTACGAGCTGATGTCGATCGCGCAACGTGCGGAAGCTCGCCCGTCGTACGCTCTCACCGTACAGGCGGCAGCGCAATTTTCCCGGATATTCCCTCACGATCTCTCTCACGCCGATTGGATTTTGCCCGAGCCCCGCCACCCGCCGCCCAGGGCAAACGCATACTCGCGATCGTCATTAGAGGCCGTCAGTCGAAGGCCGAGCTGAGTCGTTCGCGTAGCATCGGCTTGCCGATAGCCTGAGTTTTTCGCGAAAAGTGGCCGCGCGACTTCGCTTCGAGAAGGCGACGACAGCGACTACGCTCAGTGCTCGATTTATCGTTTTTCGGTTGTCGAAATTGAGTATGCGTTTGCCCTGACTCGCCGCTGAGTCGCTGCGCCACGCTCGATCGTCCTGAACTATAATCTTCATCTAAATACTCCACCACATCGCCGCCCCGCCAGCCGTGACAGTTACTCCCCTCAACCCCAACCGTACCGACGCCCCTGCCTACAACCCCAACGTGCCGGATGCGTTCGGGCGCTTCGGTCAGTTTGGTGGGAAGTACGTCCCCGAAACCTTGATGCCCGCCCTCAGCGAGCTGGAAGCAGCTTTCGACAAATACAAAAACGATCCCGAGTTCAACGCCGAACTCAACGATCTGCTGCGCGACTACGTCGGTCGCCCATCTTCGCTCTACTTCGCCGAGCGCCTGACCGAGTACTATGCCGACGAAAACGGCAAAGGCCCCCAGATCTATCTGAAGCGCGAAGACCTCAACCACACTGGCGCGCACAAAATCAACAACGCGATCGCCCAAGCCCTGCTCGCCAAGCGCATGGGCAAACAACGCATCATCGCCGAAACCGGAGCCGGACAGCACGGCGTCGCCACCGCCACCGCCTGTGCCCGATTCGGCCTCGAATGCATTGTCTACATGGGCGAGTGCGACATGGAGCGCCAAGCCCTAAACGTGATCCGCATGCGGCTGCTCGGCGCGACCGTCCAGCCCGTCACCGCCGGAACCGGCACGCTCAAAGACGCCACCTCAGAAGCGATCCGAGACTGGGTCACGAACGTCGAAACCACCCACTACATCCTCGGCTCCGTCGCTGGCCCGCACCCTTACCCGATGATGGTTCGCGACTTCCACGCGGTCATCGGTCGCGAAACCCGCGAGCAGTGCCAAGAAAAATGGGGCGGCCTGCCGGACGTGCTGTTGGCCTGTGTCGGCGGTGGCTCGAACGCGATGGGGCTATTTCACGAGTTTGTCCGCGACGAGTCGGTGCGAATGATTGGCGTCGAAGCGGCGGGCGAGGGCGTCAAAACCAACCACCACGCAGCAACGCTGACTCTCGGTCAGGTGGGTGTGCTGCACGGCGCGATGAGCTACCTGCTACAGGACGACGACGGCCAGGTGGTCGAGGCACACTCGATCAGCGCCGGTCTGGACTATCCCGGTGTCGGCCCCGAGCATAGCTATCTGAAAGAGACGCAGCGCGCCGAATATTACAGCGTCACCGACGATGAGGCACTCGAGGCGTTTCAGCTCGTCTCGAAGCTAGAGGGCATCATCCCGGCACTGGAAACGGCGCACGCTTTTGCTCATCTCGATGCGCTGTGTCCGAAGCTTGAAGATGGCACGAAGGTGGTGATTAACTGCTCGGGTCGCGGCGACAAGGACGTGCAAACTGTCGCGAAAAAGCTGGGGATGTAGCCTGCAGTCTTGGTATGTGTAGCTGTTATTTCGTAAACCGAGACGGACTCATAGTTAGCGACACAGCTGGGTTCCAGTCCCGGAAGCATTCTTTAAGGCTTGTAATATCCAGGCCAAGCTCGAATGCCAGCAGCTTGCCCCGAAAAGATAGATTGTGAGATCGATAAATGTAATCGAGGAAGTCGTTGATTTGTAATGGATTGATGCTGCTTGTGAACCCTCGTCTACTGAGGTACGCAAACTCATCACGGATGCAAAACAGTAGGTCGAGCATAGTACAGGGTAGGGTCTCCAGCTCAAACTCATTGGAACGAAAGAGTCCGATCTGGGAAAGTAAGTTTCTTTCACTCCATAAAGGTTTGCGGGGAAGCCAGCGCAAATACCGCTTATTCCAACCTCGTCGATTTTCCCAAAGTACTTTCAAGTATATGGAGGAATGAGAAACTCCCAAAAAGGGTGTTTCTACTTTCTTTCCACCATCGGCGTCCATCAAGGAGTTTAGTAGAAGGGTATCTAATTCTTTTACTAGTTTTACCCCTGTCCTCAGTATCACAATCTCCTCTCTAACTTCCTGCCTTGAGCGAGACCGAACGCTAACTGTAGAATGAGATGCCAGTGCTTGAGTTACCCTCAAGGACTGTCGTCTTTTCTCCTGATTGATGCATATCTGAAAATTCGATTTCTTGAACAGGGTATCCAAAGAACTTTTCATGCCACTTTCGGTTATTCACTGAGTTAGCATTCGAGCCAAAGAACCAGACAACGTTGCAACCATTTGACATATAGTCATTACTCCGTTCTTCTAGCTCTATCGGTGTGATTGAAGAAAGCTGAATCTCGTAGGAAACGACATCTCCATTTACAAAGATCTCTGCGACATCGCAAACTCTCCTCATCTTCTTGGAGTGTGTTCTAGAATCAAGCTCAATGGTGTATTCGTATCTGACTTTTTCCCTTCCCGGCTTTTCTAGCTGAGCTAATGCCTGAAAAATCACAAATTTCCCCAATAGGTGCTTATCAGACTCTCTTCTGTGCTTGATCCCACCTTCAACTTTGCTGAATAAATCATCGTCGGGCATTACGTCTGTCAAGACAGGCTCGCTTCCCTTCGGAAAGCGCCAATGCTCAGATCTCCACCGTGTCGTCGATTTTCTTGTGAACTCATGACCCGACACAGGAGTCAGCTGAACGCCAGATAACGGGCATCGTGGATGATATCCGAGCTGTACCTGTCCCGCATCTCGCAGCATTTTGAACTCAGAAGGAGTCACTAATTTTTGGTCGATGATTGCCAGCAGCATATTTCACTGAATCAGATATTTTGTTTTTTATCTGGGTTTGATGTCTGCACCTTAGAAAGTGTAAAGACAAGCTCTAACAGTATGCACGACCGATTCGGCCAGTGACGGCAAGTTATAGCCACCCTCGAGAACAAACAAGATCTCAGACGTAAACTCCAGACAAAACTGGGTGAACTCGCCAAAGTCTTCTGGCAGTAGATCGATCCCCGCGAGTCGATCGTCGCGGTTGGCGTCGTAGCCTGCGCTGACGATCAGTAGGTCCGGTCGGAACGATGCGAAGAACGGTCGAACTTTGTTGTCGATCGCGCGGCGGTAATCCTCGATCGTCGAACCCGACGCCATCGGCACGTTGAGGATATTGCCGATAGTTCCACAGTTGTCGATACGACCTGTTCCCGGATAGTACGGGTGCTGGTGCATCGAACAGAACGCAACGTTGGGATTTTGCTCGATCGCCGCCTGCGTGCCGTTGCCGTGGTGTACGTCCCAGTCGAAAATTGCGACCCGCTCGGCCAAGCCTCGATCGAGGGCGTATTGCGTCGCGATCGCCACGTTTGAGAACAGGCAAAACCCCATTCCGCGCGGTGGCTCAGCATGGTGTCCGGGCGGACGCACCAGCGCAAAGGCAGGTGTGCCGCGATCGCAAACGAGATCGACACCATCAAGGCAAGCGCTTACCGCTAGCAGCGCCACATCGTAGCTCGCCTCCGATAGCGGTGTATCGCCATCGAGCATTCCGCCGCCGTTACTAGCGGTCTCAGCGACTAGGTCGCGGTAGGCCGTCGTGTGGACGCGCTCGATCGCCGCGATCGTCCGTTCGGCCGTGACCGGTGTCGGCGATCGCCAGTCGAGCTGCTTCGCCCAGGCCGCATCGCGTAGCGCCTCGATCGCTGCGGTCAGTCGTGCCGGACGTTCCGGGTGCATTCCGCCCGTTTCATGCTCCAAAAAACGATCGGAGTAAAGAATGGGAAAAACCATAACGTTCCTTGTCTCGCAGATCTCTTATAACGGCCACACTGCAAGCATTCTAGCAATTTCACCGATGCCCCTAAGCGTGGTAAAATAAGGCAATAAAAATAATTGAATCTCGCCCCGACCCGACTCAAAACTAGATGCGTTTGAAACATCACGTTTTAGACTCGTTCGGGCGCGATTTTTATTGGCATTTTTAGTCGCTTCTTTTTTACGGAAGCAACGGCAAAAACGTCAGTTTTTACGTGTTATGGAGCGTTGTCCCGTATGACCATTTCCGAAGAGCGGATCGTACCCACAGACTTACGGGGCGAGATGTCCCGGTCGTATCTGGAGTACGCCATGAGCGTCATCGTCGGGCGAGCGCTGCCCGACGCGCGCGACGGTCTCAAGCCCGTCCACCGGCGAATCCTGTACGCGATGCACGAGCTGGGTCTGATGGCCGATCGCCCGTTTCGGAAATGCGCCCGCGTCGTCGGGGAAGTTCTCGGTAAGTACCACCCCCACGGCGATACGGCGGTCTACGACGCGCTGGTGCGGATGGCGCAGGACTTCTCGATGCGATCGCCGCTGATTAACGGGCACGGCAACTTCGGCTCGATCGACAACGATCCTCCGGCGGCGATGCGTTATACCGAGTGTCGCTTGCAGGCGCTGAGCAGTGCGGCGCTGCTGCAAGATATCGACTCGGATACGGTCGATTTTGCCGACAACTTCGACGGCTCGCAGCAAGAGCCGATCGTTCTGCCCGCACGAGTTCCGCAGCTTTTGCTCAACGGCTCGTCGGGTATCGCTGTCGGCATGGCAACCAATATTCCGCCTCATAACCTCGGCGAGCTAGTGGACGGCACGATCGCCAAAATCCGCAACCCCGAGCTGACCGATCTGGAGCTGATGCAGTACGTGCCGGGACCGGACTTCCCGACGGGCGGTCAGATTCTCGGGCGAGCGGGCATCCGCGATGCGTACACCACTGGGCGCGGGTCGATCGTCATGCGCGGCGTGGCCGATATCGAGACGATCGAGCGGCGCGGCGCTCCCGATCGCGAGGCGATTATCATCACCGAGCTGCCATATCAGACCAATAAGGCCGGTCTGATTGAGAAGATTGCCGACTTGGTGAACGACAAGAAAATCGACGGCATTTCCGATATTCGCGATGAGAGCGATCGCGACGGGATGCGCGTGGTCATCGAGCTGAAACGCGATGCCTATCCACAGGTCGTCCTCAACAATCTCTACAAGCAAACGCCGCTGCAAAATAACTTCGGCGCGAATATGCTGGCGTTAATCGAAAGCGAGCCACATCACCTATCACTCTCGAACTATCTCGACACGTTCCTCGACTTCCGCATCGAGACGATTCGTCGCCGCACGGAGTACGAAAAACGCAAAGCCGAAGAACGCGATCGGCTGCTCCAGGGTTTGCTGATTGCCTTAGAAAATCTCGACGCCGTGATCGCGCTGATTCGCCACTCGCCCGACAGTGCTTCGGCGAAACGCGAGCTAGTCGAGTCTTACAGCCTCGAAGCCGATCAAGCGGATGCAATTCTGCAAATGCAGCTCCGCCGTTTGACGGCTTTAGAAGCTGAAAAAATCGAGCAAGAGCACGAAGAACTACAGGCTAAAATTGCCGACTACAATGACATCTTGGCGCGACGCGAGCGCGTTCTCAGCATTATTGAGTCGGAGCTTTCTGAGATTAAAACAAAGTACGCAACGCCCCGCCGAACCGAGATTTTGCAAGATCTCGGTTCGCTCGACGAGATCGATCTAATTGCCAACGAGCAGTCGATGATTTTGGTCACTAAGCAGGGCTATATCAAACGCATGCCAGTGGCAACTTTTGAGTCGCAAAATCGTGCGACGCGAGGTAAAGCGGGCGCAAAAATGAAGGACGATGATGGCATCGAGCACTTCCTGACTTGTTGCGATCACAATGACGTTCTGTTCTTCAGCGATCGCGGTGTCGTCTACTCCCTGAAGGCGTATCAAGTTCCAGCTTCTTCACGTACCGCGCGGGGTATTCCTTTGGTGCAAATGCTGCCGATTCCACGTGATGAAAAAATTACGTCGGTGTTGTCGGTGACAGAGTTTACCGATACAGATTATTTGGTGATGTTGACACGGACTGGATTTATTAAAAAGACGGCGCTGTCGGCATTTGCGAACATTCGATCGAACGGCCTGATTGCGATCTCGCTCCAAGAGAACGACGAGCTGCGCTGGGTGCGCCTGGCGCACGAGGACGACAGCATCATCGTCGGCTCCGGCTCGGGGATGGCGATTCACTTCCAGGCGGACGGCAAGCAGCTGCGGCCTTTGGGTCGGGCGACGCGCGGCGTTAAGGCCATGAACATCAGCGGTAATGACTTCCTCGTCGGGATGGACGTGATTTCTAACGAAACGCTACTGCGGGCAGGCGTCGGAGTGGGAGAAGAAACGGATGACGATGATGAAACTGTCACGGAGTCGGAAGGCCCGTGGGTGCTGACGATCGCGACTTCGGGCTACGGTAAGCGCGTACCGGTCAGCCAATTCCGCCTGCAAAACCGCGCCGGGAAAGGCACGATCGCGACGAAGTTCAAAGATCGCCAGAAAGGCGACACGCTGGCCTCGCTGTGCGTCGTCAACGAAGACGACGAACTCGTAATGGTGACCAGTCGCGGCATCATCATCCGTCAGTCGGTATCGGCGATTTCCCAGCAGTCGCGGGCGGCGACGGGCGTGCGCGTCCAGCGCCTCGATAAAGACGACGCGATCGCGGAAGTGGCGATCGTGCCGCCCGCAGTAGAGGACGCGATGGGTGACGAAGAAGAGTAGCGACGCTCGACGCCTTACCGTCTGGTTCCAAGGCAATCGACGCTCGACAACGAAACGAAATCTATCGTTCGTTGTCGAGCGTTCATACTGATAGGGAGTTCGTGCGACCAGTTCGATCGCACGACGATTCTCGTTTCTGAATATCATGCCTCCGAGCCAGTCAGCTCGCGTTAATTCATATGGGACTTTTCGACCTCGTTTCTAAAGCCGTCAGCGACCCGAACCTGCAAGCCAATCTCGGTCAGTTGGGCGGCATCGCCAGCGGTCTCCAGCAGATGCAGAAATCGCAAAATCTCGATAGTAACAGCACGAGCAAATTGCTCTCCGTCGTCGGGTCGCAGGTGCGATCGTCTCTCAAAGAAAAGCAGGCCGGTGGTACGGACGTGTCGGCGCTGATTAACCAGTTTGCCGGGACGGCCAGCAGCACGGCGGCGGTGTCGGCGCTGTTCTCGACGCCGCAAATCCAGCAGGTCATCGATGTCGCGTCGGCGAAGACGGGCGTGGATGCCAACACGATCCAGTCGATGCTGCCGACCCTCGTGCCGCTGGTGTTGAATTTCCTGAAAACGGGTCAGGCGAAAGCCGGTGCGGCGGCAAGCAGCAATCCGGTGCTGTCGGGCTTCCTCGATGCAGACGGCGACGGCGATGTGGATATTGCCGACGCGATGATGCTGGCGAGCAAGTTCAAAGGGTAATCCGTCAACCGTTGAGACTGGAGGAGAAACCGGTTTTCTGGGCGTCAATCGCACCAACGCGAAAAGCGACCGGGAAGCTGGTTTCTGCACGTTATGTAGTTACCGATGCGATCGATTCGTCAAAACTCAGTTTCTAACAGTCTGCGATTGGCTCTCGTTATACTTTAGACAGCGATCTTCGCAATTTCCTCAGCAGATCGATTGCAAGCTTCAACGCATCACCCACATACGCCAGGGAAGACTTTCCATGCTCGACCACGACGTTATTATTGTCGGCGGCGGACTCGCTGGAACCCGCGCCGCCGTTGAGATTGCTCGCACGCTGCCCGATGCCGACATCGCCCTAATCGCCAAGACGCACCCGATCCGATCGCACTCCGTCGCCGCGCAGGGAGGCATCGCCGCCACACTCAAAAACGTCGATGATACCGACAGTTGGGAAGCTCATGCCTTCGATACGGTCAAGGGCTCGGACTATCTTGCCGATCAAGACGCCGTGGCGCTGCTGACCCAGGAGGCCCCCGGCGTCGTCATCGACCTGGAGCACATGGGCGTGCTGTTCTCGCGCCTCGAAGATGGCCGCATCGCCCAGCGCGCTTTCGGCGGGCACTCCCACCGCCGCACCTGCTACGCCGCCGACAAGACCGGCCATGCGATGCTCCACGAGCTGGTCAACAATCTGCACCGCAGCGGCGTGACGCTCTACGACGAGTGGTACGTGATGCGCGCGATCGTCGAGGAAGGCGTTGCCAAAGGCGTGGTGGCCTACCATATCGAATCCGGTCGCATCGAAGTGATGCGGGCGAAAATCCTAATGCTCGCCACTGGTGGCTACGGGCGCGTGTTTAACACCACTTCCAACGACTATGCCTCCACCGGCGACGGGCTAGCGATGGCGGCGCAGTGCGGCCTGCCGCTAGAAGATATGGAGTTCGTGCAGTTCCATCCGACGGGGTTGTATCCGGCGGGCGTGTTGATTTCCGAGGCGGTGCGCGGTGAGGGGGCGTATCTGCGGAATGCCAACGGCGATCGCTTTATGGAAAACTACGCGCCGAAGCAAATGGAGCTGGCTCCGCGCGACATCACTTCGCGGGCGATCGTGATGGAGGTGCGTGCCGGTCGCGGCATCAACCTCGACGGGTCTGCCGGTGGCCCGTTCGTGCATCTGGATTTGCGCCATATGGGTCGCGAGAAGATTATGGAGCGCGTGCCGTTCTGCTGGGAAGAGGCGCACCGTCTGGCAGGCGTCGACGCGGCAGAAGAGCCGATGCCGGTGCGTCCGACGGCGCATTATTCGATGGGCGGGATTCCGGTGAATACGCGCGGTCAGGTGCGATCGAGTGCCGACGGCCTGACGGACGGTTTGTACGCGGCGGGCGAGTGTGCCTGCGTGTCGGTACACGGCGCGAACCGGCTGGGCAGCAACTCGCTGCTGGAGTGCGTGGTGTACGGCAAGCTAACGGGCGCAGCGATCGCAGAGGATCTCCCGGCCCGCAAGGCGCTCGATATTGATGAGGAGAAGTACATCGAGGAGGCCAAAGTCCGCATCCAGGGGCTGCTCGATCGCCAAGGCGGGGAGCGCATCGACGCCGTGCGTCAGGATCTCCAGGACTGCATGAGCGAGCATTGCAGCGTCTTCCGCACCGATGAAGTGATGAGCGAAGGACTAGCGAAGTTGCAGGCAATCTGCGAGCGTGCCGGTCGCGTAGTGCTGGACGATCGCAGCACGGTCTGGAACACCGAGCTGATCGAGGCGATGGAGATCGAGAGTCTGGTGGTGGTGGCGCAGACGATCCTGAATTCGGCGCTGCAACGTCAGGAGAGCCGGGGCGCGCACTCCCGTGAGGATTTCCCCGATCGCGACGACCCGAACTTCCTGAAGCACACGCTGGCCTACTACTCTCCGGCGGGCGTGGAGATCCGCCACATGCCGGTGGCGCTGGGCATGTTCGAGCCGAAGGAGCGCAAATATTAGAACGTTGCTGGGCTCGTTCCCCTAGGCACAGAAGTCGTACTTTTCCAGAAAGTCCGAACTTCTCGGTATTCCACTTTGTCGTCAGTTTCGCGAGTTTGTTTGATGGTTGTTGCAGCAGAAACGCGCCGCTACTCGATCGAGGAGTACCTCGCTCTCGAGGAAACTTCAGAGGTCAAACACGAGTATCACCGAGGAGAGATCGTCGAAATGCCTGGAGGAACCGCCAATCATAACGATATCCTCGGTGCGATCTACGCTGCACTGCGCTTTCAGCGGAAGGGGAAGGGCTATCGAGTTTTCGTTTCGGACATGCAGCTTTTCCTGCCCGAACTCGATCGATTCCTCTACCCGGATGTGATGGCGGTTCGTGGCGAGCCCATTTATCGCGGCGATCGCAAAACTGCGATTCTCAACCCGAGCCTCATCGTCGAAGTGCTTTCCAAATCAACGGGAGCTTACGATCGCGGCGAGAAATTCCAGCTTTATCGCACCGTCCCATCCTTTCGCGAATACCTGCTCTTCGACCAAACCACGCACCAGGTCGAGCAGTTCGTGCGCCAGAACGACACCGACTGGACGTATCGCGCGATCGCCGGGGTCGATGCCAGCGTCACGCTCGAGAGTCTGGGCGTTTCTCTGGCCCTGGCCGATATTTACGAGGACGTGGAGTTTAACGAGGCTACTCCGACCGCCTTTGAGGATGGCGAAAGCAAGCCGTGAAGCTCGGCGTCGGCTTGCCAAACGATCGTGAAGTCGGAGCGGTTTAGGTCGCACAGGGCGATGGTTTCGCCTTCGTCATTGGCGAATTCGATGAGGAATCGATCGTTGGGGTAGGTTGCCAGGATTGTGCCTTGGCTGCCTGTGGGGATTTGGCGATCGGGCAGAGGGCGGAGTAGTTCGATGACGTCGAGTTCGGAGGCTTTGAGGGGAGAGAGCTGCATAGTTAATCGACCTTGGTACTTTGATTTCGCCGAAGATGCACTGGCGTTGGGCGGTGCAGATGGTGATGAAGTACCAGCCGGTTTGGCTGTAGTCGTGGTGTTTCAGGCGGATGGATCGGCGCGATCGGTGGTGGGTGTTCATCGTGCGTTAAAAATCCCTGTAGGGGCGCATGGCAATGCGCCCGGATGTTGCGGGGGCGAGACGATATCGCGGGCGCACTGCCGTGACGCCCCTACGTTTTATCGGCTGTTTCCCTGAATCTTTTCGTGACGGTCGATCGTGGTTGGTATTTTCCGGTGGCGCGATCGGTCTCGGGTGTTTGTCCATTCCGGGTAGGGGCGCATGGCAATGCGCCCGGATGTCGCGGGGGTGGAACGATATTGCGGGCGCACTGCCGTGACGCCCCTACGTTTTATCGGCTGTTTCCCTGAATCTTT
>ERZ1740068.42-NODE-42-length-75525-cov-8.189744_pt1 | contig 75525 bp, 67 predicted proteins | sample MGYA00581735_ERZ1740068 | MGnify/ENA primary metagenome ERZ1740068 (study PRJEB43018, sample SAMN04849740) | marine metagenome | isolation source: floating plastic debris | place: Pacific Ocean | collected 2008-08-30 | study: EMG produced TPA metagenomics assembly...
TGAATTGTAATGGGCGCGTTCCCTGATTTTACGCAACGGTTTTTTCTAGGAGCATCGGCTGTGAGCAGTTCGGCTGTTCTCCTCCCGCTGTATTGAATTGAAAGTGTTGCGTGCCCTTTTTTGACGCAACGGTTTCGTGGGCTCCATTGCTCCTTCACGAGAGCTACCATTACAGAATTCTATTATAGATAAGCAAACAACAACAATACAGCCGTTCACCAAGTGGTTGCCAGTGCACCCGTTGGCTGCTGGGATTCTACCGTTCCCGAATTGCTCCTTTGCATCAAGCGGATGATGCTATAATTTGAGTTTGCATTAACCGAATCCTCCAAGATGAAAAGAATTATACCCCTGATTGGCCTTCCCCTAATAGGTTTAGGAATTTTAGGCCTTTTCCAAATGGTAGGTCCCAACACTACCCAACCTGTTTATTCCACTTTAGCGTCTTCCGATACCGATGATCGAGCTCAGATATGGAATGAGGCGCGAGAGCATTACCAAGAATTGCGCAAGAATTTTCAAACCCAATCCTTTCAACCCAATGACATTCGAGAAGCGGCAAAAGCAGTTGGTCAGATGGCAAGTAGTCGCTCCCTTGGAGTAGACTGGACCGAGATGGGGCCAGATAATATTGGAGGAAGAACACGTGCGCTACTGATTGATCAAAACAACAGCAACCGGGTGTATGCCGGAGGCGTGAGTGGTGGTTTGTTCGTGTCTGATAACGGTGGAGGCACCTGGACTTATAACTGGGAAATCGCTGCGAATCATGTCATTTCCAGTATGTGGCAAATGCCCAACGGAGACCTTTACTTGGGAACCGGGAATACGTTTGAAGGTTTCGGGTCGGTATTGTTTCCCGGAACTGGCATTTACAAGTCCGTTGACGGTGGTACCTCATTCAACCTGCTAAGCAGCACAGAACCCATTACTATTAGTACTACTGCCGATTGGTCAGCAGTGAACAAACTGATTGGGTTACCCGGCCAATCGAATTATATTTTCGCGGGCACCAACCGAGGCTTAAAAGTAAGCGCTGATGGAGGACAGACCTGGTCGGATGGTTTGAAGGTAAATAACTGCCAACTCAATGCGCCAGGACAAGTCCAAGACCTGGAAATCACCGACGACGGCCGTTTGTTTGTTGTCTTTCCCAACGGGGTGTATGCTTCGGATACGCCTACTGATCCTTGTTCTTTTCAAGCCGTTACTAACGGAATTCCAAGTTCCACTTGGGGCAGAATGGAAATTGCCATTGCCCCCAGCGACAATAACATCATGTACGCGCTGACGTGCAACGCATTTAATCAGGATTTTTCTGATCTATTGGTATCGTATGACAAAGGGAGCTCTTGGGCTCCACTCTCACCGGGGCCCGATCTTGCCAGCCCCGATTTTGATCTTTTTGGAGCGGCCAATCCCGTGACGGGAAATGGCCAGGGAATCTACGACATGGCCATTGCGGTAGATCCGATTGACCCCGGAAGAATGTTCATCGCAGGGGTGCAAATGCACCGTTTCGATGGCAATTGGACCCAAGCTTCTACAGAAGCTTTTGACAACAGTTATCCATCCTATTATGTCCATGCCGATAAGCATAGCATTGTTTTCGATCCGAACAACGCTCAGGTGATGTACATTGCTACCGACGGTGGAGTGTTTAAATCTACTGACCGTGGAAACACCTTTTTTGCGGCCAACCGCGGTTTCCGAATTACCCAATATTACGGCATCGGGTTCAACACCGCTGGCGTAGTGATCGGCGGCACGCAAGATAATGGTACGCTTGAAATCGATCCTCGCAACACTCCGTTGTCCAACGATGCTGTTCAGGTATTGGGTGGAGATGGTTTTGACTGTGATTTTTCTCAGGTTACAGGTGCTTCTTTTGCCTCCATTTATTTTGGGGGAGTATCGCGCGATAATGGTGTTAGCGGTATGTCTCCTATTGTTGAGAATGCCGGTGGGCCGTTCTTTACTGCTTTGCGTTTGTGGGAAAATCCACAAGACTCTACCAGCAAAGATTCTGTCGAATATGCCGTAGGGGAAGACAATGTAGGGGTTGGAACCGGAGATGCTGTTCGGCGAAACTTTCAAGGTACCATTACTCCAATTCAACAGGCTGGTGAAGTAGTGAAGAATACCCTGCGTATTAAAGCGGGAAATCAGGTGCTTCGCGATAGTGACGGCAACGGCATCATTGACCCGGGAAGTGATGGAACCGGCACGGTAACTTATGCCACGAATGGTTCAGCCATCTTTGATGTTACTTTTGATCAGGCACCAGCCTCCAACCTTCGGATTGAAGCTTTGTTCAACGTTCATTTTGAGCCGGGCGATGTATTGAACTTCTTTTCGGAAACTGCGCGTATTCCAATTGTAGGGACAGTAGTGACACCTTTGGATTCGGGGGATACTTTTCGGGTGCAAGACCCCATGCAATCGCTGTTGGCGATGAGTGTGGGTTCAGGAATTGCCATTACCAGAGATGGATTGCGTTTCGGTAAGCTTCCGGAGTGGATGTTCCTAAACTTTTTCGGTGCTCAGGGAGCTACTTGCTTTGAGTTCACCGATGATGGAAACCATTTGTTTGTAGGTACTCAAACCGGGAACGTATATCGTTTCTCCGGCTTGAACAACCTCTATACTCAAGACGATGTTTCTACCCAAGTAACAACTACAGTGATACTTACTGCGAATGGTCAGCGCGTGACGGGCATAGCGCTTGACCCAGCGGATCAAAACCGGCTGGTGGCCACCCTATCCACCTACAATGCCAATGGAAATGTGGCGTTGCTCACTGATGCCATCACCCGTACTTCGGCGGTAGCTGCAAATGCCACACTGGTGCATCACAATTTGCCTAAGATTCCGGTTTATGATGCGGAATTTATCCGCGATTATCCAGGTCTGGTTTTAATTGGCACCGATTTCGGCATCTTTTCCATTGCTGATATAACTGATTCTGGCGCAGTGTGGCAATTAGAAAATGGCAGCTTGCCGGCCTGCCCGGTATACGACATCCGGCAACAGCGCTTGGACTATACCCGTGCTAGCAATCATGGGGTAATTTACCTTGGAACGCATGGTCGTGGTATTTGGCGTTCGGGCTACTTTGTGAGCACACCTGAATACCCAGACCTGACCCAGGCGGAAACTCCGGAAGCGGAACTTACTGTGTTTCCCAACCCCATGCGAGAAGAAGGTTTCGTACGCTTCCATCTCTCTAAAGCACAACGTGTAAATCTTGCTATGTATGACCTACAAGGCAAACAGGTACGCGTTTGGGAAGCGGGGGCTTTAGCGCCTGGAGAAAACAACTTGCCGTTGCCCATTCAGGAACTGGCTCCCGGAACTTATGTCTTGTCTTTGGCTGGTGAAGGATGGCAAGAAACACAAAAACTTATGATCTATTAAAAAGAGGGAGGTTTGAGCCCCGCCCTCGAAGGCTCCCGATAGGGGGCCTTTTTTTATGCCTGTGATTTTGGTGTGGCTATCTTTGTAGCCACTAATACGCATTTCATGGGAAAAATTAGGGTAGGAATCAATGGCTTTGGCCGCATTGGGCGAGTAGTGCTTCGGGTATTGAGCGAAAGGCCCGGCGTTGAAGTCGTAGCTGTGAATGATTTGAGTGATGCAGCTACGTTAGCGCATTTGTTTCAATACGATTCGGTGCACCGTACTTTTCAAGGAACGGTAGCGGTGGAAGCGGACCGCATCCGGGTGAATGAACATTGGATCAAAGTGCTGAGTGAGCCAGAACCTCAAAATTTACCTTGGGGAGAGCTCGGTGTCGATTTAGTAATCGAGGCCACTGGGCGGTTCAAGACCTCGGAGCAAGCCCAGGGGCACTTAGCGGCTGGCGCTAAAAAAGTGATCATCAGTGCTCCTCCTGGAGACGATACCGTACCAACAGTAGTGTTGGGCGTCAACGATCATCTGGTGGACTTAGAAGCCCCCATTATCTCCAATGCCTCCTGTACGACCAATTCAGCGGCTCCCATGATCCATTTGCTCAACGGACTCGCGGATATTGAGGATGTATACATTACCACCGTTCACTCGTTTACTACCGACCAAAAGCTACACGATGCTCCCCACCGTGATTTGCGCAGGGCGCGCAGTGCACCTCAGTCGATTGTGCCTACCACTACGGGGGCAGCCAAGGCTTTGACCAAGGTTTTCCCAGCTTTAGAAGGACGCATTGGTGGGGCTGGCATTCGGGTGCCAGTACCCAACGGTTCGCTCACCGACCTTACTTGCATGGTCAAAAAGAAGGTGACCATTGAAGAGGTAAACTCCGTTTTTGAAACTGCTTCTCAGGGAGCTTTTCAAGGCATCCTGCAATACATCAATATTCCGCTGGTTTCGGTGGACATCCTGGGCAATCCACACTCCTGCGTGTTCGATTCTCAGTTGACCTCGGTGTTGGGCAAGATGGTGAAAATTGTAGGTTGGTACGACAATGAAATGGGTTACTCCAACCGCCTTGCCGATTTGATAGAGCGCTTGGGACCCTCGCTTTAATCCTCGAATTTTTTCAACGTCAGTTGCTGGCCGTCAAAAACCGCATAGGTGCAATGGTATACCCATTCGCCCAGGTTGATGTAGCGTGATTTGTCGCCTACCGGAAGGTCCAGCGGCAGGTGGCGGTGTCCAAAGATGAAGTTGTCGTAGTGATTGGATTGCAGCACTTCTTTGCAGTATTGAACCAACCACTCATTGTCTTCTCCCAGAAAAATTTCGTCGTCTTTCATGCCAGCAATTCGGCTCCGACGGCTGGAATAGCTGGCTAACCACACTCCAAAATTGGGGTGGAGTCGCGCAAACAACCACTGGCAAATTGGACTTTGAAATATTTTTTTGATGACCTTGTAGCCGTGGTCGCCTGGGCCCAGGCCATCGCCGTGGCCAATGTAAAACGACTGTTGGTTGAAGGTGCGGGTGATGGGTTTGCGGTGCAGCTGTACGCCAATTTCCGAGGGGAGATAATCAAAAATCCACATGTCGTGGTTCCCGGTAAACAAGTGTACCGGGATGCCGGCATCGGTGATGGAGGCAATTTTGCCAAGCAGGCGCACAAATCCACGCGGCACCACTGTTTTATACTCGAACCAAAAATCGAATACATCGCCCACCAGAAATATTTCGGCAGCATCCTTTTCAGCCATTTCTAACCAGCGGATGATCTTTCGTTCCCGCTCTAAGCTGGCTTCTCGGTTCGGAACTCCCAAATGGAAGTCGGATGCAAAATATATACGCTCGCCTGGTTTCAAACTTTACAGTTCAAACTGCTCGGCAAATTTAAAAGGATTTAGCCGTTCAAGGTGCAGGGTGAATCGAATTCGTTCACCAAAGCTAATGTCTTGATTTTCAAAATAGTCACTGATATCACTGGAATAAACCAACGGGAAGTAGACTTCGAAAATGCCTTTCACTACCGGAATGTGCACGCCAGCATCAAAGAGAATAGAATCGGCAAAACCTCCTCCAAAGTCGGAGGTAGCTACTGCATCCGCGAATACCCCAATGGGCAAAACAGTAATGGCAGGGAGGTCGGCCTTGAGGTTGAGCGCTACCATGGTGTTGTTGGCACCACCGGGCAGGGGTGCTTTGAGTGCACCGTGCGTTTCGGCGAACTGCCTTGAAAGCAAAGAACTGGTTTGTCCACGGTCGAAAAACAGGTGCTCATACGTATAGTCGAACAGGTTGTCTTGACCGCTGGTGCGCCACATGGCCAACACGCCACTCGGCCGATTTTCGAAAAATTTACCTGCAAAAAGGCGAATGTCAAGGCCACCATTCTTTTTGTTGGGGAGGTAAGACCACCGGTAGGTGGCTTCGATCGATGCGTTTTGAAAGTCTTCATGCCCTTGTGCATTGAGCACCACTCCGAATGGGTTGAGCGTACGCTCGTTGGAAAATTGATACCGAAATTCGTAGAAGTAATCTTCTGTATTCGAAGAAAGGGTAAGGTTATCTGTATTCCTTTCAGCATCGGTGTGTAGGTAAATACCCCGCAACCGAATGCTTTGGTTGATCGGACTTCGAGGCTCCGGCCTTTTGAGGTTCACTTCCAACTCCGGTACTACCCGATCGTAGAGTTGCTCAAAAGTTGAATTTCGAAAGCCATGGAACCGCTTGCCGTGTACCCGAAGCGCCACTTTTTGGGCCCAAGTGGGATACATGTTGTAGGCCACTTGCCCGGTGCCCACAATGTTTTCGCCACCAAAGCTGTACATCGGCACCAATACAAACTGAAAATTCTGTTCCGGCACTACGTTGTTGTAGAGGCCGATGCCGAGCATGGTTTTATCGTGGTTGTTCCAGGCGATGGCTGGTGACCAAAAAAGCTGGGTTTTGTTTGGGTTTTCGGCCGACCCAAAGAATTGCAATTTAAAAGGCTCTACTTTTTTCAGCAAGCCGTGCGCCCGCATGGTGTTGTTTCGCCTTCGGTATTCGGGTATCCGCCGGTCCGAATCAATTTTAAATAGCGTGTAGTCTGCATCGGGAAAAAGAAGACTTTGCTTTCCTTCAAACCCAGTGACCCATTGGGTGACCGTATCTTTTTCGGTAATCGCCGAAACCGCTATCGGACCTGCGAGTTGGCCTTTGTTTTTTACTTCTATTTTCCAGTCACCACCGTCTTGCTTGGGGGCTTTCACACCATTGAGTTTGTAGTCTACTTTTTGCGTAGTAGCCAGCATTTCGTCGAAAAACCAATCCAGGTTTTTTCCGGTTTCGGCTTCCAGCACGGCCTTCAAATCGTTGGGCTGCGGGTGTTTGTACTTCCATTTTTCGAAGTAGGCCATCATGGCCCGATCGAATTCCTCCTGGCCCAGGTAGCTTGCCAGATAGCCAAAGCTAAGCCCCGTTTTGCTGTAAGTTACTGCTCCATAATTGAACAACGTCATGTCCGCTGAAGCAGTGGTGATTGGCTGATCGAGGTTTCGACGAGCATTGAGCAGGTAGCTGAGGTAGCTTTGCCCGCGGTAGCCATAGTGGCCTAAGTCAAACTGTTTGGAAAGGATTGATGCCTCATTAAGTCCCAGTAGCCCCGAATTGGGATGTTTGAGTTCAATGTAGCGTATTTCATTGTAGGTGTTGATGCCCTCGTCCATCCAGGGATGGTCCCGTTCATTCGAGCCGAGAATACCGTAGAACCAGTTGTGCCCCACTTCGTGCACGATGACCACCTCCAGGAAAAAGGGAGTAGTAGATTCGCCAATCACCGTGATGTTTGGATACTCCATCCCGGCCCCCGCACTCAAGGCACTTTCAACCGCCGTCATTTGGTTGTAGGGGTAGTCGCCGTTCCACAAAGAGTAATAGTAAATCCCGTTGTTGATGTATTCGTTAGCCCTCGTCCAAAGGTTAGCTTCCAGGTTGGTAAAAAGCGCCCAGGTCGTTACCTCACGGCCCGAATGGGGCAGCTTTATCGTGTCTTTCAACACGTGGAAACGCTTGTCGGCAAACCAGGCAAAGTCGTGTACATTTTTTTGGGTGAAGCGGATGGTTTTCTGCTCCTTGCTCGATTCGGGAAACGACAAATCATTCAAATCAAACTCTTTGGTACGGCTGGTGAGCAGCGCACGTTTGTTCATCCATTCGATTTCCGACTTGGTTTGCAGGTCGCCGGTGGCACCTACTACATAGTTTTTGGGCAGCGTAATGGTCACATCGAACGACCCGAATTCCGAGTAAAATTCCCCTTGATTCAGGTAAGGCATGGCATGCCAGCCGTCTTTATCGTAAACCGCTGGCTTGGGGTACCATTGGGTAACCTGGTAGGCCTGCTCCTCATGGCCCAAGCGAGAGAATTGTCCGTCGGGGATTTTCACCATGAAAGGCGTATTCATTGTGATACTTTCTCCAGGCCTTAAAGGCGAATTGAGTACGAGCCGGGCAATGTCGATGTGCTTAGGATCGGGCTCCAGTTTCAAGGCCACTCCCTTCGATTTAAAATCGAGGTTGGTGATAAACCCCCGAGCCGATTCGGTGGCATAATGAAAATCGATTTCCCCGTTTTCTAAAAACTGTTTGGCCAGAGCCGTCTCGGTATTTTTGTAGGCATTGGGCCACAGGTGAAAGTAGATTTCATTGAGGGTGTTGGGAGAATTGTTGGTGTAGGTAAGGGTTAGCTTACCGTCAAGGGTATGGGTCTCATCGTTAAGGCTCACCTCAATAACATAGTCAACCTCCTGTTGAAAATAGGATTGGCCAGAAACGAAAAATGCGCTGCTGAGCAAGATGAAGCTCAACAGCGCGTTTGCAAAAATTTTCAGCACTTAAAAATCGGTTCGATTAACTTTCAAAGATTTCGGCCAGCTTGGTTTCCAGACTTGGACCGCGCAGGTTCTTACCAATAATGGTTCCGTCACGGTCAATCAGGAAAGTAAGTGGAATGCTTTTCACACCGTAAAGTGGGACAACAGACGATTGCCAGCCTTTCAAGTCACTCACGTGGCTTGGCCACGCCAACTGATCATCGATGATCGCCTTTTCCCAGGCTCCTTTTCCATCGGATTGTTGCGGCATCCCATCCAGCGAAACGCTGTAGACTTCAAATCCTTGTTCGCGGTATTGGTTGTAAAGGCGCACCACGTTTGGATTTTCTTTGCGGCAAGGCTTGCACCAAGACGCCCAAAAATCCACCAGCACAACTTTTCCTTTCAAAGAAGAAAGGGCCAATGGTTCGCCATCCATTTTAGGCAAGCTGATTTCAGGAGCACTGGAACCCCCTGCCAGGGCGCGCATACCATCCACCTGATTTTTCAGGTTTTTCACGTAAGGAGAGTTCGGATATTTTTCGAAGCTGGCCTGACTGACCTGATCGTAAATGGGGAAAAACTCATCGGGATTGAGGCGACTCAGGGCCGCTACCGAGGCCAAAGAGGCAGGTACACTTTCTATAAAAGTTTTGATTTGCCCCGAAATGCGCGCATTGGTCACGCTGTATTGAGCCATAGCGGTGAAGTAGCGGTTCTGATCGCCGGTTTGTTGGGCCGCTTGCAACTCTAATTGAATCGAATCCATGGGCGCTACAATCTTACTGAGCTCTTGTAGCCGTTGAGACTCTTCCGAACCCTGAATAACAAACTGACGTTTGTCGTCGATATTTACCGTAATCACTTCTTTGGGCGAAAGAATGAGCGGCACATAGTTTTGGTTAGAAACGTTTAAGCGGTAAAAACCCGTTTGCTCCACCATCACTTGGAACGAGTAGCTTCCATCGGATCCCAATTCGGCAGTATCGAGGGCTACAGGCGCGCCAGTGGTCAATTCTTCAAGCATCATCATCTGATTGGCAGAGGCAGCCAGTTTGCCAGAAATGGTGGTAGCTCCAGGAGGAACTTCTCCTCCACCTTTGTTGCCACAGGCGGCAACAGTGGCCGCCATCAGTAGAAAAAGAAATAGTCTATTCATAATCGTAATGGTGTGGTTTGGGTTTTTTATGCATTTTCTAACATTTCCCGGACCATCTGGTTGGCCTTCTTGGGATCGGCTTTGCCGCGCGACATCTTCATGACTTCACCCATGAACATGCCCACCAGGCTTTTCTTACCGCCTTTGTATTCGGCTACCTTTTCCGGGTATTTGTCCAGTGCTGCCTGTACATATTCTTTCAAAGTGCCGTCGTCACTTTCCTGAATCCAGTTGTTGGATTCGGCAATAGCCTTGGGCGATTGATCGGGTGCTTCAGTGAGGGCTGGAAAAATCTTCTGCGCAGCAATTGCATTGCTTACCTTGCCGGTATCGATCAGTTCGATGATCTCGGCAATGGCTTGGGGAGCCACCGGGAAGTCTTCAATGCCCATGGCGCGATCGTTGAGGTAGCCTTTTACCTCTCCCATCAACCAGTTGGCGGCTGCTTTAAAGTTTTTGGTATGTTGTGTTAGTGCTTCGAAATAGAGGGCGATCGGTTTCGAATCGGTCAAAATACCAGCATCGTATTCCGATAGGCCCATCTCTTTGGTGTAGCGATCAAACAGTTCGCTGGGAAGCGGAGGGAGGTTTTTCCGCACTTCTTCGATCATTTCCTGCTTGATCCGAATGGGTTGTAAATCGGGCTCTGGGAAATACCGGTAATCGTTGGCGGCTTCCTTGGTTCGTTGCGACAAGGTGATGCCTCGCGAAGCATCGAAACCACGGGTTTCCTGAACAACGGTTTCCCCGTTCTCGATCAGTTCTACTTGCCGCTTCATCTCGTATTCGATGGCATCGCGTACGTTGCGCATCGAGTTCATGTTTTTCACCTCTACCCGGCGGCCAAAGGTTTCACTGCCCTTCAATCGCACCGAAACGTTGGCATCGCAACGCATGCTGCCTTCCTCCATGTTGCCATCGCACACGTCGAGGTAGCGCACCAGTTTGCGCACTTCGGTAAGGTAGGCGTACGCATCGTCAGCGGAGCGCAAATCGGGTTCGGTAACAATCTCTAATAGCGGAACACCGGCCCGGTTCAAATCAACCAACGAGTTGAACGGATCTTGATCGTGGATGCTTTTTCCCGAATCTTCTTCCATGTGGATGCGCTGCAGGCGGATGTTTTTTTCGGCTCCACCTTTGGGCTTGATGGCGATGTGTCCACCCGTACAAATCGGAGTGGTATCCTGAGTGATCTGGTAGCCTTTCGGCAAATCCGGATAGAAATAATTTTTTCGGGCAAATTCGTTCCACTCTCTGATGTCACTCTTGCAGGCAATACCCAAACGAAGGGCATATTCCATGGTTCTGCTGTTGAAGCGTGGCAAGGTGCCAGGATGGCCCAAAGTGATGGCGCTCACGTTGTGGTTGGGAGCAGCATCGTATTCGTTAGGGTCGGAAGAGTAGGCCTTGCTCGAAGTTTGCAACTGAGCATGCACCTCTAAACCGACAACACATTCATATTTGTCCAGTGCGTTTTCCATCGTTTTACTGACGGGTCAATTTTCCCGTCATCGTGGTGTTGGTTCCAATAATGCGATACAGGTACATGCCTGCATCCATTTCCGTATCCAGGGGCAAGACGGTTTCAGACTGCAAAAGGTTGGTCGTCAGAAGGCGTTTACCGCTGAGGTCAAACAATTCAAAAATAAGGTTTTGCTGGTCGTATTGAGGTATGCGTACCTGAATTTCGTTTTCAAACGGATTGGGGAAAACGGAAACCGTTGTCGTGGCCTTCAACTCTTCTTCACCAAGGGGAAAACCGGGAGGAGGCTGAAGAATGTAGAGACCATTCTGCATGTCTGACGCGACTAAAATTCCAGAAGGTAACAGTGGGTAGATGCCCCATGAACCACGGTAGTTCGTAGCGTTTACTTCCGTAGAAGTATCGTAAAAACCATCCACCACCGGATTGTTCGGGTCGCTGATGTCGTAAACGTATACCCCATCATGGTAGTAAGAAACGAAAGCCTTGTCTTGATGGATGATCACATTGTGCGGAATCGACAGGCTGTCGTTTACCCCAGAATTGAAGGTAGACACCACGTTGAGGTTAGACAAGCTGCTCACATCAACCATCTTAAGGTCCAGCCCATGGTTTTCATCCGCCATCACGTAGTAAGGCTTAGTAGGATGAAGCCAACCGCTATGATTGTAGCCTTGTTGTTGATAGGTGTCCATCGAGCCGATCAGTTGCGGGTTGGCCGGATCGGAAAAATCACAAATGAACAGCCCTTCGTTTCCAGCATTGCAATAGGCCGTGTCGTTGCGCACAAAAATGTCGTGCACGTATCCGATGGTATTGTCCCAAAAAGCAACGTCTTGGCTGCAATTGACCAATAACTGAGGATTAAGCGGATCGGCCAGGGAGAAAACCATCAGGTGATAGGTGGAGCCACATACGTACATGAGACCACTGGCCGGATCGATAAAAATATTGTGAGAGCGTTGAAACAAGGTATCCGACTCATACACCAGTGGAGCCGAATTAGGCAACATGCTTAGGTCGGCAATTTGAAGCTTGCTTGGTCCTTCGTCACATACCATGTATAAATAGTCGCCGTAATCGTGGTAGTCGCGGTGTACAATGTCTACCCCTTGGTGGGTTCCGGGAACCATATCCACTTGCTGCGCATTGGTAGGATTGGTTACATCAAAAATATGCGTACCTACCGTTGAGCCAATGATGGCATATTCGCGGCCATTGGCGGCATAGCCCCAAACTTCGTTGTACCGGTTTAAGTGGGCATTGGAAACCACCAGCGAAGTATCGTTCCAATGATAAAGGAGCGACATGTTTTGGCTGGTTTGCCCTTGAACTTTAGCCAAAGAAAAATTGATAACAACAAGGAAAAGAAGAAAATAACGCATCACATACTACCTATCAGGTCAATAATCAATTGGGTCATTTTAGGCTCGGCTTCTTCCGCCACGCGTTGCACGTCTTCGTGGGTCACTTCAACAATTTTGCCCTTCACGCCCAGGTCGGTTATGATGGAAACGGCAAAACAGGGAATACCCATGTGGCGAGCAGCAATAACTTCGGGCACAGTTGACATTCCTACCGCATCGGCACCAATGGTACGGATATAGAAATATTCGGCCGGGGTTTCTAAGGTAGGGCCACTTACGCCTGCATAAGTACCGGTCTGAATTTGAAATCCTAATTGTTTAGCAATATCCTGGGCCTTGGCAATCAACGCATGATCATACGGCTCACTCATGTCGGGAAAACGTGGACCGAGCTCTTTGAGGTTCGGACCGGTGAGTGGGTTGGCCGGAAACAAATTGATGTGGTCGCTTTGAATCATAAGGTCTCCAATTTTAAAGTCGGGATTTACCCCACCACTGGCGTTGGAAACAAAAAGGTGGGAAATACCGAGCATTTTCATGACCCGAACCGGGAAGACCACTTCTTGCATGGAATAACCTTCGTAGAAGTGAAACCTCCCCTGCATGGCTACTACTTGCTTGTTGCCCAGCTTCCCGAAAATAAGGTGGCCACTATGGCCTTCGACGGTAGAAACTGGAAAATTGGGAATATCTGAATAGGAGAAACGCTCCTGAATTTGAATTTCCCCTACGAGGCCACCAAGACCGGTTCCTAAGATGATACCGATTTCTGGTTGGGCTTCAATTTTATTTTTTAGGAAGGCCGCTGTTGATTTGATTTCTTCCAACATAGTTGACAATTAGCTCGTTAAATTCTTCTCCGTCATTTCCGTGGAAAGCGACCTCAATAGGCAGAAAAAACACCGGAAGGTGTTCTATTTGGGAGGCAAGATTGGGTTTAACCAATCGCATGCCGTCTTTTTCTGTCGTAAGGATTAGCTTTTTTCCGGCGGCAAAACTATCGAATATATTCTGAATTTTTTTGACATCTGCTTCCGTGTACCGGTGGTGGTCAGGAAAGCTAAGGTGCTTGAAATGAATCGAATGTCGATGTAATTCTACTTCTAACGGTTTAGGATTGGCGATGCCCGAAACCAACAATATTTCATACCCTTTCTCCTGATAATGGCTCAATGGATAGCGCGCGGCAACATTTTTGGCGAAAAGAGATTCCAAGGCACCATAAGCAAGATAGGTGAAAAAAACGTGCTGATAAGGCTTGGGCCTCACTCGGTCGCGGTAAGCCCTGCGGTCTAACGCCGTAAGGTCTACAGGACATTTGGTGACAATCATTATGTCGGCCCTTCGTTTTCCTGTACTCCATTCTCTTAAGTTGCCGGCTGGCAACACCAAGTCTTGAAAGAAAGGCTTGGAGAAATCGGTCAATAAAATAGACAGTCCAGGTTGGATGGCTCGGTGTTGGAAGGCATCGTCTAACAACACTACTTCAGGAGCAGTGTCGTTGCGCAATAGCTTTTGAACTCCACGCACCCGATCGCCATCTACTGCCACGATGATCGAAGTGAATTTTTGTCGAAATTGTCGCGGTTCATCTCCAATTTCATCAGCGGTGGATTCGGCAGTGGCCAGCTGAAAACCTCGGGTATTCCGGCCATAACCCCGACTTAGGGTGGCAACTCGTTTGCGAGGGTGCAAGAGTCGTATTAAGTATTCAATGTGTGGTGTTTTTCCAGTACCACCAACCCTAATGTTTCCTACCGATATAATTGGAAGCGGAAAGGATTTGGATCGGAAGGCGCCCACGTTGTAGAGAAAATTGCGAATGGAACCGATGATTCCGTAAATCAGGGCAAAAGGGAACAACAGAATTCTGCCAGCGCGCCAAAACATCCCGCAAAGGTAAACTTTATCGGGGCTAAAAAATCAGCTTCTCCAATCTTGCTGTCGCTACGAATCCGTTACATTTGGCTGAAAATCACCTGTCGATGAACGTGAAAACCATCCTTCGTGAATTAGAAAAATTGGCCCCGCCGGTTTACCAGGAGTCTTACGACAATGCCGGTCTGATTGTCGGCGATTTCGCGATGGAGGTAACGGGTGTTTTACTTTGCTTAGACAGCATTGAGGCCGTAGTAGAAGAAGCACTTGCCAAGGGCTGTAACCTCATCGTAGCACATCATCCCATTGTGTTTAGTGGTCTCAAACGTTTGAATGGCAACAACTACGTAGAGCGTACCATTATAAAAGCCATAAAAAATGACATTGCGATTTACGCGATTCACACCAACCTTGACAATGTGATGGCCGGTGTGAACCGCAAGATTGCGGACAAACTCGGACTCCAAAACCTTCAAATTCTGGCTCCTAAGTCGGGGCTGCTTCAAAAACTTTACACCTTTTGTCCCGAAAGTCATGCCGATGCAGTTCGTGATGCCCTTTTTGAGGCAGGGGCAGGCAACATCGGAAATTACGACGAATGCAGTTTTAATCTAAAAGGTACTGGCACATTTCGAGGTGGTACCGAAACCCAGCCATTTATTGGTCAACCGGGAACCCGTTCTGAAGAACCTGAAATTAAACTGGAAGTAATTCTTCCAGCTGCCAGACAAAGGCAGGTGATTGCTGCGCTTAACAAGTCACATCCTTATGAAGAAGTGGCCTATGATGTAGTTGCACTTGAAAATGAGTGGCAGGAAGTAGGGAGTGGCATGGTAGGCTACCTGCCCGAAGCGTTGTCGGAGGTCGATTTCTTACAGCACCTCAAAACCGCTATGCAGACGCAGTGCATTCGGCATACTGCGCTACTCGATCAGCCGATTGAAAAAGTGGCCGTTTGTGGAGGGGCTGGCCGGTTTCTACTTTCTCACGCCAAACGTTCGGGAGCGCAGATATTCATCACCTCCGACTTCAAATACCACGAGTTTTTCGATGCCGACAACGACCTGATCATTGCCGACATCGGACACTATGAAAGCGAGCAATTTACCGCTGAAATCCTACACACCTTACTGACTGAAAAATTTCCTAACTTTGCTATCCGTTTGTCGGATATAAATACAAATCCCATCAATTATTTCTGAGTTTATGGCTGAAGCTAAAGCAGAAGTTAGTGTAGAAGAAAAACTCCGTGCACTGTATCAGTTGCAAACAATCGATACCAAGATTGACAAGATTCGCACCATTCGTGGGGAATTGCCACTCGAAGTCCGTGATCTCGAAGACGAAATTCAAGGATTGGAAACACGGATTGGGAACATTACCGAAGAGATTCAAGGTCTGGAACGAAACATCTCAGACAAGAAGAACACCATCAAGGACGCCAATGCACTCATCAAGAGCTACGAGTCCAAGCAGATGAATGTGCGGAACAACCGCGAGTATGATTCCTTGAGTAAAGAGATTGAATTCCAAAGTCTCGAAATTCAGTTGTCTGAAAAACGTATCAAAGAGTACAAAGCCAACATTGAAGCGAAAAACGAGATCGTTGCTGGTGCTCAAGAGCGCTTGGATGAGCGGAAAAAAGACCTGGATCACAAAAACGCAGAGCTTCAAGACATTGTAGCGGAAACGCAAAAAGAAGAAGACGAACTCACCAAACAATCTCAAAACGCAGAGAAAGTAATTGAGGATCGTTTGTTGGTCGCTTACAAGCGGATTCGTGCCAATGCCCTTAACGGATTGGCCGTTGTGCCGGTAGAGCGCGATGCTTGCGGTGGATGCTTCAACAAAATTCCACCACAGCGGCAGTTGGACATTAAGTCCCGCAAGAAAGTCATCGTTTGCGAACATTGCGGCCGTATTTTGGTAGACCCAGACATTAATGAAGAATTAGTGGCGTAAGCCCATCTTCCATACTTAAATAGAAAAAGCCGCTTCGATTGTCGAAGCGGCTTTTTTGTGAAATAGAATTTAAAGTGACAGCCCTTGGAAGCTCACACCGAAGTCAATATTTGAGGCCCACGGTGATTTGATAGCGCTGCAGCGTGCGGTCTTGTTGAGCAGGAGCTGCAATGCTTGGGTCATATGGATAGTAATCTTCCTTTTGCACCCGAAGCACGTAGCCAAAATCCAAAAACAGGTTAGCATTCCGGTATCCTACACCAAAGGAGTAGTTCTGAACGCTGCCATCGTTGTCGATCACATCGGAATTATAAGGACTCCCCTGATAGGCATAACCTGCCCGAATGGCAATCGGCATAAGGCGTAATTCACCACCTACACGCACGTTCATAGCGCCTTGATAGCTGTTTCGAATTACTTCGTTCTCGGCGTTGAAATCATAGTCTCCGGCAAACCGTTCGCTCAACCGGGCAGATGCATAATCTACGTATTCAATGTCGGCACTAATGAGCCCATGTTTCTTGAACAACCCGGCAGCACTTGCCGACAGTCGGTAGGGAGTACGCAAGCGGTATTCAAAAAGACCGTCGGGGCTATCGGCCACTTCACGTCCAAAGCCTGGATAGTTGGCTTCGAAAGAAGTACTGTAGCGATCTTCGAGCACCATCCAAGTGGGAGAATGAACCGCAGCACCCAGTCGTAAATAATCAGTCAGGCGATAGATTGCTCCAATTTTTAAGGTGTAGCCGTTTCCTCGGGTATTCAGGTTTTCTCGAAAGGTGAAATCGTTCAAAAAGGTTGACGTATCACCAGCGGGCAATACTTCTTCAAAAGTAGACTCACGGTTGTATCTGACAGAAGAAATGCCAAAGGTGCCACCGAGGTACAAGCGGTTTTCATAATTACCACCAAAAGCAATCACCGTTTCTCCAACCCTTCCACTGGTTTCCTGATCGATGATTTGTTGCTGTCCGTAAAAAGGAATCTGAGTAATATAGTTCGTCTCTCCTAAAAAGGTATCGATCAATACTGTTTGCCAAGCCAGAGAAGCGCCAAAATCGTAGAAGCCTCCGGTGTCTACATCGCCCCAATTCACACCTTGCACCCGGTTTCGATACACGTCAAGAAGCGAAGACTCTTCGTTGGTACCCACAATGCGCACATTGCTGTTGAAGTCCGCCAATCGGTTGTAGCCAATGCCAAAGCTGCCACTCACCCAGCCGGTAGTTTTCTCCGAGTTGTAATTGGATATCCAACCAATATTGCCAATGTTGACGTTGCCACGGCTGGCATCCGACTGTGTACCCAAATAGGTAGAGGAGTAAGCGTTGGAATTAAAGCCAGTGGTAAGTGAAAGTTCCGACCGACGGTAAACTCCAATGCCGGCAGGGTTGGTGCTCAAAGTGGTGAAGTCTCCACCAAGTGCACCAAATGCACCTCCCATAGAGTTGTAGCGGGCGGTACCGCTAAACTCCAGCTGTGAATAACGCAGGGCGTCTACTTCGTTTTGGGCAAAGCTGTATACTGCCAGGGCTATTGCCAGGCATGTGAGGCCAATCTTTTTCATGATTGTGAGGGTTTTGGCGGTTCCAATCAGAATTTATCGTCTGCGTGGTGCAGGCCGCGAGGAGCTTGATCGGCCACTCGAGGAAGAAGACGAACGGCTGGGCGTGTAGCTCGAACGGCTGCTGCTCGAAGATCGGCTCGGTGTATAACTCGAACGCGATGAGGACCGGCTTGGTGCAGTGCGTGCCGGAGCTGACCTTGCGGGAGCCGACCTCGTTCTTGCTGGAGCGGTGCGTGCTGGTGCAGTCCGTGCCGGTGCAGTTCTGGTACGTGCTGGTGCCTGACGACTGGGTGCCGTGCGGGTAGGTTGCCGCTGTGGTGCCGGAGCCGTACGAACCGGTTGACGGTTCGGAGCCGGTGACGTGCGGACTGGTTGCCGGTTGGGTGTAGTCGTGGTTCGGGTTGGCTGACGTTGCGGAGCAGTTTGAGCCGGTTGCCTTTGTGGCGTAGCCGTTCTCGTCCGTTGTGGTTGAGAATAGGTTCCACGGTTGGGCTGAGTACTTCGGTTAGGACGAGCCTCTCCCGAGTTCGCAGTATTGGGCCGGGTACTTGCAGGCTGGCGCGAATAGTCCGACCGGTTGCTTGCCGGAGCCGTGCTTTGATTCGTGCGTCCTTGTTGAGGAGCAGTTTGGGTACGGCTTGGAGTATTGTTATAGGATGGGCGCACGTTGGAAGGGCGCGACTCCTGATAACGGTTAGGACGGGTTTGAGTTGGTGTGTATTGCGAACCCGTGGCGGTAGTGCCCGAAGGACGTGTACTTGAAGAAGTAGACGGGCGTTCTGCGGTACCTGCATTCCCGGTATTGGCAGGGCGCTCCCCACTTGGCCGTGCCGAACTGTTCGTGGGTCGGGTCGCAGCACTGCTCGTACGTACTCGTCCGGGAGAGTAATAATTGTTGTTTCCCCCGTTTTGGTTCAAGCCAGTAGGACGACTGGACGAAGTGTATCTTCCGGCAGGAGAAGTTGCAGCACTGTTTCCGGCTACCGTTTCTCCAGCGGCCTGATTGGGCGCATTTCCAGCACTACTGGCGGCAGGTGCGCGGTTGGCTGAACTGTAGGCATTAGCCCCTGTACGGGTGGGTCGTTCACCGGTTGCAGATGCAGGCCTGTCGGTTTGTCCATTGAGGGTAGTCCGGTTACGGTCAGTAGCTACGGTACCCGAATTTTGAGCACCATTGTAACGTGTTGCCTGGCTAATCGAAGTCCTGGATGGACGGGTCGCTGAAGTTTCATTCACATTGGTGTTGACCCGCGAATTCTGTTGGTTGGCCAACCTTGCGTTGTACATTTGGGAAAGGGATTGACTACGGGCTCCATTGCCGGCACCGGTGGTACTGGTTCTGCGGCCATAGAAACGGTTGCCATTGTCGAAACTATTGTAGTAATAGTTGGAGGCATAAAATCCATTGTTAAACCCAGCATTGTAGGCGCCTCCGGGGCAATATCCCCAGGGACTGGCACCCCAGCCCCAGCCGTAGGTTTGAAAATAGGGATCGTATCCCCAGGGGTCATAACCCCAATTGTTGTATCCCCAGCGGTTGTTCCAGCCCCAACGGGAGTTCCAACCCCAGCCTACGTTCCACCCCGACCAGCTATTCCAGCCTACGTTCCAGGTTGGGCGAACTTGCCAAGGACTGGGACGCCACCAGTTATAGCTCAGGTAAACACTGGTGCCATAAAAAAGTGGATCGTAGTTATACCAATAGGTGTTGGTGTAAAAAGGATCGTAGTAGTTGAAGGTATTGATAGGACGGTGGAAACGACGAATTCTGGCTGCGTAGGCATAATCGTAATAATCATCGTAAACGAAATCGTCTCCGTAGTAATTGTTGTTGATGATAGTAGTGCCGTCGTCGGTAGTAAAGCTCTCAGAGTTGGCGTAGTCACTGCTGTAGTAATCGTTGCCAGCTTGTGTTGCATTTGGATTGGGCGTGTTGGCGGTGTTGCCAGCTGATCCTCCCTGGTAGTAATCGTCGGCAGTAGTGTAGTTTTCTACTGACTGCGGTTGGGAATTGGGATCGTTGTAGGCCTCAACATAAGCATCTTTGGAAGAAAAGTAAATATCATCGTCTTCGTATGCGGATAGTGATCTGCCTGAAGTACAAGCACTCAAACTGATGATTGAAAGGCCGAGCAGGAGGGAAATGTGAGTCTTCATAAGGCAAGCAGTTTGTATATCAAAGATACGAAACCCTGCTGTTTTGCAGTTGTTTCGGGCCGTAATGGCCGCATTAACGTTTCCCATTAGAGCAACAACTGTGCCGGAATTTAGTCGCCTTATTGGCGTTTCACCCCCTTCGTCAACTGCCTTAAAATAAGAACTCCGGGCACGCTGGAATGCCCGGAGTCGATAAGTCTTGTGACTTGGATGCTTTCAGCAATAAAGTGCCGATTTATCGACCGTAATAGGCCACAATTGATGCTTTGGCGATTGTGTGGTTGCCAAGGTAATACCCAACCACTGCAGCGTTGGTGGTGGCGTTGAGTCCCAATTGTGCCACGTCTAAGGCATAAACCGTGATGATGTATTGGTGATCTCCGTGGCCCTCAGGTGGGCACGGACCACCATAGCCAGGACTACCATAATCGGTAGGACTTTGAATACAACCTTTGGGTAAAGTTTTGCCATCAGTAGCACCTGCCCCTTTGGGGAGACTATTGAGGTCAGCAGGCAGGTCAAACACCAACCAGTGCCACCAACCACTGCCGGTAGGTGCATCAGGATCGTACATGGTGATGGCGAAACTTTTGGTGTTGGCGGGTGCATTTTTCCAGCTCAATTGTGGACTTTGATTTTCTCCGGAGCACCCAAATCCATTGAATTCATCCAGGGAGAGAAACTGTCCTTGCAGGGAGGAACTGGAGAGGGTAAAAGATTGTGCGTTGCTGTTGAAGCTTAAAAAGCAGAGTAGCGTGAAGCTGAGCAATAGTGATTTCATAGATGCAATTGGTTTTCAGCAAACTTAGCGTAGGAAACAGGGGACGAACTACGCTTAATCGTTCGTTTACTTTACCAATTGGTTCATTTCTTGATAAGCCCTGGGGCTGAGCTGAAAATATTGCTTGAAAGCGCGGGCAAAGTTGGGATAGCTATCATACCCAATTTGCGCATAAATGGAGTTGGGAGCGAGTTGTTGTTTCAAAAGCCACCCGGCTTTTTTCATGCGTTCCTGAAGCATCCACTGGTGGGGTGCACAAGCATAAATGCGTTGGAAATGCCGTTTGAAGGTGGAAACACTCATGTGGCACAGAAAAGCCAATTCTTCTACCTTGAGGTGTGCGAATTTGTTGTTCTCTACAATTTGCCGGAATTCGAGATCGGGGGAGGAGTTGACGTTGGCCAATAAAGGGGCCAGTTTCTCTGGGTGCTTTTCTGCCAGGTAGAGGAAAAGTTCTTCTAACTTCACTTGCTTAATGGCCATGGAAAGCGCAGGGTTTTGATGAAGCAGTTCCAACGAATCTCGAAAGTGATGCAAAAAGTTGTCGTAGTCGAGCACGAGTGTATCGGTTCTTTCTGCGGTGGATGACCAAATGCCTTTGAATTTTGCTTTCAATTGTTGCAACATGGCATCGCTGAAGAAAAACAAGACGCTTTTATAATCTCCCAGGGACGAAATCTCGGTCATTAAACAGCGTGAGGAGGTAAGAATGGCAAATTGATCTTGGCTAAAGCTTACCGGACTTGCTTCCTGGTGAATTTCTTTTTGCCCATTGGCCAAAAAACTAATCACATTTTGGGTGAAGAGCACCTGATTTCGAACGGCCGTGCCCGGGCTGTAGTAGGGCACAATGGAGATAGGAGGCAGTTCTTGGGGTGATCCAATCAGCTCGTCAGGAATAGTGAAAGTTTGCAGCACCTTCAAATGTAACTATTCCTTGTATTGGTTGGTCCTTAGGCCTGGCCAAGGGTCTCTGAGATGTCTACCCGGAGTGCTTGAATGGCTGGAATGAGGGCGGCCAGAGCGCCTACAAGCAAGGTAAGTCCGAATAAAATATATTCCTCAGCAATAGGAGCGGCCGAAAGCATGCCTTGCCCAAAGTCTTCTTTTAACCATAAGGATACCGCCCACAAGCCTATTCGAGCTATCAGGCTGCCAAGTGTAAAGCCTATTGCAGCAAGAAAAATACCTTCATAAAGAACCAGTCGAAAAACTTGTCCTTTAGAGGCGCCATAGGTGCGCATCAATGCGATTTCGAACCGTCGTTCCCGCAAGGCGGTAAACAGGCTGATGAACACACTGATGCCCGAAACCAAAAGGATGATGGCGGACAACCATTGAAAACTTCGGATGCCAAAACCCAGGAGGTGCATCAATCGGTTGATTTCGTAGGCCGGCAAGGCGGCTTGCATGGAAGTATTTTCATTGATCATCCGCGGCAGCTGTATGGCTCCCATTGGATTGCGGAATTGGATCAGTAAAGCCGTAATTTCTCTATCCTCATCTTCATGGTGGTGAGGGAGTTCTTTTCGTTGGGCCTCTGCTTCATAATGGTGCTCCTCTGTTTCATCGTGGTGGTGTTCATCGTGGTGGTTTTCTCCATCATGGTGGTGCGGAGCTTCTTCGTGTTCGTGCACTTCCCAAACGCTTTCGGTAGCGGTAAGGATCAACTGATCTACCACCGATTGGGTGGGTCCAATAATGCCTACCACCCGATAGGAGTGTTCCTCATGTCCTTCACCGTGTTCGTCTAAACCATGATTGCCGTGAAAATGATCGCCGATCTTCAGGTGTAAACGTTCGGCCACCAACGAGCCGATACAAGCTTCCATGGGTTGTTCCCACCATTTTCCATCCGCCAGTTGCGCTTCGTAAATTGCCGGGTACTCCAACGTGGTTCCTACAATTCGATAGCCTTGATAGTTGTCTCCAAAGGACAAAGGGACTGCCTTTTTAACAAATGGGTTACGACCGATTTTCTCAGCTTCGGCTAACGCGATGTTGCCAGTAGGGTTATCAATGTGCAAAACCGAAGAGAGGATCAATTGCAAGGGACTGCCTTTGGCACCCACGACCAGGTCAATGCCAGCCAGGTTGTTGGTCATTTGCTGCTGTAGGTGGTTTTGTAAGTGCAAGACCAATGTAATTAAGCCCACACCAAGCAATAAAAGCAGTAAACTCAAAGCGGTACCCAAAGGCCTTGCCACCAGATTTCGCCAACTCAACCGAATACCATTCATAGGGTGATGGTGTTGGTAAACCGGGATTTTACCCGCTGATCGTGGGTGATGATGATCAGGTTAGCGCTGTTTTGCTCCGCTTCTTTCATCAATAGGTCAATCACCTGCTCACTGTTGTGATCGTCGAGGCTGGAAGTGGGCTCATCAGCCAGCAGCAGTTTGGGCCGATTGATCACCGCCATGGCAATGCTAAGCCGTTGTTGCTCTCCTTGGCTGAGGCGATAGGGTTTTTTGTGGGCCAATGCTTCAATTCCAAGGTTGTTCAACACCTGGATGGCCTGTTTTTTTTCTGTGGCAAGGCCAGAGAGCTTTTGAACAAGTAGGAGGTTTTCCAGCGCGGTCAATGCTTCTACAAAATGGGGGCGCTGGAAAACAATGCCCAGGTTGCGGCCTCGAAACTTGTCCAGTTTTCCCTGTGGAAGTGTATTGATGCAAGTGCCCTGAATGGAAATTTGGCCCTGGCCTGGAATTCTCAATCCTCCAATAAGGTGTAACAGGGTAGTTTTGCCTACTCCCGAAGCTCCAAGAATCAGCAAGTGCTCTGCCTCCTTGAGTTCCAGATCGGGAAACTGAAACGAAGGCCCCTTGGGATAGCTGTATTGGAGCTGACTTACTTGAAACACTGCCCGGAATCGTTTTGGAAGATTTGAAGCAGCAAATTAGTAAATCCGGCATTGCTTCGCATGTTGTAAGCATAAATCCCATCGATTGCCGGGTTCGTTCGATCGGTTTGGGCTTTGCAGTTTTTAGCGATGATCAAATGAACCGCTTGTTTGAATCGCTTTTTTAACTATTGCTATCCGATAGCCAGAAGTTGAGGAGCATGACACAAACTGATAATAGCACCTAAATTTTATGAACTCCTCGACTCTTTGGCTTCAACTTGCCTTTTGCGCATACTGCGGTAGAAAGAAGGTCAAAGGGAGGCAGGGTTGCACCAAAAAGGGGAGCGGAAAGCTTTTGTCCTGTTGCTTTGCGGAAGCCTCTTGTTGAGCAATCAAACTTTGGACTTCTGACTGAATGCCGGGCGGAGCATACGCCTTTTCCTTTTTTAATTTCTGCAACAGAGCGTTGAGGTCCTTTTGCGCTTTTTCCAACTGGTTGTCGAAAATCAATGGCAAGGTCAAGTAACGTTTGGCCCGAAGAAACTCAGGAATGAAAGAGGTTTTTCCAAAGTTGTAAATGGCTTCCTCCAACAATTGTAACCCTTTGAGTATGGCAGAAGATTGATGCGTGTTTTGGCCATTTAAGATAAGTGCCGAAGCATAAAAAGCATTGACCAAAGGCTCGTATTGAAAAGGAAGCAATGGGTTTGAAGATAAGGCTCCGAATACTTGGAGATTGTTTGTCGAATGGAGCTCTATCTTTCCAGAAGGTACTTTTGTTCCTGCCTCAGTGGCAGCATGTAGGAGCAATCCCTGCTCAATTTGATTAACAATTTCGAGTGGCGTCCCTCCCTCGTTCTGCAACTCGCTTAATCGTTGTTCAATTTGCGGACCATCTTTCAACAAAAACAGGTCCTCCAGAGCGCGTTCGGCAAGCTGCTGAAGTGTGTACCTTGGGGAGGCTACTAATGGAAAAGGGATCATACGATTGGACTTTTTGAGTAGTTTGATGATCGATAATATCGATGAGTACAAAAGTCGAGAACCCTTCAGGCAAAAACTTTGACTTGAGTCAAGAAATGGCGAAAGTTTGAGACAGTATGAATATTCTACATTCTTCTAATACCAGGAGCGGGAAGAAGGTCGATAAACCCGAAAGGCACAGCGGGTTCACCAGGAATTGGGCTCGGGTACTCCTGGATTACCGTTTTACCTTTTACAAAAGGAATAGACTGCTTGAAAAAGGGTGCTTGAAAACAATAGGTATGGAATTCTCCATTTTCCCCGCAGGGATCTACGTTGGAGGGTAGTGCCTCTAAAAAAGAAAGATCTAGTTCCCGACCTAAGAATGAACAGTCGAGTAAATTGAGGTTGACACACACCACCACTGCTCGAAAGCCTTGTTCGATAAACTGTTTCACTAAGGCAGTTGTGTTGCGTTTCCAAAGGGGAAACAAGGGGGTGATTTGCTGCCGGGCCATTTCTTTTTCCCGGTACTGCCGCAAATCTTCCAGAAAAATATCGCCGAAGGCGCCATGCGTGAGCAATTGTTCTTTTAGCGCTTTGTAGGCCAAAGACATTGCCGCGTTGTATTCATCCATGGTGGCTTGTTGCGAAAGTGCCACGGTTGAATTGGGGAGGCCAATGGCATCCATTTGTAGTTGGAGCATTTCGGTCCGTAGGCCATGCATGGAAACCCGGTTCAGGTCACGGTTGATGGTGGTAAGCAGGTGGCGTACTTCGTATTCGGGATTTTGAAGCAATTCATACAACCCGAAAGCCGCATCTTTTCCGCTGCTCCAATGAAAAAAGGTAGCGTTTGCCATGGAGGGCTTCTATCCAGGCGGATCAGTTATAGCGCACTACATTCAATAAGTAGTGGTCATGTCTTCATCTACCACGATGATGAAGTCGGCCAGTCCTTTGTTGTCTTCCCCCAGCTTGCTGATATCAGCTTGCGAAACCGTGGAGATGGTAGCGTAATTCAACGCTGGTTTGCTTTGCTTCAGGTACCAAACAATTCCTTCGTGATGATCGGAGTGGAAAGATCCGTTGAGGTGATAAAAGAGCTTCCCGGGCGAGTAGTTGGCCAATATAAAATGCGCCATGGTGGCATCTTTGGAGGCTTGGGCTTTCACCAATTTAGGCGATCCATGGTCCCCCATCATTTCAAGAATGCTTTGATAGGTTGGCAGGGTAGGGTCAAAAGGAATCGGCAGCGGAGCTATCCAGGCTTTTTCTTCTTGCGAAAGCGAATCAAGGGCTTCAAAACCTTGGTAGTGCACCATGCGTGCATATCGCCTTGGAATATTGGTAGCTACAAACGGTATCTTTTGACTGCGCGCAAAATTGACCACCGGACTGTAATCCGTGTAATAATTGGGCCACAACCTTGCCAAGGTATCCAAGGCGCGGAAAGAGATTTCACTGGCGAGGTATTGGTTGAGTACTTGCTGGTTGTCTGCTTCCAACATTTCTGCCCCCAAAATTAGTTCACGCTTTTCTGCAAGGCTTTGGGCCAATTCAAATTCTAACCAGTGGGCAATGGGGTTGTTGTGGAGTTCCCCAAATAGCACGATATCTTGCTTTATCAGGGAACTGACCATCTTTTTATAGCTTACTGCTTTGCCTTTCGAAGTATAGATTCGATAGGCGGGTTTGGATTGTGCAAAGCCCGAAAGCATGCATAGTATGAGTACTGAAGAAAACAGGAATTTTTTCATGGCGAGTGCTGTATACCGCAAAGTTAGCCAAGGGAGCTTTATCAGACTTTGTAAGTAGCTATAATTGTGTCTCCTCTAAAACAGGTTACCCTTTGGGACATCATAAAATCGCTATTTTTGACCCCGTTTCAAGGAAAGATCTGAGAACTTAATAGTTACAAAACCCACTCATGGCAAAAGACTTTACTACCCGAGAAGCCGATTACTCTAAATGGTACAACGAACTGGTGACCAAAGCTGACTTAGCTGAGCACTCAGCAGTACGTGGTTGCATGGTGATTAAACCCTATGGTTTTGCCATCTGGGAAAAAATGCAAGCAGAATTGGACACCATGTTCAAAGAAACTGGCCACCAGAATGCCTATTTCCCATTGTTCATTCCTAAATCTTATTTGAGCAAAGAGGCCGATCACGTTGAGGGCTTTGCCAAAGAATGTGCGGTAGTAACCCATTACCGACTGAAGAATGGCGAAGATGGAGGAGTGGTAGTCGACCCCGAAGCCCGCTTGGACGAGGAGTTGGTGGTGCGTCCGACCTCTGAGACCATCATTTGGAATACTTATAAAGGTTGGATACAATCTTACCGAGACCTTCCAATTTTGGTCAATCAGTGGGCCAATGTAGTAAGGTGGGAGATGCGCACGCGTCTTTTCCTGCGTACTGCTGAGTTTTTATGGCAAGAAGGGCACACTGCACATGCTACTAAAGAAGAAGCGGTTGCGGAGACCGAGCAGATGCTTGACGTGTATGCCGATTTCGCCGAAAAGTACATGGCTATTCCTGTTCTTAAAGGCTTGAAAACTCCTGCGGAGCGCTTTGCCGGAGCTTTAGAAACCTATTGTATTGAAGCGCTTATGCAAGACGGAAAGGCCTTGCAGGCGGGTACTTCCCACTTTCTGGGACAGAATTTTGCCAAAGCATTTGAGGTGCAATTTGCCAGTAAGGAAGGAAAGTTGGAATACGTCTGGGCCACTTCCTGGGGCGTTTCTACTCGTTTAATGGGAGCACTGGTTATGGCACATTCTGATGATAATGGTTTGGTGCTTCCTCCCAAACTTGCTCCGCAACAAGTGGTGGTGGTACCGATATACCGAAACGAGGAGCAACTGGCCGCCATTGGCGAAGTGGCTCAAAACATTTTAGCGGAATTAAAAGCTAAGGGCATTCGCGCCAGGTACGATGATCGTGATACACATCGGCCGGGTTGGAAATTTGCCGAATATGAATTCAAAGGAGTACCGCTTAGAATTGCCATCGGGCCCCGTGATCTTGAAAACAAAACAGTTGAATTGAGCAGAAGAGATACCCTTACCAAAGAAGGAGTACCACTTGAAGGCCTGGCCGATCGAATTGAAGGGCTCTTAGAAGAAATTCAGGATAGTTTGTTCCAACGGGCGCTGGATTTTAGAGCAGCGAGCTCCCATCGGGTAGATACCTACAACGACTTTAAGGAAGCGCTTGAGAAGGGTGGATTTATCTATGCCCATTGGGATGGAACGGCTGAAACGGAAGCCAAGATCAAAGAAGAAACCAAAGCGACTATTCGCTGTATTCCGCTAAATGCGGAAGCGGAGGAGGGAAGTTGCATTTACAGTGGTAAGCCATCCAACAAGCGAGTGGTATTTGCCAAAGCATATTAATATACCTGATCATTAATGGCCACTGCTGAAATTTTAGAAACCCTACGCACAAAGACCCGGGTTAAACAAGACGTTTACGACCGTACCCTCTCTGCCTTTCGCATACTGCAACGATTGCTATCCCGAGCGGGGGAGGAATATGCCCAAACTGTAGCGGACGATCAGCGGGTGAAGGTGAACTATTCCAGCGAAGGAGAACAACACGCCAAACTGGTGTTTGGCGGAGATACCCTCATTTTTCACATGCACACCAATGTGTTTCTGTTTCACGGTGAACATGATATCTGGAAGCTAAAATATTTGAAGGAAGATCCTTATCGTGCTTATTGTGGGGTGATCCACGTCTACAATTTTCTGTCCGACTCTTTTCACTACCAGCGTATGAACGACCTTGGATACCTGGTAGCAAGGATATTCATTAATAAAGAAGGACACTTTTTTGTGGAAAGCAAGCAAACAGAAAAGTATGGGACCTCCAGTTTTGGGCGTTCAAAAACTTCGGAAAAAAGCTTGAATACGATTCTGGAAGCCATTGTGCAGTACAGTCTTGATTTTGAATTGCTGGCTCCACCTTATGATGCAGTGCAGGAAGTCTCGGTTCAGGTGATGCAAAACCTCACGTTTAATATGCGGACCAGAACGGGCAAACGCCTGGGTTTTCAGTTCAAAGACTCGTCTACCGCGCTGGGTGACGGCTATGCAGGTGATGAAAAATAAAAATTTCAAGCAATTCGTTGTCGAAAAGTATTCTTGTTATTACATTTGCCTTCCCGAAAAATCGGGGTTGTAAATATGGCCCGTTCGTCTAGGGGTTAGGACGCCAGGTTTTCATCCTGGTAACAGGGGTTCGATTCCCCTACGGGCTACCAAAGATTAAGTAAACGAAATGGCAAATCATAAGTCAGCTCTAAAACGGATTCGCTCTAACGAAACTCGTCGTGTACGCAACCGTTATTACCACAAGACTGCTCGTAATGCTGTAAAGGCTTTGCGTGAGTCCACTGACAAGAAAGCCGCATCTGAAATGTTGCCTAAGGTGAGCGCCATGCTCGATAAATTAGCCAAGCGCAACATTATCCACAAAAACAAAGCTGCCAACCTCAAGTCAAGCCTTACCTTACACGTTGCAAAACTGTAAGGTGTTGAATTGAATTGGAAAATCGCCTGCAGCTGTGTACATTTGGTTGTGGGAAAGATAGTGCCGAGGGGCGGTATCAAGGCATGGGCCGAAGATGACCGTCCAAGAGAAAAGCTATTGAAATTGGGGCCAAAGGCCCTAACCAATGCAGAATTAATTGCAATTCTGATTGGCTCAGGAAGTCAAGCAGAAACCGCTGTAGATCTCAGCAGAAGAATTTTTAAAACTTTCGAGAACCAACTTCATCGTTTAGGGAAGTTGAAGGTAGCAGACCTTACCAAGTTTAAAGGTATTGGCACTGCTAAAGCCGTTACGATGGTAGCTGCGCTTGAGCTCGGCCGGCGAAGGTCGTTAGAAGTAGGCTCGCCTCAGAAACAGTTTACCCAAACGTATCATTTTATTGATGAGATGAAGCCGATGCTTCAAGACTTACCACACGAGGAGTTTTGGGCATTGTATCTCAATCAGAGAAACTGTCTTATTCGAAAAGTTCAGGTAGGGCAAGGTGGATGGACTTCTACCGCGGTAGATCAGCGTGTAATCATGCAACACGCGTTGGAGTTGAAGGCTACTGCTTTTGTGGTTTTTCACAATCACCCTTCGGGTAACAACCGCCCAAGTTTAGCAGATCAACGCGTGACGCAAACGTTGTTTGATTGTGGAAAAATCATGAACATCCGTCTTCTGGACCACATTATCATTGCCGATAATAGTTACTACAGTTTTCACGAAAATGGGTTTCTCGAAAATTTGAATAAAAGTGCATGAGCTCTTGTGAATTGCTCTTCTATTCTCCACGGGTTACACCGCGTTTGAGCTATATTTCCCGACTTTTTTTCGAGGAATTATTGGGTTTGAAACTCCAGATCGTGGAGGATCAGGAGTTCTTTAAGCAATCTACTCATCCCCACAAGCTTAGCTATTGCGCCAAGGCAGTTGGTGAGGAGTTGAACCTGTGCCCCCAGGGGCTGTTGGTCGAACGAGGGCTGAACGAACAGACGATCCATGTAAAAGAATGGAATGGCTTACCCATTTTTTTCTTGGTGAGGAATGCTGAGGTGCCTTTTGACCCTCTTGCTGCCAGCTTTTTTTTAGTGACCCGCTATGAAGAATACTTGCCACACAAACGGGACATTTACAACCGTTTTGATGTGCACCAGAGTGTGGCTTACCGCCATGGGTTTTTAGATAAACCGCTGGTGAACTTGTGGGCTTACTGCTTAAGAGACTTGTTGAAGGCACGGTACCCGGCACTTCAGTTTAAAAAGCGCAAATACCGTTTTGTGCCTACTATTGATGTAGATAATGCCTATGCCTATTTGGAAAAGGGATTTGTTCGTACTTCGGGAGCTTACCTACGCTCTATTTTTCGAGGAGATTTTCAGGACTTGCGCGAGCGTAGCAGGGTATTGATAGGGGCAGATGCTGATCCTTATGATACGTTTGATCTACAGCTGGAGCTACAAAAACAGTACGATTTAAAACCCATTTACTTTTTCCTGGTAGCAGATTATGGGGTAAACGATAAAAATGTTCCAATTACCAGCCGGCGTTTTCAATCGTTGATCAAAGGCATGAATGATTATGCGGCTGTAGGTATTCATCCTTCGTTCGGATCCAATAGTGAGCCCGAGAAGTTAAAGGAGGAAATCAAGCGCTTGTCGAACGTGCTGCATGCTGAGGTGACCAAAAGTCGGCAGCACTTTTTGAAACTACACCTGCCCGAGACCTATCGGCAGTTGATTCACCGTGAAATTACCGATGACTATAGCATGGGGTATGCCGCGGAAATGGGTTTTAGGGCAAGCATTTGCGACTCCTTCCTGTTTTTTGACCTTGATCGGGAGGTAGAAACTTCACTGCGGATTCATCCATTTTGCATTATGGAAGCTACTTTGAGGTTCTATAAAAAGGTTGCCCCTGAGAAAGCTTTAGCGCATTTTCAACCAATAGTAGACGCCGTAAAAGCGGTGGACGGAACCTTGATGGCTTTATGGCACAACGATTCCTTGAGCGAACATCATCAATGGGTTGGTTGGCGCGAATTGTATGAGGAAACCATCAAATTGGCGCTTCCTTCGTCATGATCCAACACCTGTCAAGAGCAGCAATCGATGCAGCCTTATGGGATCAATGCATCGCTCAATCGACCAATCGACTGTTGTATGCCTTCTCCTGGTATTTGGATGAACTTGGTCCATGGAGTGCATTAGTAAAAGGAGACTATGAGGCGGTTATGCCCTTGCCCTTTCGGCAAAAAATGGGCTTTAAATACCTTTTCATTCCTTTTTCCGCTCAACAATTGGGTGTTTTTGCTTCCAATACATTGACCCCTGAGGAGGTTACCACCTTCATCGAAGCAATACCCAAGACCTACCGCTTTGTAGACATTCGTTTTAATCAGAGCAACCCTCAAGGTACCACCTCGGGAGAATGGATTCAGCACCGCAACCAAGAGCTGGATTTGAACCCTTCCTATGAGGAACTCCGTGGAAAGTATGGTCAAAACCTGAAACGCAACCTAAAGAAAGCGGTGAAGGAAAATTGGAAAGTGAACGTTGATGCCTTCGGTAGTGAAACCGTGGTTGAAATGTTTAGAGCTTACAAGGGAGATTTACTTCCTCAATTGGAAGAGGATTTTTATTCGACCCTGCTGCGCCTCGCTAAGGTATGCGCTTCCAGAAAGCAGGCTGAGGTTTGGACCATTTCTGGATCGGATGGAAATCTTACGGGTGGGGTATTGCTTTTTAAGGACCACCAGCGCATTTATTCGATGCTTACGGCAGTGAACGAGCCTGGAAGACGTGGCTGCGCCATTCATTGGCTGCTCGATCAAATGGTCCAACAGTATGCTGGAAAGCCTGTTGTTCTTGATTTTGAAGGGTCTAACGAGCCAGGGCTTGCCCGTTTCAACCTCCAATTCGGCGGGAAAGATTGCCTATATTTGCAGCTTAGAAAAAACCACCTCCCCCGCGGGATCAAATGGCTCAAAAAGTAGTGCAAAAGATTCACAACCTCGGAGCTCAAAACTCCATTTTCAACCATTACATCGCTGAAATTCGAGATCAGGAAATCCAAAAAGATCCTATGCGTTTTCGTAGAAATCTTGAGAGGATTGGTGAGATTTTTGCCTACGAAATCAGCAAACAACTCGATTATGCTCCTAAGGAGGTGATCACACCATTGGGCGAAGCCCATGTGGAGCAACTCACCGCTCAACCGGTAGTTGCCTCTGTGTTGCGTGCCGGACTCACCTTGCATCAGGGGTTGCTCAGTTATTTCGACCGGGCCGAGAATGCCTTTATTTCGGCTTACCGCAAGCACCAGAAAGACGGCAGCTTTGAAATCGAGGTGGAATACTTGTCTTGTCCTTCTCTTGAAGGTAAAACCCTGATTTTAGCAGATCCTATGCTTGCTACGGGTAGCTCTATGGTGTTGAGTTATCAGTCTCTGATCAAGTTTGGGCAGCCTGCCCACACGCATATTGTTACCACCATCGCCAGTTCGGAAGGCTTAGATTATCTATGCAAAAAAATGCCGGCGAATATTACCATCTGGACCGGTGCCATTGATGAGGAGCTTACTGCACAAGCCTATATCGTACCAGGGTTGGGTGATGCCGGAGACCTCGCATATGGGGTGAAAGTCCAGGAGTAATTTCGGATTAGGTGACGGATTTTTGGGAATACTTTCTTTGGTTCCTGACGAGTTCCGTCAAGTTCTTTTTAGCGCCTTTGGGGATGGCTCCCCTCTATGGATTTTGGCCAACTCTATTGGTTACAACTACTGGTGGCTGGTTTGGTGTACTGATATTTCACTTTTTTGGTTCTTATCTATTGGCGGCCATTGCCTGGTTAGTCAACCTGGTCCGTTATTCGGGTAAAAAGCGGAAAAAATTCACGCTGATCAATAAAACAGTGGTCAGGGTAAAATCCAGGTTTGGTCTTTGGGGAGTAGCAGTAATTACTCCGGTGCTGTTATCCATTCCACTTGGAGTCGTGCTTTCGGTCCGGTATTTTGGCGCTCAAACCCGAAACCTATGGCCGTTTTTTATTACTGTAGCTGTTTGGTCGGCAATTTTGACCTTTTTCTCTAAATCCATTTCCAATCTATTAATATCCATAGGATGGCTATAAATCCAACTCCTTATCGGCACTTGTTTTTCGATCTTGATCGCACTTTGTGGGATTTCGAATCGAATGCAGCTCGGACCCTTCAAGAGATTGTGGATCATTTCGAACTCCTTCAACGAGGCATACCGTCGGCCGAGAACTTCATTACGACGTATCGGAAGATCAACAACCAAATGTGGGATGCTTACCGAAAAGGTGAATTGGACAAAGACACCTTACGTTCGGAGCGTTTTCATCGAGCGCTCAAGAGCTTTGGCATCGATGATGAAGATTTAGGAGCCTATATTGGCACTTACTACATCCGGGAGAGTCCACTGAAAACCAAGCTGTTTGATGGTGCGCACGAAACGCTTGAGTACCTCCAAGACCGGTATACCCTGCATATCATTACCAATGGATTTGAAGAAGTGCAACATGTGAAACTGGAGAATAGTCGCTTGCGCGGTTATTTTGATTTGGTGGTTACCTCAGAAGGGGCAGGGGTAAAGAAGCCTGATCCGGGTATTTTTCATCACGCATTGGAGCAGGCAGGTGCTGCACCCAAAGAAAGTTTGATGATTGGAGATGATGTAAAAGTAGATTTACTCGGTGCTAAAGGAGTAGGAATGGATCAGGTTTATTTTGATCCACATGGAGTTACAACAGAACATCCGGTAACCTACCGCATAGAAGCCCTTTCGGAATTGCGTTCTCTTTTGTAAAGCGTTCCGTATGCGGTTCAATCTTTTTTCAACTGTGCCAGTTGAGTAACGTTCCCCTTTACTTTCTGATCTAAGGTAACTTTGATTTCTGTACCTATTGGCAAAAATACATCCACCCGAGACCCAAATTTGATGAATCCTACCTGGCCTCCCTGCACTACTTTTTTCCCTTCTTCGGCATAGTGGACAATTCTTCTGGCCAGTGCTCCTGCAATTTGACGAATGAGCACCTCTGTTTGATTGGCCGTTTCGAGTACGATGGTTGTGCGTTCGTTTTCGGTAGAAGATTTTGGATGCCAGGCTACGAGGTATTTCCCAGGGTGGTATTTCACATACTTGATGAGGCCTGATACAGGCGCCCAGTTGATGTGTACGTTGATTGGAGACATAAAAATGGAAACCTGAATGCGCTTGTCTTCGAAAAATTCTGTTTCGGTCACTTCCTCAATGACTACTACTTTCCCATCGGCGGGACAAAGTACCACTCCCTCTTCAGGAGAAACCGGACGGGAAGGAGCCCTAAAAAACTGAAGAATGATGATGACAAGAAAAAGGCTTACCAGCCAACCCAAGGCGATTACGATCGGGTAGTCAGCAGCAAGGCTGTAGGAGAGGCCCATGATTGCCCCAGCAACCAACAGAACAATAATGATACTAGCAGTGCCTTCTTTGTGTAAGGTCATGTCGATGGTTTTGACAAAAATAACATTCCATACTAACTACGAGGGCAACCAGCCAAGGTAGGCAGCTACGAAAGGTGCACTGCCCAATACCGCATCGAAACGATCTAATATTCCTCCGTGGCCTGGAAGCAGGTTGCCCGAGTCCTTGACTCCAATGCTTCGCTTTAATCTGGATTCTACCAGATCGCCCAACGATCCGGTGATAACGGTGATGATGCCTAAACCAAGCCATTCGCTAAATGAAAGCACATCGAACAGGTAAGAGCAGAGCACGGCCACGCCTACACCAAATACTAATCCTCCGATGGTGCCTTCCCAGGTTTTGTTGGGGGAAACGCGCTCAAAGAGTTTAGTTCTACCAATTTGGGAACCGACCATGTAGGCTCCGGTATCGTTTAACCAAAGGCAAAACAAATAGCCGAGCAGTATTTCAGGACTATAGTCTTCGGTGCGAACATCACTGCGGAAAAAGCCCAAAAAGGGAAGCAAGGCAAAGGGAACTACAATGTATATCCAGCCCAGCGAGGTAAAAGCGATGTTGAGAAACGGTTGTTTCGATTTGGAGAACAGCTCCACTAGAAACAGTCCGAAAATGAGGATTAAAGCCAGTCCCAAAAAGTGTTTTCCTTCTGCTATGCCTGAAGCAAGGCAAAAGCTAAATACAAACAAAAGCCCAGCTACAACTGCTCCTATGAGTGCGCGTGGCTGGGCTTTCATTTTTTTTGAAAGGCGGTAAAATTCAAGCGTGCCCAATACCGTGATGAGCAGGAAAAGACCTCCAAAAGACCATTGATTCCAGTAAATGCAGCCAATCAATGCTGCTGCGAAAGCGAGCCCAGTAACCGCACGCGTGAGAAACTTGCTCATTTAAGCCGTTGTTCTAACAGGCGTTTGGCACGGATTACCTGGTCGGCTGGTACCATGAGCTGCACCTCGAGGTTGGTATTGAGGAAATGCTGCATGGAATCCTGTTTGTTGACCACTACCGTAGCAATGTTATGCTCTTGTAGAAAGGCACTGAAAATGTCTATTTCCACCTTTTGGGTCGACGAAAACACTGGAATCCAAGCCTGTGACATTCAGAAAATTTAGGTGGTTTCAGTAGCCGGATCTTCCTGAGTAGAGGCGGAAGCCTCACCTTTCACTACTTCACTCGCTCCTTCTTTTTCCTGATCTTTTCCGTTGGTAACCGTTGGGTCTGCTCCGTTTTCGCTGGGTTTTTCGAAAGGCCGGGCTCCGAAAATCTTTTCGAGATCTTCTTTGAAAATCACTTCTTTCTCAAGCAACAGGTTCGCCAAACTCACGAGCTTGTCTTTGTTTTCAGAAAGAATTTTCTTGGCACGATCGTAAGCCGATTCGATATACTTGCTTACCTCCTCATCAATCACCTGAGCAGTTCTTTCACTGTAAGGCTTGTTGAACGAATATTCAGATTGACCAGTAGAATCGTAATAACTGATGTTTCCGATTTTATCGTTCAGTCCGTAAACGCTCACCATGGCGTGCGCCTGTTTGGTCACTTTCTCGAGGTCGGATAAAGCACCGGTAGAAATTTTATTGAAAATGATCTCTTCGGCTGCTCTTCCACCTAATGCCGCACACATTTCGTCCAGCATTTGGTCTGGAGTAGTAATCTGGCGTTCTTCTGGCAGGTACCATGCGGCTCCTAAAGATTTACCCCGTGGAACGATGGTTACCTTGATCAAAGGCGAGGCGTGTTCCAACAACCAACTGGCGGTAGCGTGACCTGCTTCGTGGTAAGCAATCACCTTTTTCTCGGCAGGAGTAATGATTTTGCTCTTTTTCTCTAAACCGGCAATGATTCGATCGACCGCATCGAGAAAGTCTTGCTTGTCAACTTGCTTCTTGTTTTTGCGAGCGGCAATCAGTGCAGCCTCGTTACAAATATTAGCGATATCGGCCCCGGAGAAACCTGGAGTTTGTTTCGCCAGGAAATCAATCTCAACGGTATCGTTCAGTTTGATGGGTTTCAGGTGAACCTGAAAAATTTCTTTCCGCTCCAGGAGGTCGGGCATGTCCACGTGAATCTGGCGGTCGAAGCGACCCGGACGAAGTAATGCACGGTCGAGAATGTCGGCACGGTTGGTTGCTCCTAAGATGATGACACCACTGTTGGTGCCAAAACCGTCCATTTCCGTCAACAACTGGTTCAAGGTGTTTTCACGCTCATCGTTGGCGCCTTGTGCCGGGCTTTTGCCCCGGGCACGACCAATGGCATCAATCTCATCAATGAAGATGATGGAGGGTGATTTTTCTTTGGCTTGCTTGAAGAGGTCGCGTACACGGGAGGCACCTACCCCAACAAACATTTCTACGAAATCAGAGCCGGAAAGTGAGAAGAAAGGTACTTGTGCTTCTCCGGCAACAGCTTTGGCCAACAGGGTTTTACCGGTTCCGGGAGGGCCTACTAACAAGGCTCCTTTTGGAATATGGGCTCCCAATTGGGTATAACGGGAAGGATTTTTCAGGAAATCGACAATTTCCTGTACTTCTTCCTTAGCGCCTTCCAATCCGGCAACATCATCGAAAGTTACTTTTACGCTGGTATCGCGATCAAAAAGCGTGGCGCGCGATTTTCCAATGTTGAAAATTTGACCACCCGGGCCACCACCGGCACCCATTCTGCGCATGATGAAGATCCAAATGAGGATCATCACACCAATAGGAATAATCCAGCCTAAAGTGGTGCTCCAATCACGAATTTCGTCGTAGTCGTAGTTTTCAAACTTGTAGGTTTCTTCGTAAAACTTCAGCCGATCGGCAAAGGCCTCAGAGGGGCCAATGTTGAATCGGAAATGCGGCCCGTTACTGGGGTTTCCGGTGAGAAAGTTGTTGTTGGTGCGGAGTTCTTTGTAATCCTCCTTCTCCAGCGCTTCTTTCTTCAGCGTTACCTCAGCCCACTTGGTATTGTAGATCATCAACTTATCTACATCTCCGTCGGCCACCATTTTTTCAAACCTGTTGAGGTTGATCTCTTTGGTCGGCGGATCGAAATCCACCAGTTGAGTGGAAATCAGTAGTACAGCGATGATGGCGTAAATCCAGTAATAGTTAAAAGGGCGTTTGCCCATCGGAGACTTGGAGGAAAATTTATCCTTGATTTTTCCGCCCTTTTTGTCGTCTTCCCGATTATTTGATTGATCCGTCATACTTCTTTTTCCGGTTCTTAAAATTCGTTCACCAATTCAATTCTTTCGGCATCTGCCCAAAGTTCTTCCAGCTTGTAGAACTCGCGAGCTTCTCTTTGAAAAATGTGAACGACAACATCCACAAAATCCAGCAATACCCACTCGGCGTTTTCTACACCTTCTTTGTGCCAAGGTTTTTCACCGGCACCCAGTCGCACTTCATCTTCTACCGAATCGGCCAAAGAGTCAACGTGCGTGTTGGAGGTACCATGGCAGATAATGAAGTAGTCGGTTACCGCATTCGAAATATTTTTAAGGTCGAGCCAAATTATCTCTAACCCTTTCTTTTCTTGTATTCCTTTTACAGCCAATTCGGCCAGCGCTCGGGCTTCTTCTTTCTTGGATTTCAGGGACATGCTTGTCAAATGGATAATCAGCAAAATTAGTTATTTTTCATCCGAACTGGGTTAGTCCCTTCGCTTTTAAATACCTCAATAACAAACGCATGAATGGCCTCTTTGTTGGCGCAAACCGCATTCGCCTAAAATCTACACCAAGTACCAACTCTTATGCCAGTGAGCTTTTGAAAAACCAGCCCCCCATGGAGGGCACCATGATTTGGACCGAAGAACAAACCCATGGCCGGGGACAGCGGGGGAATTTTTGGACATCAGCACCAGGCAAGAACCTCACTTTTAGCTTGATTCTTTATCCTTCATTTTTAAATGCGGCTCAATTTTTCAGCCTATCCAAAGCGGTAGCACTTGGTATTCGCGATTTTTTAACCGAAAAGACCGTTCAACCGGTGAAGGTAAAGTGGCCCAATGATTTATACATCGGGACCAAAAAAGTTGGAGGAATACTCGTAGAAAGCGGTTTTCGAAACAACAGTATGGGACATGCAGTGGTAGGAATTGGGTTAAACATCAATCAATTAGACTTTGGCCCAGAATTGCCTAATGCCAGTTCGTTGGCGCAAATCACGGGTCAACGGTTCGATTGCGCAGCATTATTGGACCGTTTGTGTACTTTTTTAAATGCACGCTACCTGCGTTTGAAAGCCGATCCCTTTGGAATGGATGAGGAATACTTGCATGCGCTGCTGGGTTTTCGGCAGTGGCACCACTACCGCAAAGGGGAGGAAGGCCTCATTGCGCAGGTTACCGGAGTTGAACCGGATGGAAGATTAGGATTGTTGACCTTATCAGGAGATCACCTTAAGGCGGATTTTAAATCCATTGAATTTATCCCTGGACCTCCTGCAATTTTGCGGTGAGCATGTTTAAGAAATTGGTCAAGGGCTTTTCAACCATCATCTTAAGAAAAGCATTGGCTTCCCCGTTGAACTCAATTTTTACCGAACAACTCCCTTCATCGTTGGGAGCAACCAAAATATTGAGTTGAAACGGAAATGGGTTTTTGCCCTGTGAAACCATGTATACTCCGTTGGCTTCGCTGCGATCGAGCCCAAAACTGATGCGAGAAAGCCCCTTGATTTGGAACTGACAGTGGGTTTCGGATGCTTCCCAATCACTGATCCGATCTTCGGGCATCAACTGCTGAAGGTTAGAAAGGTCCGATAGAAAGGCCACAATGGTAGCACTTGGCTTGGCCACCGTTACGGTGTCGCTCTGCAAATTCATCATACCGTGTCGATTTTTTTAGTTGCCGGTCCAAGAAGCCGGATCTTCTCGCCAGGTTTGAAGCAGGCGCAAGTCTTTTTCAGTAATGTGGTTGCGCTCTAAGGCTACTTCCACCAACACGTCGTAGTTGGTCAGGGTCACCAGAGGGCATTTTTTGGCCTTGAAGTTTTCATTGGCCTGATCGAAACCATAAGAAAAGATCGCCACCATGCCTTTCACGGTGCATCCGGTTTCGCGGAGCGCCTCAACAGCATTTAGGCTGCTATTGCCAGTAGAAATAAGGTCTTCGATTACGATAACCGACTGACCAGATTCTACCACCCCTTCAATTTGGTTGGAAAGTCCATGTCCTTTGGGCTTGGGCCGAACGTAGGCAAAAGGAGTGCCGAGGTCTTGTGCCACCAACACACCGTGTGCAATACCACCGGTAGCTACGCCAGCTATCAAATCCGGTTTCCCAAAGTTGTCCTGAACGCCTTTGGCCAACTCTTGCCGAACGTACGTGCGTACTCTTGGATAGGAAAGGATTTTACGGTTGTCACAGTAGATGGGAGATTTCCATCCGGAAGCCCAATTGAAAGGTTCATTAGGCCGAAGAATTATTGCTTTTATTTGGAGCAAAAATTCTGCAACTTTCAGGGCCGAATCACGGTCATACATGGCGCAAATGTATAAAGTTTTCCTATACGATAAGGCCCTAATTTTAGGGCTCGAATCTACTTTTTCAGCCCATCTTGAGGGCTTGGAAAAGATACCCTACCAAGGGCCTGACACTTTTAAAGAAGCTCACCGACTGTTGGAGCGAACCAAAGGCATCCGAACCCTCTTGATTTTTGGTGAAAACCCCAAGAAAATGTGGAAAGCCTTCAAAGCTTCTTATAAGTACCTAAAAGCAGCTGGAGGTGTGGTGAGGTCCAGTAACAATAGCCGGCTATTTATTTTTAGACGGGGATGCTGGGACTTGCCCAAGGGTAAAATTGAACCCGGAGAAAAAAAGAAGGTGGCCGCCATTCGCGAGGTGGAAGAGGAATGTGGGATATCCGGCCTCTCCATCATTCGAAAGTTGCCCTCTACTTTTCATATCTATCCGCAAGGTGGAAGACTGGTTTTAAAACGCACCTACTGGTATGAAATGGAGACTGATTTTACGGGTGAACTCACCCCTCAAATCGAGGAAGATATCACCGAAGTGCGCTGGTTGGCTCCTTCAGAGTGGTCCATGGTGTATGCCAATACCTTTCCTTCCATCGTAGAGTTGATGCGCGAAATCAATCCTGAATGATGAGGTTGTGACGGTATTTGTCCGGAAAGTTGGCTTTGTCGATGTTGTAGAGCCTGCGTTCAATGGCATATCCCGGTCCGGCAGCTTGACACTGCTCAAGGTACCCCTCCTTACTGATTAAAAAATAGAGCGGAACAGTACGAACGTCATAGCGGGTTTGTAAGCTTCCCGGGCCGAGGTTGTCCTTCAAAAATATCCAATCAAAATTGTCCATCATCCGGGCATAACTCTGATCCGAAGAGTCTGTCTGGATCATTACGCTAATGAAGCTGATGCTGCTGCCATACTTTTTTTGATACGCCCGTATTTGGGTCATATCGTTGATGCATGACGTGCACCAGGGAGCCCAAAACTGAAGGTAGACATACTGCCCGCGAAAATCGCGCAAGGCCACAATGGAATCGTTGAAAGCCTTTAATGCAAACTCAGGAGCCCGGGATCCGGGCCCTAATCGGGTGAGGTTACTCACCATATTGTGGGCTATTTTTCGATGTTCCAGGTAGTTGGCCGATTCTGCCAAAGCCTTTATCATCCACAAAATACTGTTGCGGTCAAACACCTCGTTGTGGTAGTTGGCATAGAGCTCGGTTAGCGCTACCCACTCCTGCAATTGTGGATGGGTGAGCAACGTGTCGCGTTCAATGACTTCCATCAGTTTGGGAACACTTTTGAAAGCGTTGATCGATTTTTTCAGTGCAGTTGCGTTCGCAGACAAGGATACATTCTGGAAATATCCTTTGTAGAATTGCTTGATAAAATCCACGTAAGCATCGTTGGCCAGTAGCACTTCGCGTCCTTTGAGGTAGTCTTGGTACAACTGTGGCTTGCTGGCATTGGAATTGAGCCTCAAAATGGCACGGTTATAATCCCGGTATGCCTGGTAATATTTCTGTTCACATCCCAGGCAACTGTCTTTGGTAGCCACCAGAAAACTATCGACTACCGTGTGCGCATTGTTGTTTTGAAAGCGATAGAAATGCTCCGCCACAAACTCATCGTAGATTTTGTTGTGTTGGAGAATGTTTTGGTTGAGGGCACCATTTTGAGAATTAAACTTCAGTTGCACTACCTTTTCTTTGCTAAGAATAAGGCGTTCGATCGAAGTATAGGCCGGAAAAAATACCTCAAGCGATTCTTGTGGGTCTAAGTAGAGATAAGCCGTAATTTCTCCGATGTACAATTTGCACAAGGTCGCTTTTGGTACTTGATAGGGCAATACAAAACTACCGTCCATAGCTACCGTGTCTACACTAAGTGAGTCTAACTCATAGGTGATGTAGTCGCTAAGAGCGAAAAGCTGGATTTTCTGGCCCGTGTAAATCGGGTCAGCCTTTCCCGTCAGGGGAGCCTGTCCGATAGCCGATAGTCCAAATAGTATGATTGAAATAGCCGCGAAAAAGCCTCTCATGGCAGTTGCAGTGCATTTGGCAAAAAGGGAGTAGCGTCTCCACCATTGCGGATTATATCACGCACAACTGTCGAATTTATTGCAAGAAACTCCGGATCAGTCATGAGGAACACCGTTTCTACCGCACCAACCTGACGGTTCATGCTGGCGATGGTAAACTCGTAATTGAAATCTGCGGTGTTGCGCAAACCACGAAGTAGAAATTGAGCTCCAATGCCTTTGCAATAGTTGATCGTAAGTCCTGAATACTGCGTTACTTCCACCGTTGGCAAGCCTTCAAACGTTTGCTTTAAAAAGGTGAGCCGTTGCTCCAAAGGAAAAAAGCCCGATTTGGTAGAATTCACGCCAATAGCCACCACCACTTTGTCAAATAAAGGAATGGCCCGTTTTACTACGGCCTCATGGCCTTTGGTGATGGGATCGAACGATCCGGGGAATACTGCAATACGTTCCATGTCAGGCAAAAATACTGAAGTTCACCTTCCCGTATCTTCGGTGCTCTTCAAAGTGGGCATGGTTAGAAAAGTCAAATTCTTCAGGGTGCTCAATAATCGCCATGCCGCCCGGTAAAAGGCGATCCTGGCCAAAGATCGCATCGGGAAGCTGCACCAGGTTTTCAAGTTGATAAGGAGGGTCTGCGAAAATCAGGTCAAAGGCATCGTTGTTGTGCTTCAGAAATCGAAAAACTTCGCTGCGCACCACTTTCAAATGCTCAAATTCCAAATCCCGAGCAGTTTTTTTGATGAACTGAACACCTCCGAAATTCAATTCCACCGCCATGGAATTTCCCGCTCCACGGCTGGCAAATTCGAAACTGATGTTGCCCGTACCAGAAAAGAGGTCGAGCACTTGAAGGCCTTCAAAGGAAAGTCGGTGCTGCAGCACATTGAAGAGTCCCTCTTTGGCAAAGTCGGTGGTGGGCCGCACCGGTAGGTTGCGAGGAGCCGTAATTCTCCGACCGCGGTATTTGCCGTTGATTATGCGCAAAGCAACAGGTGTAGAGGATGAAAGAAAAAATGTTCGGGCAATTCGTCAAAAGCTGCTGAAAACTGGTATCCTTTGGGGCGGGTAGCCCATTGAATTTTTTGAACGTAAGGCTGAAGCAATGCTGCTATTGGCCCATCCACAGGAATTTCTCCCGAGAAAACGGGTTGTAGCTCATGAGTTGCCAATTGCATTTGTTCCGCTACAAACAGCAAGTAATAAGCCACATCTTCAGGGCTGTTCCAGGCAAAAGTGTTGTAAAAGCGTAGCTGCCGGCCGTGGGTTACCAACAGCTCAAAATGTTGATCGATAAAGTGTAAAAACACCTGCGGTGTATCGATGTGCTTGTGCAACAACAGCCGGATGTCGATAGAGGCCGAGCTGTGATGCCGTAGGCTCATCTTGGGAAAAAGGCGTTTGAGATGCCCCTTTTTATCGTTGGGTAAGGCATATACCAGGCAGGCATCGAGGTTTTGCAATTGGTCGTGATACACCGCAGCCGATTCCGGAAGCTTGAGGTTGAATTCCAGGTATTCCCGGTTTTTATCCGGATCAAAAAGTGGCAATGGAACCAAGGTATTCCACGGGCTGAACCAGGTGCCCACCATGGAGTGATATTCTTGTCGAAGCAAGCTGGTTTCAGCTACAAGGCCGTCAATCTCGTTCCAAAAAGCGCCCGGAGAAAAATTGAATTTACCAGCGGCTTCAAATTGAGCTTTTCGAGGATCAAAGACTGCAAACGAAAGGCTGGATTCACAGGCATCCAAGAAGAGGTGGCAGTGCTGTAAAAGCTCTGGGTTCAATTCCTGGGAAGCGGCCCACAAATGGGGCTGGCGTCCCGCATGAATACGAACAGAATCTGCCATTCGGCAAAAGTAAACGAAAAGGAGAAGAGCAAATAATTTTGCTCCAATGAGCAGGCTTTTAACGCTCCTCTTTCCAGTTGCCTGCGGTAGAAGGATCGGTCATCGATCCTACTTTCATCGGTTCAGAAGGATCGAATGGCTTAGGATCGGAAATCTGAAAAACCTGTACCATCACGCTGTTACGATCGATTTCACTGGCCTCCATCTTAAATTTAGTTTCCCCATCCGCAAAAGGAACGTAAGGAAGCTGGTCAATATCAAGCGGTACATTGGCCGAGCGGGTAGCCATATAAGTAACTCCATAGATGGAGTCGATGACTGGAATCATCATGGTATCGCGCGAAATGATTCCCAAGAACAAAGCAGAGTCTTCAGACATGTCATCGGGGACACTACCAATGGAAATTACTTCAGGAATAGAATCGTTTTTGATGAAACTCAACAGTTGGTCGAAATCCTTGGTGTATTTTCCATTCACCTTTTTGTAGGCCAACTGGGCAACACGAATATCTTTCAAGCGCTGAACGATGTGCTCATAGCGCATTTCTTTTTCAGCGAGAAAATCGATGGGTTTCTTGATCGAAGCAAAATTAGAGTAGATCAGGCCACCGGAGAGCAACAACAACAAGCCCAATACTACGAATTTGAGGGCGCCTTTGGCAATGTTGAGAGCGTAGAGCAAACTAAAAATACCTGTGATCAAAATGGCGCCTGCACCAAACATGAACATGGGGTTTTGGCCATCAGCTCCACCAAGAATTAAGAGCAATAAGCCTAACAAACTCAGGATAACGGGCGGAGCAAATTTACTAACGTTCTCTTTCATGCTAATCGGTTAATGGAACTGGCTTAGAAACGCTTATTTCTAACCAAAGTGGTGCAAATCTACAATTTTTTTTAAATGAGGTGTGGGCGTCCGGCTTCGTATATTTGACTTAACAAAACGCTAACAGTGACCTCGGATCAGACACTGGAAATTCTTCTTCGACATTTCCCATTCACGCCAACGCCCGATCAGCAAATTCTGCTACAACGCCTTGCCGGATATCTCTGTGATCCGGACCCCAATGCGGTGTTTTTGATCAAAGGTTATGCCGGAACTGGTAAGTCGACGGCTATTGGGGCCGTAGTCCAGTCGCTTGGGCAATTGGGGTGGTCGCCGGTATTGCTGGCGCCAACGGGTAGGGCTGCAAAAGTACTGGCCAATTATGCCAAAAGGCCCGCTTACACGATTCATAAAATGATTTACCAGTTTCGGAGAAGTGCTGGTGGTGGGTCGAGTTTTGCTGTTAAAGCCAACCGAGCCCAAAAAGCGGTTTTTCTGGTTGATGAAGCTTCGATGATTAGCGGGCAGAGTAGGGGAACCCTCAATTTACTGGACGACCTGGTAGAGTTTGTAGCGAGTGGCTACCGTTGTAAATTGGTGTTGATTGGCGATACTGCCCAGTTGCCACCGGTAGGAACTTCGCTGAGTCCGGCACTTGATCCGGAGCAGTTGAACCGACGGTATTTTTACCGGGTGATGGGAGCAGAGCTAAAAAATGTGATGCGACAAGGTGAGTCTTCCGGCATTTTATGGAATGCCACTGCGGTGCGTGAAAAAATTCGCCTGGAGGCGGTGACCTATCCTAAATTCAGCCTTGACAATTTCCCGGATATCTACCGTATCAATGGCCATGAGTTGGAAGAAGCGCTTAATGATGCCTACGACAGCTACAGCACCGAGGAAACGGTAGTGATCTGCCGGTCCAACAAAAGGGCCAACCTCTTCAATCAGCAAATCAGAGCACGCATTCGATGGCAAGAAGATCAACTCTCGGCTGGCGACTATTTAATGGTGGTGAAAAACAATTACCATTGGCTCGACCCCAAATCCAAAGCGGGTTTTATTGCCAATGGCGATATTTTGGAAGTGCAACGCCTGGGGAATCAGCAGGAGATGTACGGTTTCCGGTTTGTAGAAGCTACGTTGCGTTTGGTCGATTATCCCAACGAACCAGAGATTGAAGCCAACCTATTGTTGGATACCCTTACGGTGGAAACACCGGCTTTGACCTCTGCCGATCAAGAACGGCTCTACCATTCGGTTTTGGAAGATTATGCGCACTTGCCCACCGCCAGAGAGCGGGTGGTAAAGGTAAAGAGCGACCCCTTTTTCAATGCCTTGCAAGTAAAATTTGCCTACGCGGTTACTTGCCACAAGGCGCAAGGAGGCCAGTGGAAAGCCGTTTTTGTAGACCAAGGTTACCTCACGCGCGAAATGCTGGATACCGATTACCTACGTTGGCTCTACACTGCCATTTCCAGGGCAACCGAAAAACTGTATCTGGTAAATTTTGCCCCCGACTTTTTTAGCCGGTCAGAAATTCAAGACGACTGGTAGTCTTTAAAAAAGATCCAAACCAAGGGAATGGCTCTGGCCGTCATCCAGGCAAAAAAGCTCCACCAAATACCGGCAAGTGCGAGTCCTGCGGCATCCAACAAATAAACCAGAGGGAGAAACACCAACAGGCTCGAACCCATCAAAACATTGCGCAACAGGGCAGTTCGCCCCAAGCCTTTGAACAAACCATCGAAAGTAAAGGCCAAAGCGTTGACGGGTTGGGCCAGTAGGATGAGCCAGAAGACACCATTGAACAAATCGATGACCGCTTCATCGGTTGAGAAGAACGAAGCCATCCACGGGTAAGCGATTAAATAGCAGAGTCCCAGTGCCGTTCCGACCACCAGGTTGGACCGCATAAGGTCAATGCCGAGTCTGCGGAGAGTGGAAACCGCTCCGGCACCGATCAAACGACCAGAAATGGCATTGCCGGCACCGGAGTAACCATCGATAAAAAAGGAGGAAAATAGCCAGATGTTGACGCCTATAGTATAAGCCGCCAAAGCGGCTTCACCGTATCCCGTGGCCAAGCGAGTACCGAAGTAAAAAGCCACGTTGAGGGCCAACGCCCGCAGAATCAGGTTAGAGCTCATTTGAATCATGGTGCTCAACAATGGATCCCATTTCCCAATGAATCGGAGTTTCAATTGCACTTTCCTGCGAAAGAAATACAGGGTGAGGCCCAACATCACCACTTGAGCGATAAGGCTGGCCCAGGCGGCCCCAGCCACACCGAGAGCTGGAACGATCGGATCCCAGCCAAACACCAGGAGTAGATCCAGACCTAAGTTGATAACCGCCCCTACCAGGCTGATTTTCATCGCCCAGGAAGTATTTTGGATGCCCCTGAAAACACCAAAGAGTAGAAAAGTGGCCAAAGTGAAAGGAAAGCCCCAGGCTCGAATCAGATAATATTCCGTAGCAATATCCAATACGGCACCTTCTGCCTGATAAAGTCGAAAAATGGGTTGCGGAAACCACCGCGTCACCAATGCCAAAAAAATACCAATGCCAATCACCAATCCTACTGCCTGGGGGATCAGGCCGGCCGTTTCGGTGAGGCGACCTTCGCCCAACCTGCGCGAAGTGAGGGCCGAAATAGCCGTTTTAGATTGGGAAAACACCCAAATCAGCAACGTGTAAAACGAAGCCGCCATGCCCACCGCACCTTGTTCGGTAGAACCCAACTGACCAATGATGGCCGTATCGGCCAGCGAAAGCAACGGTTCGGCGATACCCGCCAAAATAGCCGGTAAGGCCAATCGGTTGATCTCCCGAAAAGAAACCCTGGTTTCGATGTTGCCGTCGTGCATAGAAAGGGATGAAAAAAGGCCGCCTCGGTGGAGACGGCCCTTCGCAAATGTGTATCAAATCGAAGGTCGATCAATAACCAAATAGCTCTTCAAGGGTGAGTTCCTGCATCGGTCCCAACTTCTCGAGGGCTTTAAAATCTACGTTCTCTTTGTTGCCGATCACCAAAAACTTATAGTTGCTGCCGGCGATGTTTTCGTCAAAAAAGGCTTTCAGGTCTTTCATTTCCATTTTTTCAATGGCTTCGTAAGACGCTTTTCGAATGTCGGTTTGGTGGCCCAACTTTTGGTAACCCAGGTAAGTCCAAAAAACGCTTTGACCAGTAATACGGTCCGATTCAATCTTTTTGAGGGCCGCCAATTTCGATTTTTGAAATTGGTCTTCGGCCTCCGGCATGTTGTTTAGCAACTCCAACAAAGCATCTACCGCATCGTTGAGCTTGTCGGCTTGGGTGCCGAGATAGCCGTATACATAATGCGATTGGTCGGCTTCGGAAGGAGTACTGTAGAACGAATAAGCCGAGTAGGCCAAAGCCTTAGATTCCCGGATTTCCTGGAAGACGATAGAAGAAAGACCAGAACCAAAATATTGCTGGAAAATCGAGGCGTAGGGCTGGATTTCCTGGCTGTAGGGTTTCGATTTCGAAACCAGGTAAATTTCGGTCTGTACCATGTCATAATTCACAAAAAACACTTCGTTGCGTTCAGTAGGCAGTTCTGCATATTCTACTTTGGCAGGAATAGGGTTGAGCTGCTCAGCAATCTTATGCTTTTGGTTCAGCGTTTCGGCTACCTTTTCCATTTCTTTACTGCCAAAGTAGAAGACCTGGTGTTCGGTATTGGGAATACTGTGGATCAGCTTCACCATCTCCTCCGCGTCTAAGCCCATCATCTCTTCGTCACTCAGCACTGCGTTAAATGGATTCTCGGCACCGTATTTCGCATAGCTTACCATGGCCCGCTGCTGAATATAGAATTTCTCCTTCTTGGCATCGGCCCGGTTTTTCAATTCGTCGGCAATCAGCGCTTGGAGTTTTTCGGCATCTGGTTGCGCATTGGCCAGGAGGTGTTCAAACAATTCGAGGCCCTGTTCCAGCGACTCTTCCAAGCCACGGAGGGTCACATAAATGCGCTCATCTCCCGCATAAACATTGAAATCTACCCCCAACTTGAAAAACTCTTTGCTCAAATCTTCTGCCGAGTGCTTGTCCGTGCCCAAGTAGGGCAGGTAGTTAACCGCCATGCCCAACTTGCGGTCGTGGCGGGTGCCCATGTCGAGGATGTAGTTCAACTCAAAAAGCTCATTCGATTCGTTTTCGATGTAGCTCAAGCCAATACCACCGTTGAGTTCTTTTTGGGCAATTTCTTTTTCGAAATCCAGGAAAATGGGATCCAGGCGATCCGACTCCATGGCATCGAATTGCTTGGCAAATTCCGATTGTACTTCGCGGTTAATGTCGATCGGCGTGATCTGTGGTTTGTCCACTTTGTGCAAATCGGGGTCTTCGCCCGTACGTTTGTATACAATTGTGTAGTTGTTGTCGTTGAAGTGCTTTTTCGCGAACTCCATCACATCTTGTTTGGTGAAAGCACCCATGCGATCGTATTTCGAAGCAATGGTTTCACGGTCCATGCCCAATACAAAACCACCCAGCATTTCGAATGCCCGCGAACTACTCCGCGCCATCCGGCGGATGGTATTCAGTTTTGAATTGCGCACCACAGCAGGAATCATCCAGTCTTCAAATTGCCCTTCCTTTAGCAATTCCAACTGTCCGAGCAACAAATCACGCACCTCTTCTAAGGTTTGGTCTTGTTTGGGAATGCCCCGAAGCATAAAACCAGAATAATCCGCCCGAACATCTAAATAGCTTACCGGAGCAATTACTTTTTGTGCTTTTTCCAGGTTGAGGTCCAACAAACCTGCCTGACCGTTGGCCATAATACCGTCAATCAAATCCAACATCAGCACATCTTCCGAAGATGCTCCCGGAAAACGGAATCCAATGCGTACAAATTCACCGCGGGGTCCCAGTACTTCGGCCGAGCGAACCTCCTCAATGGGGGCCTCCACCGGTGGATTGAATTCAGGAAATGGCCTTTTCTTCCACCCTCCGAAATACTCCACGATCATGTCCATGGTGGCGTCCGGATCGAGATCACCTGCCAGAATAATCGCCATGTTGTTGGGCACATACCAGTTGGTGAAATACTCATGAATTTTTTCCATCGAAGGATTTTTCAGGTGTTCTCCCGTTCCGATGGTGGTTTGAGTGCCATAAGGGTGCTCCAAAAACATCAAAGCATCGTGCGCTTTTGAAGCCTTGCCGTAATCGTTGTCTTGTCCACGGTTAAACTCTTCGTAAACCGTTTCCAATTCGGTGTGAAACAGCCGGAGTACCAGTTCTTGCATCCGAACCGATTCGATGGACATCCACTTTTTCAGTTCTGTAGCCGGAATATCGTTGATGTAGGCCGTTACTTCGCTGGAAGTGAAGGCATTGGTGTTTTTGGCCCCGATAGAGGTAACCATCTTGTCGTACTCATTGGGAACGGTGTATTTGGCCGCTTCACCGGAAAGGCTGTCAATTTTAGCATAGATGCCCTTTTTTGTGGCCGGGTCGGTTTCGTTCCGCTGTTGTTCGTACAGGTCGGAAATTTGCTGAAGCAGCACTTTTTCCTTTTCCCAATCCAAGGTGGCAATTTCGGAGGAACCCTTGAAAAGCATGTGCTCGAGGTAGTGGGCTAAGCCAGTAGCGTCTGCCGGATCGTTTTTACTACCGGCCCGTACACCGATGACGGTTTGGATGCGGGGCTCGTCCCGATTAACCGATAAATATACTTTCAGGCCATTGTCCAGGGTGTAGACCAAGGCATTGGTAGGGTCGCCCTCCACTTGCTTGAAGTCGTACTTATAGGCTGATTTTGCAGGTTCTTCCGCCTTTTCCTTGGGAGATTGGCAAGCCGAAGTACCGAGGAGGATGCCCAAAATGGCTATAAGCAGGAAACGGTAGGGTTTCATGGTGCTGTGAATTATTGGTTTGGCTAATTAGCGTTCGATGTCCAGATCGAGTCGTTGGCGGAGCGTCTCCAGGTTAGGATTCTTTTCCGCCATTTTTTTAAATTTTTCATCACTGGTGTAGGCCTTTCGCTCGATGGGCGTTTTCACCAGTTCGTGCTCCAATTGGAGCGCATAATTGTTCACTTTTTCGCGCAGGTAGGCCAACAATTCCGATTTGCCTTTGTGAATGATTGGTTCTGCGTGGGAGCTGTCGATTTGAATGACCAACAAGGTATCGTTGCGCAAATGTGGCTTTCGGGCAGTCATCAAGCTGCTCAAGCTCATGTTTCCGTTTTGGCCCAAAATATTCGCGTAATCTTCCCAAGCCTCCTGCAACACACTTTCGGAAATCAGTTGCTGAGGCTTGCTCGGGTCGATGATTGAATTTGGATCGGGCTCCTCGGCCTGCAGATCATCACCAGACGTTGCATTGTCCGTTCGATTATTCATCGAAATGGAAGCGGTTGACCGATGCAAGCGCTGCCTACCGCTGCGTTTAACGGGCGGAGGTGCGTCTCCCAATGGAGGAGAGGGCGGGGGAGAAGGTGTAGCGGCTGAGGGTGGTGTTTCGAAGGCGGGAGGTGGCGCAGGAGCCGGAGCTTCGACCTTTGGTGGAGCTTCCGGAGCTACTGATGTTGGTGTTGGTGTTGGAGTCGGTGCTGGCGCAGGTGGGGCTTCCTGAGCTACAGGAGGCGTAGAAGCCACCGGTTGAGGCGTAGGAACCGCCTCCACAGTAGGAGCCGCTACTGGCTTTGCCACTTGTTCTTGCCGTTTTTCAGCGGGTTGGGGCGGTTTCAGCCCCGGAGGTTGCTCGTTTTTTTTTTCTCCGCCAGCGGCCAAGGAGCACAACTGCAACAATGCAATTTCCACCAATAGGCGTTGGTTTTTGCTGCCTTTGTATTGCACATCCGTTTTGGCGGTAATCTTTAATCCTTCCAACAGCAAGTCCTGGCCCGAAGTGGCAGCTTGTTGTCGGTACCTGGCCTGCGTGTTTTCACCCACTTCCAACAGACTCAGCGTTGCCGGGTCTTTGCACACCAACAGGTTGCGGAAGTGTTCTGCCAAACCATTAATAAAGTTATGGCCGTCGAAACCCTTGGTCAGAATTTCGTCAAACAATAACAGCACTTGTGCCATGTTGCCGGTCAGCACCCCATCGGTTACCTTGAAATAATAATCGTAATCGAGAACATTCAGGTTCTCAATCACCGATTCGTAAGAGATGTTTTTGCCGGCAAAGCTTACGATCTGATCAAAAATGGATAATGCGTCCCGCAAGGCGCCATCCGCTTTTTGCGCAATCACCTGCAAACCGTCGGCTTCCGCTACAATGCCTTCGTTGGCGGCAATGGATTGGAGGTGCGCTACCATGTCCCGAATCTGAATTCGATGGAAATCAAAAATTTGGCACCGGGAAAGAATGGTAGGAATAATCTTGTGCTTCTCGGTAGTTGCTAAAATAAATATGGCATGTGGCGGGGGCTCCTCCAGCGTTTTCAGAAATGCATTGAAAGCCGCTTGCGAAAGCATGTGCACCTCATCAATGATATACACCTTATAAGTACCTCTTTGAGGCGGGACCCGTACCTGATCGGTCAGGTTTCGTATATCGTCTACCGAGTTGTTGGAAGCAGCGTCCAACTCAAACAAGTTGAACGAGAAATCGTCGTCGGGCGTAAGGGTCTCGTCCGTACGCAGGTTGATGGTTTTGGCGAAAATGCGCGCACAAGTCGTTTTTCCCACCCCCCTCGGCCCACAGAACAAGTAGGCTTGCGCCAACTGATTGGTGTCGATAGCATTGGTGAGCGTAGTAGTAATGGACTGCTGGCCAACTACCGTGTCAAAGGTGTTGGGCCGGTATTTCCGAGCCGAAACCACAAATTTATCCATCCGAAATTGCTTCCTAAAGCGGACGGCAAATATAGGTCAAATCTTTGGTTCGAATTGATGGATTGGGGTATGGCTTACCCACTGAAAATGGGTGTAAACCCGTCATTCTATGGGCCATTCCAAGACCCTGACCAGAAATTCCGTCAGAATTTTCATTACATTTAATAGCCTATTGATTCCTAATCCGAAAAAATCCGCTATGCCTAAACTCTTTACCCTGCTTGCAAGTTTTTTATTTTCCGGTAGTCTGTTTGCTCAGATTACCACCTTTCCCTACACCGAAAACTTCGACTCTTTTCCTTTCGACGATTTGATCATTCAGCCCGGAGCTGAACCCAACCTTTTTCCCAACAACTGGACCAACGTACAAACGGGCGATGACCCTCAAGATTGGTATGGCCGCACCGTAGGAACCGCATCGGGGAATACCGGACCGGACTTTGATCACACCTCCGGGTCGGGAGTGTATGTATATGTAGAAGATGGATTTGGAAACAACGACAGTGTTCGGTTGGTGAGCCCCACCATGGATATTTCAAGCCTCGCTAATCCCCGGCTTACTTATTGGGTACACAGCAACGAAGCCGCTGCCAGTGTAATTTCCAATTTGATGACCGTGGATGTTTTTTACAACGGTAGTTGGAACATAGGAGTAGATGTTGTGGGCCATATTGGCACCACCTGGACCCGAAGGGTGGTAAATCTCAGTGCTTATCCAGGGGTTATTCAAATACGGTTCAGTGTCAACAACAGCACCACGACTTTCACCCACGACATCGCCATTGACGATTTCCGGGTATTTGATTTTCCACAGCACGATGCCGGCATCGGCGAAGCCAACGTCTACACCAGCGAGTATTACATGACTCCGCTCAACCAGGCACAAGGCTACACTTTCGACGGACAGGTAGAGAATGCCGGTAGCAACAGCATTACTGGTGTGGAATTGAAGGTGGATGTGACCAATGATGCCGGCACCACCGTACATCAGGATTCGGCCAGTATCGCCAACATCAATAGTGGCAACAGCAGTATCATTACGTTGAACGATACTTTTTTCCCGACTGCGGTTGATACCTACCATGCTCAGTTTTTGGTAGACATCAACGAACTGGATACGACAGCATTCAATGATACGGCCAACCGCGAATTCATCATTACAGATACCATTATGGCGCGAGAGGACGGCCTGACTACCGGAGGAATTGGCTTCAACGGAGCTACCGGAGAGTTTGGACAAATGATGGAAATCTTTACTGCGGACACGCTCACTACGGTAAGCGTATACCTATTAGGACCCACCGCTGGAGACTCATTTAGGGTGAACCTCTACACCTATGATACCCTGCCAGGAACCTTGCTGCAAGTATCTTCTACTCAAGTTATTCCAACGGCTACCTCAGATTGGTACACCCTTAGGATGGGATGTGGCGTAGTGTTGCAGCCCGGCAAATACTTCATAGCTGCGGAGCAGTTGAATACCAACAACGTTTCGATTGGCTATACCAACAACTTTTATACTCCTGACGTCACCTACTTCAAATCTGGAACTGCTCCCTGGACCGCCTTTGAAACCGTTCCCTTCTTTGTAAGCCTGTTGATTCGCGCCAATTTTGGCAATGTGCAACCAACCAACACCATGGTAACGGCCGCTTCCACGCTACTCTGTCAAGGAGAATCCACGATGTTGACTGCCACCGGTGCTCAACTGTATGATTGGTCGCCGGGAGCAGCAGTGTCTTCCACTTCGGGTGATACAGTGATGGCGTCTCCAAGTTCTACGCAATGGATTTATGTGACCGGTACCGATGGCTACGGTTGCTCGCCAACCACGGATTCGGTGCAGATCAACATCAACCCCAGCCCCGCAGTCAATTTGGGCAACGATACCACCATTTGCGCCAATGTGCAGATTCCGCTGATTGCGCCTACCGGTTTGTCTTCTTATCAGTGGTCGGATGGCACTTCGGGCAGTTCGATACAGGTAAGTGCAGTGGGAACGTATACGGTTACCGTAACCGATGGCCTGGGATGTACCAATACCGATTCTATCGAAATTACCAACGATACCGTTCCGGTGATTGATTTGGGCAACGACACGGCCGTTTGTGATGGCTTTGCGATCTCGTTGGTGGCTCCCGGCACCTGGAGCGCTTATTCCTGGTCCAATGGAAACTCTGGTCCGGTGGCGCTCTTCAATACTGCTGGTTTTCATTTCTTAACCGTAACCGACGGCAATGGATGCCAAGGGTTCGACTCATTAGAATTGGTGCTTTTTCCCAAACCTCCCATCAACCTGGGCAACGACACCAACATTTTCGACAACATTCCGGCAGTGCTCGATCCGGGGCCGGGCTACGTTACCTACACCTGGTCTACCAACGCCAATTCGCAAACCATCACCGTTTCTGATCCGGGAGCCTATTGGGTGAGTGTGGTGGATACCGCAGGCTGTACCAATACCGATACCATTGTTATTGGAGTGGTGCCCAATGGCATCGACGAGTTGGGCAAGGAGGTAAATGCCTTGATTTTCCCCAACCCGGCTCAATACCAACTCAACATTCAAATCACTGGCCTGCCCAACCTGCCACTGCAATTGGAATTGATGGATTTGCAAGGCCGGGCGGTTTTGTCGCGGCAATATGTGGGCAGCACCATCAATGAACAACTGGAATTAGAGGGCCTACCTTCTGGTACTTATCTGTTGCGGTTGACCAACCGAAATGGTACGCTAACGGAACGCATTGTAGTGCGGTAGCGTTACGCAATCATAACAATCTTGATGACCGAGGGCGGCCCATTTTGTGGCTGCCCTTTGTTTTTGGGCAAACTCCCGGGCGATTTTGACAAAAAGACGAGGAATGCTTACATTTGCAGCCCCAATTTTGGGCGATTAGTTAAACCAATTTTAAACAACCATGACCAACCGGTATGAGACTGTTTTCATTATGACTCCCGTTTTGTCTGAAGATCAGACAAAGGAAACAGTCGACAAATTTCAAAATTACCTGAAGGAAAATGGCGCCAAGATCGTGCACGAAGACCACTGGGGTTTGCGCAAATTGGCCTATCCAATTCAGAAAAAATCCACCGGTTTCTATCACCTGATCGAGTTTGAAGCAGAAGGTTCAATCATTTCAGGTCTGGAGACTACTTACAAACGCGATGAGCGCATCTTGCGCTTCCTTTCCATGAAAATGGAGAAGCACGCCATCGTTTATGCTGAAAAACGTCGTAGCAAAGCGGCAGAAAAAGTGAACTCCTAATCTGCGAACATTATGGCTGAAAATTCATCAGAAATCCGCTACCTCACCCCGATCAACATCGAGGTGAAGAAGTCTAAGTACTGCCGGTTTCGCAAAAACCGGATCAAGTACATCGATTACAAAGATCCCAAGTTCCTCATCAAGTTCGTGAACGAGCAAGGCAAGATTCTGCCCCGTCGGGTTACCGGAACTTCCCTGAAGTACCAGCGCAAAGTGGCCAAGGCCGTGAAGCGTGCCCGTCACCTGGCATTGATGCCTTATGTAGGAGACATGCTAAAGTAAGGAGGTAGAGTTATGGAAATTATTCTGAAACAAACCATCCCTAACCTGGGATACAAAGACGACCTCGTTACCGTAAAAGACGGCTACGGTCGCAATTACCTCATTCCGAAGGGAATGGCCATCTTGGCTACTACTTCCGCTAAAAAAATGCGTGAAGAAACCTTGCGTCAGCGCTCACACAAAGAGCAACGCGTGTTGGATGAAGCCAATGCAGTGGCCGCCCAACTGGTCAAAGCTGAGATTAGAGTTGGCGCCAAAGTGGGCGAGTCTGGAAAAATCTTTGGCTCGGTGAACACCGTACAATTGGCGGAAGCGCTTCAGATTGCCGGCTTGGAAATTGATCGTAAAACCATCGTTATCAAAAACGAACCGATCAAAGAAGTGGGCACCTACGAAGCCGAAGTGGTATTGCACCGCGATGTAAAACAAATCATCACTTTTGAAGTAATCGAAGAGTAATCCCGATTGTTTCGAACCTCATACGAAGGGCGGTTTCAGTAGAAGCCGCCCTTTTTTGTTGGCCAAAGGCCAATAAAAAATGCTTATTCGTGACGCAGGGCCTCAATAGGATCGAGTTGTGAGGCCTTTACTGCCGGATAATAGCCCGAAACAATGCCTACCAGAGCACAGGTGAGTACACCACCCAAAATCCAATCCCACGGAATGAGGAAACCGGTGCCCGAGGTAAAGGCCAGGATATTGCCAATCAGAATGCCCAATACCACGCCCATGGCGCCTCCCATCTGGCAAATCAAGATGGCTTCCATCAAAAACTGGCTCCGAATGGTTTTTTTGGGTGCCCCCAGCGCTTTTCGAGTGCCGATTTCACGGGTGCGCTCGGTAACCGAAACCAGCATAATGTTCATCACCGCTACTGCTGCTCCCAGCAAAGTAATGACAGCAATGAGGGTAGCCATCAAAGTGATGCTGCTAAGGTTTTCGATCAACAATTCGGAAAGACTATCGCTTCTGCGAACGATAAAATTATCCTTTTCCCGCAAAGGAACCCGTCGGAGAATCCGCATCAGGCCCGTAGCCTCGCTAACCGCGGGGGTGAGTTGATCGGGTGAGTAAGCGATGACATTGAGCGAATAAGATAAGTTAGCGCTACCATAATATTGCCGGGAAGCCGCCACCGGAAGAAAACACACCCGATCAGCCCCCATTTGTACGCTCGATCCCTTTTCGGCCAATACGCCGATGACCCTGAATTTTCCATTGCCGGTACTGATGACCTTGTCCAGCGGATCGACGTAGGGAAATAAATTTTCGGCCAACTCTTTGCCCAATATGCATACGTGGGCATTGGCTTTGAGGTCTTGTTCCGAAATGTTGCGTCCGTATTTTACGTTGTATCCGGCGGTGCTCAGGTAATTTTCATCTACCCCAAAAATGGTAACGTTGGGCTTTGACTTTTTGCCGCGATAGGTCAATGTAGCGCCAAAAGTGGCCCGGTGGAAAAAGGAAACATCGCTCGGATAATCAAAGCGCTGCTTAAAATCAAGCGCTTGAGAATAGGTAATGGGAGGGTCGGGTTTTCGACTGATCCCATCCTGGAAAATTCGATTTTGACTGGTTCGGATGGTAAACGTGTTGGCCCCCATGAGCGAAAGCTCCGAAGACAAACTCAGCTTAATGCTGTCGATGGCGGTGAGAATGCCCACCAAAGCCGTGATGCCAATGGCAATAATGGCCATGGTAATGAGTGCCCGTAACAATTGGCTGCGGATCGAACGCAGGGCAATTCTAAAGTTTTCAATGGCGAGTCGACGGGTCATGGTTAAGGGAAATTCCGAGCATCAAAGGGTGCCTGCAAGGTAAGAAATTATGGGCCCTTCAGCGTTTCATGCAGAGTATGGCAATTGTATCTTTTAATCCAATCGAGTTGGTTGCCCATTTGTTTCCCGACCAAAAGGTGTGCGGAAAAACGCAAAGGCATATAAAAGAAAAAGGCTCCCGGATGGGTGCCTTTTTCGTTCTAACCTAAACCAAACCTCTGATTAGAAAAAACTGCTCAGGGGGATGTAAAATTTCATCGCTTTGGGTGGATGAAAGACCCTAATTCTGCCTATGAATCCAAAAATAGGAGCAGGCCTCAGATTTGACAATGCACAATGAGGGTTCGGCCGAATCTTAAAGGTAAGTGGCAGCTATTGCAATAATGCGGAAAGAGCTAAGCATAAAATCCTATTTTTGGCCCCGATTTGCTTCTGAAGCCATCAGGTAATGGAACTGACCAACGATTTATTTTTGAGAGCAGCTCGCGGTGAAGCCGTTGAGCGTACCCCCGTTTGGCTCATGCGTCAGGCGGGCCGCATCTTGCCCGAATACCGTGCCGTAAGGGGACGATTATCTGGTTTTAAAGAGTTGGTTTCTACTCCTGAACTGGCTTGCGAAGTTACCCTGCAACCCGTGGACCTGCTTGGCGTAGATGCGGCCATCATCTTTTCAGACATTTTGGTGATTCCTGAGGCGATGGGCCTCGACTACGAAATGATTGAGAAGAAGGGACCGTGGTTTGAAAAAACGGTCGCTTCTGAAGCCGACCTGAACCAGTTGCGGGAAGCCGACCCGGAAGAAGGCCTCCACTATGTGTTGGAAGCCATCCGCCTCACCAAACAGGAATTGAACGGCCGCGTGCCGTTGATCGGTTTTGCAGGCGCCCCGTGGACCATTTTCTGCTACATGGTAGAAGGACAAGGATCGAAAACCTTCTCCAAGGCCAGAAAAATGCTGCAACAGCAACCAGCATTGTCTCACCGCTTGCTCGATCTTATTACCCGCAGCACCATTCGCTACCTCAAAGCGCAAATTGAGGTTGGTGCCGATTTGGTGCAGGTGTTCGACAGTTGGGCGGGCATCTTAGGACCACATTTGTACCGCACGTTTGCTTTGCCTTATCTCCAGCAGATTTGTGACGCCATTCAGGAAGCACCGATCACCGTTTTCGCCAAAGGGGCCTATTATGCCCTCCCGGAATTGGGGCAACTCGATTGCCAGGTGATTGGCCTCGATTGGTGCATGGATGTTGCCCAAGCCAGAGCAGCTGTAGGGCCCGAAAAATCCCTTCAGGGAAATTTGGACCCATCTTTGTTATATGCACCCAAACCGGACCTAAAACGTGCCGTCAAAATAATGATGGACGATTTTGGAAGTCGTGGCCATATTGCTAATTTAGGGCACGGCGTATATCCGGATACTGACCCGGAACAGGTCAAATTTTTCATCCAAACCGTTAAGGAACATAAATTTTGAAACTGATGAAGAAACTTCATTTTATTCTCCCCGCAGTGGGCATAATGTTGATGGCCTCCACGGCGATGGCCCAAAACAATTTGGTGCCCAATGGAAGTTTTGACAATGTGAGTGGAAGGGTTAAACGGGCTGGTTCCATTTCAATGGCTGAGCCATGGTATTCGCCGACCGATGTTCAGGCCGACCTTTTTTCTAAAAGCGCCAAAGGCGATTTTAGTGCTCCCGAAAATATGTATGGCCGCGAGGTCCCCGAAGATGGCGATAACTACGCCGGCTTCGTAGCTTGGAGCTACCGCGATGCTTCCCCCCGTTCTTACCTCACCGTAGAGCTGGACAAACCGCTTACTGAAGGCAAAATTTACTGTGTGAAATTCATGGTGAGCCTGAGCGATATCAGTAAATACGCGGTCAACAACATAGGGGCTTACCTCAGTACCAAAAAGGTGACGGTAAAAGACCTCAACAACAACTCGATTGAGCCGCAGGTCATGCACTCCGCCAACAAGATCTACGACGATCAGTATTACTGGCAAACCATTTGCCAAACCTTCAAAAGCAGTGGTAAAGAAAAATACCTGACCATTGGCAATTTTGCCGCTCAGGACTTGGTGAAAACCAAGAAATTGAGGCGTCCGAAAGGCTTCACTACGCCTCAGATTGGCAATTCTTACTACTACATCGAAAACGTTTCGATCATCAACATGGCCGAAGTAGATGGCGATTGTGCCTGTGGTGCTGATGCCGAAGATGAAGCGGCCATGAATGTGGTGTACAACCAGAACGTGAGTGATGAGATGGACATCGACGACAAAGGCATGCTGGAACTGCAAAAGATCTTTTTCGAGTCCAATTCTTCCAAGTTAGATGCTACGCCATCTGAGGCGATGGGCAAGGCCGTAAAAGTATTGAAGGCCAACCCTTCCATGAAAGTGGAGATAATGGGCCATGCCGATGCCATTGAGCAAGCCAAAGACAAAGGCGATTTGTCGATGGCACGTGCAGAGGCCGTGAAAACCTTCTTGGTTGAAAACGGAGTGGCGGCCTCGCAGCTCACTGTAAAAGGATACAAAGACCAGCAACCGGCTACCGAGGACGGTAGCACGCAGGGGCTGGCACAAAACCGAAGGGTGACGTTCAAAGTAATGTCGCCCTAAGGGCTCCCGTCAATGAAAAAGAAAGGGTGACTTCTCGCTGAAGTGACCCTTTTTTTATGCACTTGGAACGTAGCATTCATAGGTTTATCTTGCGAAACATGGAAAAAGGAAGCAAACGCGTAAAAAACGCCTGGGCGTTTTACGATTGGGCCAATTCGGTCTACTCGCTCATCATCACTTCAGCGGTTTTTCCACTCTACTACGCCAGTGCAACCAGCAAAAAAGAGCTTGCCAACCATACCGAGCGTATGGTGGATGGCGAAACAGTACACTACATCACGTTTTTCGGTGTCGAATTCGTCAACACCGCCATCACGTCTTACCTCTATTCGTTTTCTTTTCTGGTGGTTGCGGCCATGATCCCCCTGCTTACCGGAATTGCCGACTACAGCGGAAAAAAACGCTTGTTCCTGCGCATATTTGCCTACATCGGTTCCCTTTCCTGTATTGCACTCTATTTTTTCGATGCCAATCAATTGGAGTTGAGTTTGATTCCATTGTTCACTGCCAGTATTGGTTTTTGGGGCAGCATGGTGTTTTACAATTCTTACTTGCCCGAAATCGCTTCTTTAGATGAGCAAGATAAACTCAGCGCCAAAGGCTACACCCTTGGTTATCTGGGCAGTGTTTTACTAATGATCCTTTGCATGGTGCTTTGTATGCCATTTGGGTTCAATCAGGAGTGGAACCTCGCTTTTCTATTAGTAGGTGTTTGGTGGCTGGTGGGTACTCAAATCGTACTTTCCTTTCTGCCCGAAAACTCCGCTGGCCAGCAACCGGTCCCTGGCAAAAGTATGGTGCTCATGGGGTTTGTAGAGCTGCAAAAGGTTTTCCGCCAACTGCAAAAGTTGAAGCGCCTGAAGCGCTACCAAGCCGCATTTTTTGTGTACAGCATGGGCGTGCAAACCGTGATGCTCATGGCCACTTTTTTTGGTGCTAAAGCCATCAACTGGCCCATTGATCCCGAAACCGGAGAGCAAGACGACTCAGGTTTGGTGGTGGCCATCCTCATTATTCAGTTGGTGGCGGGCATTGGTGCCTATTTCATGGCGTGGCTGGCGAAGCGCATGGGCAACATCAACGTATTGAAAATTACGGTAGGCCTCTGGGCACTCATCTGTTTGATGGCCTACGTGATTCACGAGCCCATCGAATTTTATGTCCTGGCGGGTTTCGTCGGCTTTGTGATGGGCGGCATTCAATCCATGTCGCGCTCTACCTACTCCAAGTTTTTGCCCGAAACCAAAGACCACGCCAGCTTCTTCAGCTACTTTGACGTGTTGGAAAAATTGGGCATTGTGATTGGTGCCTTCCTCTACGGATTTATTGAGGATTTGACGGGAAGCATGCGAAATTCAGCACTTGTTCTCACCGTGTTTTTTGTTGTAGGCTTCATTTTACTGACCTTTGTGCCGAAAAATGAAACGAAGGTCGACGATTCCATTGTGGAAGCTTGATTTTCAAGGATTTAGACTATGCAATCGGAAGTGTATGATGTCGCCATTATTGGCGGAGGAATTGTTGGAGCCGCCACGGCTTACAAGCTGCAAAAGCGCAACCCTGAAAAACGTATTGTTTTGCTCGAAAAAGAGGACCTCCTGGCCCCTCACCAAACGGGCAACAATTCAGGAGTAATTCACAGTGGTCTTTACTACAAACCAGGCTCTTACAAAGCCAAAAACTGTGTTGACGGCCGTCGGGAGTTGGTGAAATTTGCCAAAGAGCACAACGTTGCGCACGACGTGTGCGGAAAAGTAGTGGTGGCCACCGACAAGAGTGAACTGCCCCACATGGACCGTATTTTCAACAACGGCTCGCAAAACGGAGTTGAAGACATTGAAAAGATAGGGCCGGAACAAATTCGTGAAATTGAGCCCAACTGTGCCGGTATTGCCGGCATTCGGGTGGGCTGCACCGGCATTATCGATTTTCGGGGAACCACCGAAAAACTGGCTGAACTTGTGCCCGGCATCAACGATCAAAGTGCCATTAAGCTGGGACATGAGGTACTGAGCTACCAGGTTGACGGAGACAGCACCCTCATCAATACCAGTCGCGGAAACTTTCGGGCCCGGAAAATGATTTTTTGCGGTGGTTTGCAAGCCGACCGCCTGGCCAAAAAAGACGGAGTAGACCTCGATATGAAAGTGGTTGGCTTTCGGGGCGATTACTACGAACTCACCGAGCAGGGCATGCATAAAGTGAAGCACCTGATTTATCCCGTGCCCAACCCCAAGTTTCCATTTTTGGGGGTACACTTCACAAGGATGGTACTCGGAGGCGTAGAATGTGGCCCCAACGCGGTGTTTACCTTCAAGCGCGAAGGCTACGGCAAAACCGACTTCGACATGAAAGACACCATGGATGCCCTGGCCTACGGCGGCACCTGGAAACTCTTTTTCAAGCACTGGCAATTTGGCCTCGACGAATACCGGCGGGCTTTCTCCAAGCGCTTGTTCCTCTCCCGGCTGCAACGCCTCATTCCAAGTTTAACAATGGATGACATTGAGCCGGGCAGGGCAGGAGTAAGGGCCATGGCCTTGGGCAACGATGGAGAAATGATCGACGATTTTAAGATCGAATACAAAGAAAACAGCATTCACGTGCTCAATGCGCCATCTCCGGCCGCTACCGCTTGCCTGGCGATTGGCGAAGAAGTGGCCAACATGGCCCGCGACCGTTTTGGACTGAATTGATCAACCAAACAATAGCATAGAAAACGGGCTTGGGAAACCAGCCCGTTTTTTTATGCTCAAGGTTCCGCCCGAACCCAATAGCACGAAGAATCATTAGAAGAAAAAACAACGGAAGGAGGGAAAACCTCCTTTATTCTACCACCCGAAATTTGTTCTGAAAACTCTCCCAATCCCAAATAAAGTGTGCAACAATGTCGTCCAACCGTTTGAGAAATATAGGATTAGGCGTTTTCATGTTCCGAAAGTATTCGGACTGAAAATCGTTCAACTCATACTTGTAAAACACCGCCTTTGACATGGCGTAGTGTGTGTTTTTGGAAGGATGGTTGATGCGGGTAAAGAAGCTTTGGTAATTGCTGATGGTCTGTTTCAATGCATCGGCTTCTACCCCGAGGGCCAGGGCCATTTTGCGATTGATCAAATCCATTAATCTAAAATCCTGGTAGTTGGTGAAGTAATCGGGGATGTACTTCATATTGCCCGCCAACATGATGAGCAAAAAACGATCGGAATCCTCCGCATTGATGTTGGGAGAAATAGAAAACTCAGGATCCTCGTTGATAAGAGCTGCTACTTCCGGGAAGCCTTCATCGACCAAATCCAACAAGGTATTGACGAACACATTGGCTACTTTTTCTTCAGCCAGCTTCTTTTTCCGGAATAATGTAAGCATATATTAAATCCCTAAATTGGTGATTTAACAGGGTATGCAAGCAAAAGTAGCTACATCACTTTCCTACTTCAGATGTGGATAACCCTACTTTTTAACAAAGTTATTAACCGCAGTATCTTTTTTAATGCTAAAAACCTACATCTCCTATAACTATTGGGCCAATGAACGCTTGCTTGAAATTAGTGCTCCACTTTCGGCTGAGGCCCTGGACCAACCGGCAGAGCTAAGCTTTGAGAGTTTGCGCAAAACCTGGTTCCACATATGGGATGCGGAGTTGATTTGGCTGGCACGATTGGAAGGCCAACCACTTGAGGGCTGGCCATCTCACGATTTTGCGCCCGATCAATCCATCACCGGTTTGCTCGATGCCAGTGGCAGGTGGGTAGCGTGGGTGCACGCACAAAACGAAACCGATTGGCACCGAACCGTAAAGTATGCCAATTCGAAGGGCAAGGAATTTTCACAGCCCGTTTGGGAAATTGTGATGCACGTGGTGAACCATGCCAGCTATCACCGAGGGCAGGTGGTGGCAGCGCTCCATCAGTTGAAAGTAGCCCCTATACCGGCTACCGACCTTATTTTCTACCTGCGTCAAGCGGAGCGCCCAGCGCTGTAAAGGAGCGGTAAAGTGCCGATTATCAAATTGTTAATTCAAAAAACGGTGGTGTGAAGCTCCTGCGTTTGGTTTATTTTTCGGGTACCCAAACCTACCGTTTCAAGCACCATGAAATTACTCTACCTGGTGAAGCACCCCAAAGCAAGCTTAAACAACTTGCAGGTGGAAGACATCGACCGCCCATTGAAGGGCAAAGGCGTTCGGGAGGCCTACTCGTTGAGCGCCTACCTGAAAGCCGAAAAAGTAGACCCGCAACTTATATTGTCCAGTCCGGCCAACCGCTGTTGGCACACCAGCCAAATCATTGCCCGTTCGCTGGAATATTCCATGAACCGGATTCAGCTCTCCATAGACCTATATAAAGGCGGCAAAGACCAATTGCTGCGGACCCTAACGGGTTTGAGCGATCAATACGATTCGGTGATGCTGGTGGGGCACGACCCTGCGCTCACCAACCTGCTCAACCGCTACAGCCGAGAGCCTTACGACAAGCTATCGGCCGGTGGAGTAGTTGGAATGAAATTTCGTACCGAAAAGTGGAAAAACTTGCCCAAAAGCAAGGGGAAACTCTTGTTTTACCAACGACCAGCTTAATGGCTTTTTAACTTTAGGTTTCCCTATCAAGCGAGGTAGATTCCTATTTTTGTCGCTTCGCTGCAATCGTATTCAACACCCCCTCTACCAAAATGCCAACCAGGGAAAAGTTTATCAACCGGGAGATCAGCTGGCTCCAATTCAACGACCGTGTGCTGCAGGAAGCTGCTGATGAGAATGTGCCTTTGGTAGAACGCATGCGCTTTTTGGGCATCTTCTCCAACAACCGGGACGAATTTTTCAGGGTACGTGTAGCCACCCTCAAACGCATGGTGCGCCTCGACAAAAAAGGCAGGACCCTGGCCACCGGCACCCCCCGTGAGGTGTTGCAGGAAATTCAAGAAGTGGTACTGAGCCAACAAAAGAAATTTTCAAAGATCTACCGCAAGTTGCTCCGGGAGCTGGAAGCAGAAAATATTTTTCTGATCAACGAAACCAAGCTCAACGAAAAGCAGGGCCAGTTTGTACGCGACTACTTCAGCGAAAAGGTGCACCCGGTCGTCAACCCCATCATGCTGCGGCAGGTGGGCAAGATGCCCACGTTGCGCGACCAGTCGATTTACCTGCTGGTGAAACTGCACACCCCGGCCGACGACAAAAAGTTTGAATTGGCCATGGTTGATTTACCCACCAAGCGGGTAGATCGATTTTTGGAGCTACCTGCAGAAGGCAAAAAGAAATACATCATTTTGTTGGATGATGTGATTCGCTATTGCTTGCACGATATCTTTCACATGTTTGGCTATACCCATGCCGAAGCCTACACCTTTAAAATTACCCGGGATGCCGAGCTGGACATCGACGATGATGTGTCGCAAAGTTTCCTGGAAAAGATGCAGCACAGCCTCAAGCAGCGGAAAAAAGGCGATCCGGTACGTTTTGTACACGACAAAACCATGCCACCGGAAATGCTTCAGTTTTTGACCAAAAAGCTGAAGCTGACCGACGATAGCAACCAGATTGCCGGCGACCGTTACCACAACTTCAAAGACTTTATGGGCTTTCCGAACGTAGGTTCTAAAACCCTCGTGTACCGCATAGCCGACCCTGAGCCGCTCCGCAGCTTACACGGCCAATCGAGCCTGTTGCAAGCCCTCAAAAACAAAGATGTGGTGCTGCATTATCCCTACCATTCGTTCAACTACTTCATCGAGTTGTTGCGGGAAGCGGCCATTGATCCCAAGGTGAAATTCATCAAAATCTGCATCTATCGCGTTGCCAGCGATTCAAGGGTCATCAACGCCATCATCAATGCGGCCAAAAATGGCAAAGACGTTACGGTGGTTGTAGAGCTACAGGCCCGTTTTGACGAAGAAGCCAACATTTATTGGTCGGGCATTTTGCAGGAAGAAGGTGTGCGGGTCATCAATGGCGTGCCGGGCCTGAAGGTGCACAGCAAGCTTTGCCTCATCGGGCGTAAAGAATCGGGCCGTATGAAATTGTATGCCAACATCGGCACCGGCAACTTTCATGAAAAAACTGCCCGCATCTACAGCGATGTTTCCCTCATCACCGCGGATAAGCGCATCACCAACGAGGTAGAACGGGTATTCAGCATCTGCGAAAACGTTTACCGGCCCGCCTATTATTACAAAAAGTTGCTGTTGTCGCCCATGCATTTGCGCAACAAGCTGGTGCGGCTCATCAACACCGAAATTCGCAATGCCAAAGCCGGCAAGAAGGCCTACATGGTGTTGAAAATGAACAGCCTGGTAGACATACAGTTGATTCGAAAACTCTATCAGGCCAGCCAGGCCGGCGTAAAAGTGCAACTCATTATTCGAGGCATTTGCTCGCTGGTGCCCGGAGTGCCCGGCCTGAGCGAAAACATCGAAGCCATCAGCATTCTCGATCGCTACCTGGAACACAGCCGAATCTACATTTTTTGCCACGGGGGCGATGACCTGTGCTACATCTCTTCGGCCGATTTTATGGTGCGCAACCTCGACCACCGCATCGAGGTAACTTGCCCCATACTCGACCCGGATTGTAAGCAAGAATTGATCGATATGCTCAACATCCAATTGGCCGATACGGTAAAAGCCCGTATTTTGGACGGCAGCGGTAAGAACATGTACAAAGAAGGGTCTAAAACCGGTAAAAAAGCCGTACGGACTCAATTTGAATTGTACAACTACTACCGTCAATTGTTGAAGTAACGAAACCCTGAGAAAGCACCTTTGCTTTGAAAGTAGTTAAGTTTGCGGCCATCGATATTGGTTCTAATGCCATTCGGTTGTTGTTTACCAATGTGATGATCTCATCGCCCGAGGCGGTGCAATTCAAAAAAGCTTCCCTGGTTCGGGTTCCCCTGCGTTTGGGAGAAGAAGTGTTTGTGAACCACGTGATTTCCGAAAGCAAACTGCGCGATTTGGAAGACACCATGCAGGCCTTCAAACACCTGATCAAAGTACACAAAGTGCAACGCTACCGCGCTTGCGCTACTTCTGCCATGCGCGAAGCCGCCAACGGCGTGGACGTGGTGAAACACATTCGCAAAAAAACCGGCATTAAGATCGACATCATCAACGGCAAAGAAGAGGCCGAGATCATCTACGCCAACGGTTTGATGCAAACCATGGATGCCGACCGGCCCTACCTCTACATCGATGTGGGAGGCGGTAGCACCGAAATGACCTTTTTTGCCAACGGTGAAGTGCTCCAATCGCGCTCTTTCAACATCGGCACCATTCGCCTGCTCAAAAAGCAGGTGACTACCGAAGAGTGGGAGTTTATGAAAAAATGGGTCAAAGAAAATGCCGCCGATCTGCCCAACCTTTCGGTGATCGGATCGGGAGGCAACATCAACAAGATGTTTAAGCTGTCCGGTAAAAAAGTGGGCGAACCGGTGCACTACCGGCAGTTGCGCGAAATCTACACCACCCTCAAAAGCATGACGGTGGAAGAACGGATGCAAAACTACGACCTCAACCCCGATCGGGCCGATGTGGTAGTGCCTGCCGCGCGCATTTTTGTGAACACCATGAAGTGGACCGATGCCCGCTACGTTTATGTGCCCAAAATAGGCGTGTCCGATGGGGTGATTCGCAAACTCTTCGAATCGTACCGCAAAAAGTTGGAAAAGGCGGGGGAGTGGAAATAAAGCTCCATTGAAGGCCATTTAGACTTCTGCATCACCCCTTCTAATGGTTATCTTTGACCTCGGTGAAACCCTCTCCGTCGTTAAATTGGACTGCGATCGGGCCCTGGCTTTTGTTGCTGTTGATAGGGCTGCCAGCCACCGGCTTGTTTGGCCAGTTGTCTTACCATTTTCGCAACTATAGCGCCCGCGAAGGCCTTACGCAAAACACCGTTACCTGCCTTTTTCAAGACCAGCAAGGCTTTTTGTGGGTAGGTACCCAAGATGGCCTCAACCGCTTCGACGGCTACGAGTTTCGCACCTTTCGGCCCGAGCAGGGCAACCCCTATTCGCTCACCGACCACTACCTCACCCAAATCGTGGCCGACCCCTCCGGCAAACTCTGGATTGCCTGTCGCTACGGCATGGCCTGCTACTTTCCCGAAACCGGTCAATTCCAGCAGTGGCTGGTCGATACCAACAACCTGTTCAGTGACCAAAACAACATCAAAAGCCTGGGCATTGGTTTAGAAGGCCGGGTATGGTGGATCGATCAGGAAGGAATGGCGCGTTCCATCCATCCCGATTCCACCGGCAATCAATCCCCTCGCTCCCCCGCGCAATGCCGCATCGAATACCCCAAACCCTTGTGGAGGTTGGCCTACGGTGCCGATCAATCGGTGTGGGCCCTGGAGGAAGATCAATTGCTACACACTACGGAATACGGCACCTGGAAAACCCAAACGCACCTGCCGAACATGGATCGAACCGAGGTGCGCAACCTGCAAGTCGATCGCCAAGGTCGGGTGTGGCTGCTCGAAAGCCGCCGGGTACACCGCTATACACCCGCTGAAAACCGTTGGGAAGCGTGGTCGATCAGCAACTTGCCCGAAGGCGAAAGCCTTTTTGGTGTAGAAGAAGTGCGCCCGGGCGAATATTGGTTGTCTTCCACCGATGGGCTTTGGATTTGGCAAGAGCAAGGCGGAAAGGTAACGATGCAGGTAGTGCGGCAACGGGAAGGGCTGGCCACTGGGCTGCCCGGCAATCGGATAGAGCCACTGCTGCGCGACCGGCAAGGACAAATTTGGTTGGGCGTAGCCGGGGGCGGCCTCAGCTGTCACGATCCCGCCACGCGTGTTTTTGGTGGAATTGGAAAAGCCGATACCTACACCCTGGGCCTGTTCAACCCGCTGGTGTGGGAAATAGCCGAAGACGCGCAACACCGCCTGTGGATCGGCACGGCCAACGGACTGCACCTGGTAGAGCCGGCCCGGCCCGGTACGCCCTTGTCGGCACAGCCCGACCTGCGGCACAGCCTGGTTTCCATTACCCATTTTTCGGGTAGCTCGGGTTTGCCCCCCGGGGCCACCATCACTTCCATTTTGCCCGAAGCAGATGGCAGCCTGTTGGTGGGCGAATTGGGCAAAGGCTTGTACCGTGGCCATCCCTTGGCCAAAGAAGCCTTTGTGCCTTATACCAGCGATTCGTCGGCAGACTTACCCAAAAGGGTTTACCAGCTTTACCAGGATGCACAGGGGCAACGCTGGGCCGCCTCACAGGAAGGCCTGTGGAAAGAAAACCAGGGCAACTGGCAAAACCTATCGAAGGCCGACAGTAGCCTGGGCTTGCATACGCCCTACACCATGGCCGTATACCGCGATCGGGCGGGAGCCGTTTATGCCAGCACTGCCTCCGGGGCCTATCGTTTGCCACCGGAAGCTACGCAATGGCAGCATTTCGCCCACCAGGCCAGCGATACCACCAGCCTGGGCCACAATGTGGTGACCTGCTTTTTGGAAGACCGTGCCGGCAACTTTTGGGTGGGCACCCTGGGCGGTGGCCTGCACCGCATGAACCGAAAAAGCGGTGCGTTCGAACGTTGGACCGAAGCCGATGGCCTGGTGAACAACCACTTGTATAGTTTGCAGGAGGATGGACAGGGGCGCATTTGGATGAGCACCAACCGCGGCATTGCCGTGTTTGTGCCCGAAGAAGAACGTTTCGCTTTCTTCGACATGGAAGACGGCTTGCTGTTCAACGAATTTTGCCAAAATGCCGCTTTTCAAAGCAGCATTGGCGAATTGTTTTTTGGCTCCGGGCGGGGAGTGGTGTTTTTTCATCCCGACAGTGTGCAGCTGCCCCAGGCTCTGGCACCGGTGGTGCTCACCGGCCTGGAAATCAACTACCAGCCAGAAGCCGTCGTTCCCGATTCGGAACTGGTGCTCACCCACGATCAAAAAGTACTGTCGTTCACCTTTGCTGCCCTGGACCTGCAAAACAACCGCCGGCTCCACTATGCTTACCAATTGGAGGGTTTTGATCCCGATTGGGTAGCGGCCAAACCCGACCGGCGGTTGGCCACCTACTCCAGTTTGCCCGCTGGCACCTACACCTTTCGGGTGCGGGCCGCCCGCCTTGGCGAAGCCTGGTCGGCCAACGAGTTGCGGTTGCGCCTGGTGGTGAAACCTCCTTTTTGGCTCACCTGGTGGTTTTTGTTGAGCATGGGTTTGCTCGTATTGGGTTTGGCAGGCGCAGTGATCCGTTATTACGCCCAGCGGAAACTCCGGCAGCAATTGCAGGAACTGGAAATGAAACAGCGCCTGCAGGCCGAAAGGCAGCGCATCAGCCGCGATTTGCACGACCACGTGGGCGCCCACATCACCTTTATCATTTCCAGCCTCGACTACTTGAGTTTGCAAAATCAAAACGGCAATGCGATTACCGTAAAGGGCAAGCTCGAACACCTGGGCGAATACGCGCGGTCTACCATGCAGCAGCTGCGCGAAACCATTTGGGCCATCCACAAAGAAAACCTCAGCCTGGCTGAGTTTCACCGCAAGGTGCAGGAATACGCCCACCAAATGTTGGGAGAGTCGCCAGGGCTCCAGTATTCGGTGCAGTTGGAAGGCCCGGAAGAAGCCTTGCTCAAACCTTCTCAAGCCCTCAACCTGTTTCGCATTGTGCAAGAGGGCATTAGCAACATTTCCAAGCATGCCGGTGCCGATGAAGTGCGCCTGCGGTTGGTGTTGGAAGAAGGGAACCACCTCAAATTGATTTTGAAAGACAACGGCAAGGGCATTCCAGAAAATGCCGGAGGCTATGGCCACCACGGTTTGAACAATATGCGCTCAAGAGCCGAAGAAATCAAAGGCGCATTTTTGTTGCGCTCGGCCCTAGGGCGGGGCACTACCATCGAAGTAGTGGTGCAATTGGAGGCCTGAGCTTCATTTGCGCTGAAAAGGATTAGGGCATTTGCCTTATTGGGATTGCTGCAACTTCGGGTTATTTTTGAAGTATGAAGCTCGCAATCGGTTTGGTAGAAGACAACGCCCGGTTGGTGGATTCCATCACCGCCGTGTTGGGGTGTTTTGACCACCTCGACCTGAAATTTGTGGCCCGCAATGGGGAAGAAGCTTTGGTAAAAACCGAGGTCTACCGGCCCGATGTGGTGTTGATGGACATTGAAATGCCAGTGATGGACGGTGTAACCGCTACCCGCGAATTGCGGGAGCGCTACCCGGAAATCAAGGTGATTATGCTCACGGTTTTCGATCAGGAAGACCGTATTTTTGAAGCCATCCTGGCGGGTGCCAACGGCTATTTGCTCAAAGACGAGCGGCCTCAAAAGTTGGTAGAGGCCCTGGAAGAAGCCGTGGAGGGTGGAGCGCCCATGTCGCCGGTGATTGCCGCCAAAGCTTTGAAATTACTCCGGGTAAATGCCCCTCAACCGGCTCCAACTGCCAGCAAAGCCGACAATCCCTACGCACTCACCCGACGAGAGTGGGAAATTTTAGAATGGACGGCCAAAGGGTTCAATTACCATCAGGTGGGTACCCAGCTTTTTATCAGTCCCAAAACGGTGCGCAAACACATCGAAAACATCTACCGCAAACTGGAGGTACACTCCAAAGTGGAGGCCGTGGCTTTGGCCTTGAAAAACCGTTGGTTCGATCTCTGATCCACTTGTTCATCCTTTCAGGTGGCCTTTGGGCCGCATCCTGCTAAAAAATTTGTTGTAGCTTCACGAGGCACAACCATGGCCGCTCGGAAGCGACATATCATGATCGTAGAGGACGACGACCTCTACGCGGTTTTTCTCACCCACTATTTGCGCAACAACCTTGGCGAGGTGAACATCAACGTGTTTACCAACGGGCAAGACGGCCTCGTTGGCCTCGAACACGGCAAATACGATGTGATGATCCTCGATTATTTTCTGGACGATATGACGGGCCTGGAAGTGTTGCAGGAGGCCAAGAAGCGACAGCCCGAATTGGTGGTGATTGTGCTCTCGGCCAACAAAAAGCTCGAAGCGGCCATTGATTTGATGAAGGCGGGCGCAATGGACTACCTCGAAAAAAATCCCGATTCGGCCTTTGAATTGATCAAAGCGTTAGAGCGTATTTTCGAGGCCAAGGAACTGGAAGAGCGTACACTTACCATTTCGCTCAACCTGAGCAAAAACCGGCCGCTGCGCATCGGCCTGATTGTGCTTGGCCTCATTGGCCTGCTGATGGTGGTTTTGAACCTATACACCTACCTGGCCCAACCGGGTTAAGGCCTCTCACTTCACTTTTTGGAGCTGGGCACCATAGTGCTGCTGCTCGTAGTTCCAGCGAAACTCGTAGCTGTCGCCGTCGATGCTGGTGATGAGGGTAGAAATGGTATCGCCAATGGCGATGGGGATGCCTTCGGGTCGGTTGGTGGCCAGCAATACGAGTTGGTAACGGCAATCGTTGGCCCAAACCACAGCATATTCGTCTTTAAACCCGTTTTTTTCACTGGTTTCGATTTGGCGGTCGGCGGTGCGCACGATCCGCGTATCGGAGTCGGGCACATTGTGGTAGTGAAACTCACCCGTGTGGAAGGACTTACAGTCTTCGTGGGAGGGTCGGGAGCTGCAGGCAGCCAATAAGAAAAAGAGAGGGAAAAAGAGCTTTTTCATCCGTTGCAATTACGGATTCAAAACTACGAAGAAGCGGGGAGGGAAGAAGCGCTAAGAGGAGAAAGTACCAGGGCAGGTAGCTACGTTGTTGATCTGGCAGAGATCACATTTTTTCCTCTTCGAGCTCGAAGAAAAATTCGGAAAGCGAAATGTCGAAATAGTTGCAGATGGAATTCAAGGTACTGATCGAAATGTTGATCTTGCCCGACTCTACTCGTCCAATATGGATGTTGGTTTTGTGAAAGAGCATGTCTTGAGTTACTTGATTTTCAGCACGGAGTTTCTTGATCCGCTTGGCCACCTGCCGCAGGAGTTGCGGGTCTCGGATTTGAGTCATGGTGAGTAAATTGATTAATTTTAGGCCGACAAAACGTCGACGAGTGATACAAAAAATCGGCTTTTCAGGGGCAGGAAACCGGATATCCAAAATTCTTAATTAAAACGACCCGGGGCAAGCGTAGTTTCCCCTGAAATGACATATACGTAATATTACGGTAAATTAATACCGTATTTATACGTGTCATTTAAAGTGTTTGTACTCTAATTTAAAATTGGGGGTTTTATGCAGATGGGCTTATAAGTGTCTGTATTATAATAACTTACAATCCTATGACATGGGTGTCATTTTTTATTTTCCGGTAACTTCTCCAAAGCACTTCCGTTAAATCCGCAACTGGATCATTTTTACTAACCTTTTCAACTTTTTAAGTTATGGCTTTTGACGGAAACGAAGGCACTTGGATTACATTGGATGAAGGTGAAGCATTGACTTCGCATTATCGGGAAAACAACCCTGGTGCGATTAAGGCTTACTTCTTCGGTAAAGACAAATTGGAAACCCTCCTCAATCAATCTGACTCGGTGGGCATCCGCATTTATTATGGGCTAGACGGAGACGACGTGCCTAAAATGGTTTTGGTGGGCGCCAAAGAAAACCAGGATGATATTTTGACGAATATTTTGGATTTTGGTGATCCATGTCCCAGCACTTGTTCTGCTGATAATAAGCTGAATTCATAGTAGCTGCTTTACACTAAGAAATCATTAGGGGGCTGTTAGCCCCCTTTTTTTGGTCTGGATGGTTGGATGGAAGCCCTAATTTATTCTCCCGAATTGGTGTATCTGGCACAGGTTGCCTTTTCTTTCTATATTGCTAAGCATCCTCAAAAAGCATAAGTGGAAAAAATCTCATTTGCTCTTATTGCATCTTACACGCTGCTTATTCCTATCGGAATTGGAGCATTTAGATATCAAAAACTAAATCCGGTTCAAAAGCTCGGATATCAATATCTATTTGTTGCACTGATTTTTCAAATCATCAGTACAGTTTTGAATCAAATGAATCAAAACAACTTACCTCTAATTCATATTTATTCTGTTGTAAGGTTTGCTTTTCTGAGTTTGATATTCAAACGACTCATCAAGGATTCTTTCATTAGTCGTGTTGTGTTCGCCAACATATTTTTCTTCCTTGGCTTTTCGCTTGTAAATGCTTTGGTATTTCAAGATATTTTTTCCTTTAACTCGAATAGCCTAATTGTAGAAAGTATACTTCTGATTATTTATTCGGTTGTCTACCTCTTTCAGATACTTCGTGAGATGCAAATCCAATTTGTCGAGCGATTTTATGGCTTTTGGTTGGTTTCTGGTATCTTATATTATTTTGCTGGGAACTTCTTTCTATTCAGTTTATCCAATTTGTTATTGGAAAGCAGCTTTTATAGCTTTTCAGAATACTGGCATATCCATTCGGTCAATCTCATTTTATTCTACCTTTCTTTTTCGGTAGCTTTTCTTTTAAAAAGAATGACACCTTCTGTATTGTTGAGATGATTATCCGATCTTACAGGTTATCTCTTTCTGGATGGGGTGGTTAGATTATATCGCTATCTACTCTGTAATTGTGCCTTGCATTATAGGTTATTTAACCTACAGTAGGTTAGAAGTGGAGATGCGATGGGTTTATTACTATTGTTGGGTCTCTCTATTCTTCGAAGTTTTCAATAAGTCTTTGGCATTATTGTTTCAAAATAATATGCCTGGATTCCATTTGTCCTCAGTAGCGGATATAATAGTGTTTAGCATACTCTTTCGAATCCTGATTCAGGCACCATCAAAGCGAGTTTGGATTGGCTTAAACGTTTTTCCATTCTTGGTTTATGCAGTGGTAGATGCACTCTATTTTGGTATATTTCGCATCAACAGTTTCACAAAAGTTTTCATGGCGCTTGTGATGATTACCTACAGCGCTCTCTATTTTAGAGAACAGATGCAATGTTTTTCTTCTCTTCCGAAAATGAAAGACAGCAGTTTTTGGGTGGTCTGTGGTATCTTTTTCTACTATTCAAGTAATCTTTTTTTGTTTGCCTTTTCAGGAGTCATACAGGCGAGTACAACATTGGTAATGAGCGATTTTTGGCACCTCCACTCGGTTAACTTATTCATCCTCTACACCTGTCTCACCATTGCCCTGCGCCTCGAATCGGGATGGCTCAATCC
>ERZ1740068.43-NODE-43-length-75213-cov-7.411852_pt1 | contig 75213 bp, 66 predicted proteins | sample MGYA00581735_ERZ1740068 | MGnify/ENA primary metagenome ERZ1740068 (study PRJEB43018, sample SAMN04849740) | marine metagenome | isolation source: floating plastic debris | place: Pacific Ocean | collected 2008-08-30 | study: EMG produced TPA metagenomics assembly...
TAATGTGTGAAGGTTAATCTACGCCTACTCTATTGATGCTTTTCGGCAACCGCATCATAATCGAGCTCTAAACATCACCAGAATACTTTCCGACTCGAAAAAATCGACTACTTCAATCGGTGAGCGTGGTTGGTTTTTCGCTCAGCGTAGCACAAGGTAAACTTCGGGAGTGCGGCTGCCTCCTTTGGCACGGCTCCCCCTTTGTTTCGTCTAAAACTTGCCTTGAGCAGTAGATCAGCCATTGCAAAAAGGCTTGAAGGCGCCCCCTGCTCCATGCCTGCTACCGCTTCAAGTGCAGCAGTAGCGTCTATCTACCAGAATTTAACCTCCCTTACCATCTCAACTATCTGCCCTATTTTTAGGCCTTCATTGAATTTAAGATCATGACCCGATTTGCGATTTACCTGTTCACGGCCTTGCTTTTTGTAGGATGTATAGGCTGCAAGGCCAAAAAGCCCGTAGCTGCCAGCACACAGGCCGTGCCACCTCCCCCTCCCGAACCGGTAAGTGATCCGATTCCAGAGCCTGAGGAAGAGGAAGCCGAACCCTTTGTGGAAGGCATCTCTGTATCTGAGGGCTTCAACAAGGACCAAATCGGAGCCCATGTCAACATTGTTTCCCATTCGCTGGAAGACCGTTACCTCACCTTGAACATTACTTACAGCGGAGGGTGCCAAACCCACGCTTTTCGTTTGGCCACTGATTTGAGTTACCTCACCAACCAGCCGCCAAGTGCCACCCTCTACCTGGTGCACCAAGACAATGGCGACAATTGTGAGGCCCTGCTTTCCGAAACCCTAATGTTCGACATCAGCTCGGTACGCAACCCAGAATCGGACCGGATGCTCATCACCGTTTTCGGGTACGATCAAACGATTGAGTACATCTACTAATTGATTTTTGAATGCTTTGCCCCGCCAGCTCAGGAGCCGGCGTTCCTTCGTCGAAAAGCCCTCGCAACATCACCCACAACCCGACCGTAGTTAGCAACTACGATCCACTACCCAGCGCATGGCAGCATCATGTGGATACAAACGGTATCTTCAATTACCCGCTTGGTCGTCGAACGGCCTTTTCCAAATCGTCAAGCACCACTATCCCGGTCGTCGAGCACCACTATCCCGGTCGTCGAGCGCAGTCGAGACGCCCGGATTAAGAGTAGAAATGCTTAATAAACTAGTTAAGGAATTGAGAAAATAGGTTGGCCTTTCGACTCAGCCAGTCGGCGGACACGTACGCTCATGGGAACCGGTTGATTATAGGTGCGCTCCGCACAAGAAAGATTTTTATGGCTGATCCCCCCCGGGCCCATCGACTTAGCCGAAAGGCTAACACGGTCCGCTCTGGGACCGGGGGAAAATGAACCCTGATCGTAGTTTTCAACTACGATCCGCTATCCATCGCATAGGCAACATCGCCCCATCCGCTTAAATTCCACAATGGTATTTAAAAAGTCGATGGCAAAGCGCTTGGCTTTGTGGGCCCCTACTCCATTGACGTGCATGAACTTGGCAACGGCAAGCGGTGCCTTGGCGGCCATATTCCGTAGGCTGGCCTCGCTAAATACCACGTAAGCGGGTTTTCGAATGCCGTAGGCCAACAGCCCATTGCAGCAGTAAACCTGCACCTGAGAGCATCGAACTTTCCCCCAAAGCTGAAATGCCATTGGCAAACATCGATCCAACCACAATGAGATGGAGCCGATCGTTTACCCCATTGAAAAAGGCCAACAAAACGACATTTGGTTCCTTTGATTCGCTTTAAATACTTCAGCCCTTCAAGCCAAAGGGATCAAATAAAAATTGTAGAGAGTATTTTGAAGTGAATTTTCAAGCCATCAAAGCTTGACGATCTTATGATGTTGCCAGCTACCATCGGGCGAATGGACCGCTAAAAAATAGATGCCAGCAGCGAGCTCGGGCAAGGCAATTGGAGCCCCGGCAGTTGGGACAGGCACAGCTTGCACCAAAGCTCCGTTGAGGTCCAACAATTGCAATTGACTGTTGGACGAAATATTTTCCAGGTAAAGTGCTTCTCGAAAAGGATTTGGAAATGGAATAGAAGCAATCGGTTCTTCCAAAGGAGTTTCAACTGAGACAAACGGTCCACACCCAGATATGGGAATAACGCTGGTATTGTTCCAAACGAGGGCATAATTGCTCACATTGAGCGTAGACGATCGAGAGTTGTTTGAAATTTCGGATTCAGTGTAGTTGGATGCGGCAATGGTCTGGGGATTGTCGAACCAACAGTCCATCAGCTGCCCTTGGGTGAACGAACGAAAATAAGTACCGCCTTCATCAGGCTCGGTTCGAAACTCGGCCAACATCACCGTGCCATTGGCCGCTTTATGCGACCAATAAATGTTTCCACGCTTGGCCATAGTGTGAGCGGACAGCACACTGCCATTGCCATCTACCCTAAGCAACACAGGATGCCTGCCCAAGCGGCCGTAAATTTCGATGTCAGTATTGTTGGCTGCGTGCACCATCGTGTATCCATGCAATTCCTCACTGGCAGAATAGGTTTTGTTCCACTTGGTGAGGCCGTTGCCAGAAATGCACAGCAACTGGGTTTCTGTATTTTCTACAATCGATACAACTATAATATCTCCATTGGCCATTCCAAGCACCTTTTGAGGTATTTCGTTCTGGTTTGGTTCTCCCCAAGAGCGGCTGAAAACCGTGTTACCATCCGGATCGAAACAAGAAATAAGTTTATTCATTTGTGAGGTTTGGCTGGTAATAGCAGCAGTGGTGTAAACCACATTTCCGTTGGGCAACAATGCCATGGAGGCTTTGATCGATCTCGGCCAAATCACAGAAGGCAAGTCGTTTCCTCGGGTCCAAAAATGGTTGCCCTGCCCATCAATTTTTGTGACGGAGGCCGCTTTCCATCCATCGATTTCAAACAACAAATAAATGTTGCCGGAATCATCTTCTTCGGCAGCGTGTATCATTAGGATACGATTGGCGCCATCGTCATAGGTTTTGCTCCACAGGCTCTGCCCACTGGCGTTGAATCGTTCCACTACAACACCCTCATTAAAAATAATGGAAGTGTTCCAAGTTTGGCAGGCAAGATACCCACCATCTTCGAGTGCAAACACCCGGGTTTGATATTGAATGAAGTCCTGACTGATCCTGCTCGTCGACGGTTGTCCACTGCCATCTACCGTAACCAACAAATGTTTGTGAGTAGTGCTACCGGTTTCCAAGGATTTACAGGACAGGATATGTTCGCCACTGGTAAGCCTACAGGCGTTGTCAATGGTAATTGCTTCGTTGGTTTTGTCAAGATGGAGATAAGTGCCTTGACCATAGGTGAAAGAAAAGGACAAGCAAAAAATCAGGAGCAAAAAAAGGCGATTATTGGGCATTGGAGATTAGTTTGGTGCTACTTTTCAGGAAAGACGCGATGGTGATAAGGGGGGTGCTTTCGATGGTAAAAAGCATGCTCCTCGATTCGATTTTATGCGATTGTCGAACCTTCCAATCGCCTTTAACCGCATTTCGATGCAATGCAAGGTTTTGGGTGGAATAGCATTCGCTCATGGAGTCAATCAAAATCAAACCGCTCCGCCTTGGAACCAGAAAAGCACCGGTTAAGTGTTGGTCAATTATATAATATGTAGGAAAGGCAGTGACCTTTCTGCAATTGAATTGCCTCGCATAACCAAAAAGCTTGCCATTTATACCTGCCTTCCGATAGATAGGATCATCGAACATGTCAATCGATGGTGAAGAAAGTCGTTCTGTATCGGTGACCAGTCATTAAAAAAATGAACCACTTATGAAGAATCCATACCATTTATGATGGCTCTTTAAAGCGTGCAAAACAGAGCTTTACTTTCGCTTAACTAACAACAACCCTAAGTAATATGAAAGTAAAATTCTCTTTAATCAGCGCCCTGCTTTTAAGTGCTCTTTTGGGGCAGGCCCAAACCACCTTTCAGTTGGAATATACCCCTCCAAACAACTCCAACCTTTCATCGAGAATGCACCGAGGTATCGATGTCAAAGATGTGGGCAATGGCTACGTTTTCAACATTTTCACCTACGAACCCATCGCTGGCACATTTGCTTCCCAAACCAATCAATATTTAGCCAAAGTTGATGCTAATGGAAACCCTCTTTGGACACGAACCACTGGTTTAGCCACTGGCGAAACTGCCGAAAAGAGCTCTTTCGCGATGTCAAACAATGGAGAACTGTTTTGTATCGGTGGATACGATGGAACTGAAGGTACAGCGATGTCACGGTATTCTTCAAACGGTTCTTTTGTGGACGGGTGGTTCTTCAATGCGCCTTGTACCGATTCGGAAAGCAGCACCGAAGGCATTCCATTAGGGAACGATGACATCATAAAGCTTTCCGACCAATGTTATGTAAGCTCCAACCCAGCCGATTTGATTCGCACCTCTGATAATGGTTTTTTGATCGGTGGTCATGCTAATTTTAGAAATTCATTGTTGGTAGGAAGCACCAAAATCTCATTCCCCTACTTTGCCAAAACCCTTCCTGACGGAAGCATTGACTGGATAAAAGTGTATGATTTAGGGGTCATCGGGCAAGACGGAGACGAAGGCAGAATCGTCACCAGTGTGGCTGAGATTAGCAACACCGACATCGCGCTAAGTTTTCGTGTAATTGAAACATCCGAAGGAGTGACCGATCGCACTGAGCTGTTGTTTGCGGATGCTTCGGGAAACCCAGGCCCGGCAAGCAGTGGTACCTGGTATTTGAAAAGAAACGATAGGACAGTGACGGACCACATCAAACTGGAATCAATACCCAATGGAAACCTTTTAGGTATCATGAACCAATTTTCCATTGAAAAAGAGAACATCGTTCACAACGGAATTTTCGAGTTAGACCCGTCCGAGTTGATCCACACAATTGGTGCGCCCGCCATCAATGCAATTGTCAAAAGTCATTTTTGGACCGATGAAATGGGACAAACCTTGCAGATTGCTGACGTCTACGTTACCAACGACGACCATTTTATGGCTACCGGATACCGGCTTTTTGGTCCGGAACAAAAGAAGGAACCCATTTTGATGCGCATCAACCGCGACTACGAAGTGGTGTGGGCAAAAGCCTATCGCGCAGCGAACCGGTCGGAAGGAAGCAACGCACGTGGAAATGCGGTTTCATTGGCCTCCGATGGCGGTTGGATCATTACTGGTGATGTGAACCAAGACTACGCCAATTCAACGGTGTTGCTGATCAAAACCGGACCAGAAGGCGAATCGGAATGCACGATTGACATCGCCACCTTTCGTCATGATTTGGACGTAGTTGCCTATTTCGTCAATGAGATTGGAAACGTGATTGATGCCACTTCTACCGAACCCAACTTTCCTTTTGAAGGCTCTTTTACTTACAACCAAACCAATCACTGCTGCACCTTTGAGCTGGACATCGCCGGGGAAAATTACTTGCCTACGCACCTCTGCCCGGGCGAAAGCTATACCTATTACCTCCCAGCCGGCACTTCTTATCAGGTTACCCGAAATGGAGTCCTGATCAGCTCCAACAATCAGTTTATCCTCGATCAGGATGGTTTCTACCAAATTGAAGTGGTGGACAGCAACGGATGTTTGGGAAGACAAGAGTTTGACGTTTATTTCCACCCCGATGTATTCGTCAGCATCGTACAGCCTCCCATCGTTTGCAACTACGGAGACAACTCCTTTCAGATTTCGGCTTCACCAGCCGGTGGCGTATGGTCAGGAACGGGAATCGTAGACCCGATAAACGGAATTTTTGATCCTTTAATGTCTCCTGGATACTATCAGGTAACCTACACCTACACGGATGCCAATGGCTGCGAACACAGCGCTTCCGTATACGTCAATGTGATTTCCTGCCGGAAAGCAATCAGCAACGAAGCGTCCGCCAACCCATCGGAGTTGATCCTCTTTCCAAACCCCGCCCAAAGCCACGAAGTCAATGTGGGCATTCAGCTCATGGACGAAGTGCCGGCGAACCTCACCATTTTCAATACCGCTGGACAATTGGTAGATCAGCGCACCATTCGACAATCACAAACGCTTTCCTTCCCCAACTTATCTCCCGGAGTTTACTGGGTGCACCTGGAACAAGGAGAAAGCAGCACCAAGAAGAAATTAGTGATCCTTCACTAAATACAAAAAGCGGCCTTCGAGCCGCTTTTTTTTAGTTTAAACTTCTCCTTATTTTAAGACAGCAATACCACCGCAGGTGATTGGTGTTTCCTCTGGGAAAATTGCCCCAAGTAATTCGGTGTGTAACGTTGTGAGATTAGAATAAGGTTGGCCTTTCGACTCAGCCAGTCGGCGGACAGGTGTGCTCAAGGATCGGTTGATTACAAGTACGCTCCGCACAAGAAAGATTTTTATGGCTGATCCCCCCCCGGGCCCATCGACTTAGCCGAAAGGCTAACACGGTCCGCTCTGGGACCGGGGGAAAATGAAGCCTGATCGTAGTTTTCAACTACGATTCGCTATCCATCGCATGGCAACGTCACCCCATCCGCTAATGCCGATTCTGAACATGGTAAAGCCCCTCTACGGTGGTGTCTTTGATTTGCGATAGCCCGTGAAAGAGTTTCCGCCAACTGGCCTCATCAAGCCGATCGAGCAACCGGTCGCAATGGTCAAGATCGGCTGAAAAACAATGGGGTACTAAAGGGTTAAAATCAGACCAGGCGGTTGCATTAGGATTTTCCGTGTTAGGATAATACAAGGCAATGGAAGGAAGTCGGTCTCCGTTTTTCAAGTGTTTTCCTCGGATAAGGTGTAATTTTTCCTTCGAGATTTTCACCACATCAGTCGCCGGCCCGAAGTCCTTCGTCAAGTTTGTAGAAGTCGCAATCAAGCCTTTTTGGACGTCCAGAATGACTGTTGGGTTCAGGCACCCCAGCCTAAATTGTTCCTTTTTAGATATCCAATCATAAACCCGCATGTCATTGCCTAAGAACCGGTACAAAACCGAATTAGAAAATTGTAGGATCAAAAGGTATATCCATTTAGTAATTCCGTACACTTCAGTGTATCGCAGATATTTACGGGCAGAAATACGTGTTTTACCCGGTTCAGAGGCTATCGTGCTGTCGTCAACTGTTAAACTCATGCTAACTGAAAAAGAAGTTCGATTTCCTTGGTTTAAAACTCTGCCTCAGTAGCCGAATTCAAGGATTTTTTTGTCAAATGTAGAATCCAATCTTCATTGGGCACTATTTTGTCAATACAATTCCTCAAGTTGACCCTATCCCTTCCGGGATGATTTTACTGCTGCAAGTCATGCTTGGTCTTATGACCTGGGACAATGAACCACCCTTCATGGGTTTGGTGCCCTTTAAAGCCTCAATACCGTTCGTAAAAGTTGATACAGTAGCTTTTGAATTGGCGCTTGTATGCTACTGATAACCTGAACTTAACTCAAGCGCAACCCCAATCCCCTACTATCCAGATCATCGAGCACAACACGCTCAATTGTCAAGCACCACCTTCGGTCATCAAGCCCTACTTTCCCGGTCGTCGAGCGAACTGTGTCAGCCCTTTGGCTGAGTCGAGACGCCCGGATTAAGAGTAGAGATGCTCAATGGATTAGTTAAGGAGTCGATAAAATAAGGTTGGCTCTTCAACTCAGCCAGTCGGCGGACACGTGCGCTCAAGGACCGGTTGATTACAGGTGCGCTCCGCACAAGAAAGATTTTTATGGCTGATCTCCCCTGGGCCCATCGACTTAGCCGAAAGGCTAACACGGTCCGCTCTGGGACCGGGGGAAAATGAAGCCTGATTGTAGTTTGCAACTACGATCCGCTATCCATCGCATAAGCAACCTCACCCCATCCGTTTAAACTCTGCAATGGCATTCAGAAAGTCGTTGGCGTAGCGTTTGGCTTTGTGGGCCCCCACTCCATTGACTTGCATGAACTCGGCAACGGTAAGCGGAGCTTTGGCGGCCATGTCCCGAAGGCTGGCATCGCTGAAAACTACGTAGGCGGGTTTTCGAATGTCGTCGGCCAACTGCCGGCGTAGGGCCTTGAGGTGGTTGAACAGTGTAGGGTCTTCCGGCGGGTCAGGCAGCTGCTCTACGCGCAGTTTTTTGCGGGCTTCCTGGCGTTCTTTGATGGTTTCGAAGGTTACCAGGCTCACCGCATGTTTTTCAAACAACACCTTTTGACTGAACTCCGTGAGCTTGAGGTTGTAATGGTCTTTGTAGTCGATTTCCAACAACCCTTGCTGCACCATTTGCTGCAAAAACAACTGCCACGCAAAGGCGGTGTTTTGTTGCCCTACCCCAAAGGTTTTTACCTGATCAAAACCGCGCTCTACTACAGTGGCCGATCGGGTACCTTTGAGCACATCCACCAAGGTAGTGAGGCCTATTTGCTCCTGGCATCGTTTCACCGCCGAAAGCGCCATTTGGGCAAGAATAGTACCGTCAAAGTACTGTGGCGGGTTGTCGCATACATCACAATTGCCGCAATTTTCTAAAGTGACTTCGCTGAAATAGCTGAGTAGAATTTTTCGGCGACACACCTGGGCTTCGGCAAACTCTTGCATGCGCTGGAGCTTGGCTTGCTGAATGGCTTTGTATTGCTCGTTGTCGATGTCTTCAATGAAACCCTGCTGCACTTGTATGTCGCGAAAGCTGTAGAACAAAACGGTTTCTGAAGGCTTTCCATCCCGGCCAGCCCGACCGATCTCTTGGTAATAACTTTCCAGGTTGCCTGGCAGACTGTAGTGCACCACAAATCGTACATCGGCTTTGTCGATGCCCATGCCGAAGGCGATGGTGGCGCAAACGATGTGCACCCGCCCTTGTATGAAGTCATCCTGGGCCTGATGTCGGGTTTCGGGATCGAGGCCGGCGTGGTAGGCGGTGGCGTTGATGCCGTGGTCGCGCAGCTTCTGGGCCAGGGTTTCGGTGCCGTTGCGGCTTTGGCAATAGATGATGCCCGACTGACCGGGATAGCGAAACACCAAGGGCATTAACTGCTCCCATTTCTTGCGACCGGGTAACACTGCCATCGATAAGTTGGGCCGGTCGAAGGATGAGACAAACATTTTATGGTTACGCAGGTGGAGCAATTCGGCAATGTCGCTGCGCACCGCGCGGTCGGCAGTGGCCGTTAGAGCGATGATGGGTATTTCGGGAAAGATGGATTTGAGCGCATGCAAGCGCTGGTATTCGGGCCGAAAGTGGTGCCCCCAGCTGCTGATGCAATGGGCCTCATCAATGGCAAATAACCAAGGCTTCAACTCACCCAGATATTCGATAAAGTTACCGGAAAACAAGCGCTCTGGCGATACATAAAGCAGGTTGACGCTGCCCTGCGATAATTTTTCGTGTACTGCCCGGGCTTCATCTGGTTCCAGGCTGGAGTTGAGGTACTCGGCAGCAATACCGTTAGATTGCAGGGCCTGCACCTGGTCTTTCATCAACGCGATGAGGGGCGATAACACTACGGTTAGGCCCGCGTGCACCACCGCTGGCAACTGGTAACACATGGATTTTCCACCACCAGTGGGCATCAACACCACACAATCTCCTCCACCCAGCACTTGCTCGATGATTTCGCGTTGCATGGGGCGAAAGCCATCGTAGCCGAAATACTGTTTGAGGGCGGTTTCGAGTGTCTCGCTCATGAACTGCTCCCGTTCTTAAAATTGAGTTCGAAATACACTACTAAAGGGAAAGAAACTAAGGCGCATGAGCTTAAAATGCTGCAACCCGAAAGGGATACCAATGATAGTGAGACAAAATGCCACCCCAAAAGCCAAATGAGAAAGGGCAATGCTCAGGCCACCAAAAATCAACCACAAAACATTCAGCAAAAGCGAACCAGTACCACTATCGGGACGGGTCACTACCGCTCGGCCGAAAGGCCACAAACTGGCTACACCGATTTTAAACAACTGCAAGCCAAAGGGAATACCAATAATGGTGAGGCACCACAACAATCCAGCAATGAAGTATTCGAGAAAAATGAAGAAGCCACCCAGCAGAAGCCAGAGTAGGTTGCCTATCAATAGCATGATTTACTTTTTAACGGTCTCAAGGGGGTAACTACAAAACTACAACTCCCCTCCTGCTTCCGTGCTTTCCTCGCCAATTAGTTATCAACCACTGTGCACTACCGTATTTCTTGGGGGTACGGCTAAAATCCAGGTATCTTTGCCCTCCATGAATTCGCCTAACCAACACTCCGCGCGCGCCTCTTCCCGTAAAAAAGCGCACAAGAAGCTGGTTCAGAACCTGAAACGACGACCACAAAAAGTGGTAGACGCATTGTTTCAGGAATGCCACGAGGAGGTATTTGAAAAAACCGATTGCTTAAAGTGTGCCAACTGCTGCATTACCACTGGTCCGCGCTTTAGCGATAATGATATTTCGCGCATTGCCAAATACCTGCGGATGAAACCAGGGGCTTTTGTAGAGCGCTACTTGCGCATCGACGAAGATGAGGATTATGTGCTTCAACAAGTGCCTTGCACATTTTTGGAGGAAGACAACCGGTGCTCTATTTACGATGTACGGCCCAAGGCTTGCCGCGAATACCCACATACCGATCGGGCCAAACAACAACAGTTGTTTCCTTTGTTGACCTACAACCGGGTGATTTGTCCGGCGGTTTTTGAAATCCTGGAACAGATCGAACAGCGGGTGAGTCGCTCCTAAGGCATTACCGAGGTGGCTTCCATCACCTTCTCGGCCGGTATACTGAAACGAAATACAGATCCTGCGCCTGGGGAAGATTCGACCCAGATCTTACCGCCCGACTCTTCGATGGTTTTTTTCACAATGGCCAGACCTAAGCCGGTGCCATCAATTTCATCTTTGGGCCGCAAGGTTTGAAAGATGTTGAAAATCTTTTGGTGGTATTCGGGTGCAATACCTGGCCCGTCGTCTTGTACCCAAAACTCCCAATTTTCCCCTTTTCGGGAATGGCCCAGGTGGATGTGCCCGGTCTGCTGGTGGTGGTACTTCACCGCATTGCCTACCAGGTTTTGAAATATTTGAGCGAAAGCGGTTCGGTTGCCCATCAACACCGGAAATTCATCGGCCACTTGAATGTGAAATCCTTCAGGTGCGTTGACCATATCTACCACCTCGGCCAAGAGCACATTCAGGTCGATCTCCACCTGCCGGGTATGAATGCCACCCGCCCGGCTGTATTCCAAGATACCGTTGATGAGCTTTTCCATGCGCCTTACCCGGTTTTCGAGCAATTGCAAATTTTGGGAAGTGGTTTCCTCGATGTTGTCTTCGAGGTCCATCCGCAAAAAGGTGGTGAGGTTGGCTATGCCCCGCAAGGGAGTTTTGAGGTCGTGTGAAACGACGTAGGCAAACTTGCGCAACTCGGCGTTGATGACTTCGAGGCGGTCTTTTTGATCTTGCAGCTGCCGTGCAGTAGTCACTTGCTCTTGATTGCGCTGCCGCAACTCTTGCATCAGCCGCATAATGAGTTCTTTCTCTTTGCTGATCTCGGCGGTTCTTTTCTGAATCTTCGACTCGATGTGTCCGTTCAATTCGGTGATCTCAGCAATGTACTCCCGCAAGCGGGTTACGTTTTCGGAAACACCTTCGCCAAGTTCGGGTTGCAGCCTATGGCCGGAAAAGAACTGCTTTCCGGTATCAATGATTCCGTACTTCTCAAGGGTATGAAATGGGTCGGCAATCAAGCCATGGTAGTCGCTGGCGTTGGCCAATGCATGGATGAGGCTGGCGGCACAATGTTCGGGCGGCATCATGCCGGCATACCCGGGGTTGTGACCCAGCTGCAACACATAATCTTCAAAATCAATGGCTACCCGCTGGCAGTATTTTACAAACACATCGGCAATCAAAGGGGTGGCGACCAATCCAGGCGCAAAGCCCATGATAGTGATCGGACTGTTCTTGCCCAGTTCGCTGGCCAGGGAAAACAACAACGATCGCATGGCAACTTTAGAGGCCGACATGGCCGCAGCATAGGCCATACCTTCCAACGCTACCATATTGAGCACCGTGCCACTCCCCCGCTGCTGCATGCCTGGGAGTGCCAATTTGGTGGCCAGCACTGCCGCTCCTATGTTGGTTTTTTGGTGCAACTCCCACTCTTCGATAGGCATATCCGAAAAAGCATCGATGGAGAAGTGCACCGCATTGTTCATCAGGATATCTACTGGACCCAAGGTGCCTTCAATTTGGGCAAATGCTGCCCGCAGTTGATCAAAATCAGCAACATCGCAATGAATAAAAATCGCCGTATGGCCTTGTTGCTGAATGAAATCTGCTACCGTTTGTCCGTTTGGATTTTTATCCAACACGACCGTTTGTGCGCCCAGGGCGGCCAGTCCAATGGCCGTTTGCTTGCCAATGCCCCGTGCAGAACCGGTGACCAAAGCCACTTTACCCGCAAATTGATCGGGAGACAAGTGCAGGCGTTGGACCATGGTGGCTACCGGGTCGGTAGGAAGGTCAAACAGATGATCGTAAGACATGGAGCGAATTATTGGATAGTGGTGCTTAAAGTGTAATTCCGTTTCTACGGAAAATCAAGCTGCAGGTTCTGGTAAAAATTCGGTTTTGGCTTTTCAAAAACCCGTTACTTCCGGTTATACAACTGATTGGCCGCTTTCATCTCCTGGCTCAGGGCCTTGAAGTTGATCACTCCTTGGTGCATTTTCAGGTGCTCTACCACCACAAAAGCCCTGCGCAAGCGGATATCAGAGCTTTTGACCTGGCCCACGAAATGGATCAAGTTGCGCTGTTTACCCGGTGTCAATGCATGAAAGTAGTCGCTCCCCACTTCATCTTGTAAGAGCAACTCGTGGAGTTCATCGGGCATGGGCATGCCATAATCGGAAGTGTCTTTTTCCAATTGCACTGCCATTACCTGCCCACGTACCAAGCCTAGCTTGTTGCGGTTGGATTTGTTGATCATGATGAACCAACCCGAAGTTTTAGAAGGCATCAAAGCGCAGTGGAAGGAGATTTTATTTTCAAGGGTACAAACCATTCTACGGTCATCTCCCTCTATCAAATCTTCGGCTATTTCGTTGGGCACCACCAAATGGTAGCCCCAAAGCGGGCTGTCTTCAAAACGTTCCAACTGGGTAGTGAATGCAACGGCCATAGGGGGAAATTAAGAAATTGATTTTTATACATTCAAGTATATGCTTTGAATTCATCCCATGTGTGGGTTGGATGGCAAATGGCGATCGTAAAGACCTTAGCGTTTCTTTACCACGCCGAAAAAGGACCAAAGCGGCTTGGCTTAATCGACTGATGAAGCTTGAAACTGGTAGTTTTTGAACCTTTCTCACCTCATTTCAATAGTGATTAAAACGGTAGAAGGGGCCATTTCTAATTGAATTCTAATTCCGCTACGGCATAAAGCTTCCTTCAGGTCTACATTGTTTCGTAATTTGCCGCCCGAACCCCGATAATTGTTTGCTCCGCAAGCTTTATCTCTTTTTTAATCTGTCGTTTCAGGGCTTGACCTTCGCTGTTTGTAGTGGTGTGTGAAGTACTGGAAACGAGCATACCAATTAACCCTAATGTGATGAAGTACTTGACCTATTTAACCCTGGCCGTAGTGCTGTTTAGCGCTTGTTCCAAAGACGATGATCCTGCTCCCGAACCTACTCCTACTCCTGGCGGAAGCTCTGGGACCAACCCCATTACTGGCAGCGCCTGGGTAACAGTGGATGCCGATTTCGATGAACAGGTGTATGACATGGCCACCTACGACAATTCCCTTTGGTTGGTCTATTCTGATTTTAGTAGCGGCACTACCCAATTTTCTTATACAGGTACTTATTCCGGCACCTCAGTTTCCAGTCGCTTTCAAACGGCCATTGGCTCAGGCACTGGTTTCGACGAGTTGTTTGTGTACAACGATGGCTTCTTTGCCCGTGGTGCTTTGGGTCCTTATGGCGTATTCGAATACAGCAAAACTGCTAACCGTTGGGAACCGAAATACCAAAGTCCTGGCTCCTTTGTGAATGTATATGCCTTCACCCAATACAATGGGAATGGGGTGTTGGCGGCCAGCGATGCGCCCTACGTTTACATCGACAACGGTGGTGTTTTGGCCGGCGTAGGCTCCGGTACCGATGACTTGGTAAGGACTTTGTTGGAATACAACGGCGATTTGATCGCAGCCGGTGAGTTTACCAATGCCGGCGGCACCAGCGCCAACTACATTGCCCGGTGGAACGGTTCTGCATGGCAGCCCCTGGGAACCGGAACTAACGGAGCGATTGAGCACCTGATTGAATACGATGGCAAACTCATTGCCGCTGGCGATTTCACCACTGCCGGTGGCCAATCGGCCAACCACATTGCGGCCTGGAACGGCACCGCCTGGGAGCCATTAGGCGCAGGCATTCAAAGCCAAAGTTTCAATGCTGCCATCAACGACATGACGGTACACGGAAACGAACTGTTTGTCGGTGGCGACTTTAGCGGTGCTGGTACCGTAACCACCGATCACATTGCCAAATGGGATGGAAGCACCTGGAGCGCACTGGGTGGCGGTGCCCCGGATGCCGTAGGAGCAGTAGCCGTATACAACGAGCAGCTATACATTGTGGATGCCTATTCGTTTACCCCCAACATTTTGCTGCGTTTAGAATAAGACTGCCCCATTCAAAAACAGCAATAAAACACCGGTTCTGATTTAGGGCTGGTGTTTTTTGTTGGATACTCCCTGCCATCCATTTTTAATATATTCGATTTTTGGCTTGATCATTGGTAAATGCAACGTCTTTTAAATAGCTCAAACTACTTCAGCCAACGTGGCCGGTGTGCCCGATAGTTGTTTCTTTGTTCAACCAAACTGTTTTCCTGTTGACCTCAAACTCCCCATTCATGAAGTATTTTACCCTTTTAGCTGCTGCATTGCTGCTTTTTAGTAGTTGCGATAGAGACGATGACGCTGGCCCTGCTCCGTCATCATCGAGTACCAACGCTGGCGTCACGCCCATTAGTGGCACGGCCTGGGTAATAGTAGACCCTAATTTTGACGAACAGGTCAAAGACCTGGCGGTTTACGACAATTCCATTTGGTTGGCTTATTCGAAGTATGACAGTGGCTTAGGATTTTCCTATACCGGTGTATACAACGGCACCACCATTGCCAATTTGTTTCAGCCCAACATTGGTACGGGTACCGGCATCGACGAGCTTTATGTTTATAATGATGGTTTCTATGCCCGTGGGGCACTGGATTTTTATGGAGTATTTGAATACAATTCGGCCGATGAACGCTGGGATACCAAGTACCAAACGCCGGGTGCTACGGTCAACGTGTATGGCTTTACCCAATACCAGGGCAACAATGTGATTACCACCGGCAACCTGCCCTTTATTTTTATGGATAATAATGGCACCCTGACACCGGTAGGAAATGGCACCAATGGTTTTGTAAGCGATGTCATCGAATACAACGGAGAACTCATTGCGGCCGGTAATTTCTCATTTGCAGGTGGAGTAGCTGCTAATTACATCGCCCGCTGGGACGGCTCCAACTGGCAACCTTTGGGTGAAGGTACCAATGATCGGATCAACCATTTGATTGAATACAATGGTAAATTGATTGCCGCTGGTCGGTTTACGGTGGCTGGCGGACAACCAGCTGGTAACATTGCTTCCTGGAACGGTACGAATTGGGAAGCGCTCGGCAATGGGATTCAAACCCAAAGCCCCAACACTCCCATCAACGACATGATCGTGCACGGCAACGAGCTCATTGTAGGGGGTGATTTTAATGTAGCCGGTACCAACACCACCGATCACGTGGCCAAATGGAACGGCCGCTTTTGGGTTCCCTTAGGCGGAGGTGCACCGGATGCCGTAGGCGCATTAGCGGTTTACAACGATCAGCTCTACATTGTGGACGCCTACTCCTTTTCCCCCAACTTTTTCTTGCGTTTGGAATAGGCTTCGGTCTTCGCTATCCCCGGTCCCAGAGCGGACCGCGTCAGCCTTTCGGCTGAGTCGATGGGCCCGGGGAGGTTGTACTTTTTGAAGATACCATTGGTGCCCGCAACACGCAGCATGCTATAGATAACGGATCGTAGTGGCAAACTACGATCAGGCTGGGGCACTTACCCTTCCAGTTGACGGTCCTGCTCAGGATGAAACTGAATTACCAGTTCACCATCGGCATATTTCACCCCATCGTCAATGATTCGAATCCGAAAATGTAGGACGGTTTTCTCAGTCGCTTCCAGGTAGACCAGCTTTAGCTCATACAATTGCAAACTGAGGCTTTCCAATGCATTCAAATTCACCTCTTCGAGGTTTTCGGGCAAGCTGTACCGCCATTTGTAAGCTTTCCAGGTGCTCCCGTAGGCATTGTCTCCCTTAGTGATGTTTAAGGTATCGCGCAAAAGCATGGAGGTCTTATCCCATACCGCTAACTGGTCGGCTACTTTCAATTCCAAAGCGTTGAAGAGGCCCAGTTTTCCGCTGCCCTTAAACCGAATGGTAGAACCAAATTTGAAAATTTCGAGGTTCTCCCGGCTGGTGGCGATTAACTTGGGCTTGCTATCAAAGTAGGCCTGAACTTCTTGGTACTCAGCTTCGGTAATTCCGAATTGAGGGTCGTAAGGCAACTTTCCCTTTTCGGCAGAAGTCACATAATCCACCGCCCACTGTGGGTTTTTCGCCAGGTTTGCCTGAAAGGAACGCATCAAAGAATCAATGCGTGGAGCAACAGATAGGCTGTCCATCACCTCTACCTCAAAGTGGCCTTCGGGTAGCAATTGGTGAAGGGTCGTTGCATAGTCTGCTTCAAAAGCTGGTGGCCCACTTGCCTCCTTGTTGGCTGCAGTACAGGCCCCTAAAAACAATAAAAAGAGAATTGCTGCAATTTGAATGAGTGCTTGGGGTCGTAAAAACATGGTATGGGGAATAAGTCAGTAAAAGTAAATAGGAATTTAAACTATTATCGCTCCTAAGCATCCACGAAGCTGCAACGTAATGCCTACGCAACTTGAATCAATTGCCCGAGGAAGTCCGAATAAGCGTGATCTTTGGGTAGGTCCATCTCTACTTGCCACTCCTGGCGCACAGTAGACACTTGCTCACCCGTTTTAGGGTTATAGCCCACTTTTTCTACCGACTGTCGCCAGCAACCGATCCCCCGTTTTTGCCAGGCGGGCAAATCGTTGTAGTTGATGCCCGCCTGAAACAGCAACTCATTTTTCTCGGCTACCGAAAGGCCATTCAAGGTGGCGGTGGCTTCTTTTTTGCCTTTGCCCTGCTCGCGTAAGGTCCAATACAAGCAAGCATTGAGCGAGTTGCGGTGCGCATCTTCGGCCCGCCAACGGAAATAATCGATTACCCGTTTTTCGTTGGGCAATGGGCACAAGCGGCAATCGAAAGCAGCTACAGCTTGTAGGGAATGCGTAAAAGCAGCACTGGCCTCTCCGGCGAGAACCGAATTGATCTTGCGCACCTTGCGCCCAAATCCGTGTTCATCGGGTGGAAAAAGCAGCGAGATTTCATCACTTTGCGTATAGGCATAGGTTACCTTGAAGCCACACCCTACCAGGTGTTTCACGGTGGTGATCATGGCATCACGAAACTGCTCATCGAAAGGCCGTTTCAACTCAAGGGTTTCTTTGGTAAGGCGGGTAAAACCGCGCCCATCCAATCGGGCCACTACCCAGGTTTCGGGTAGCAACCACTGATCGATGCTGGTTTCGAATTGGCGCATTTGCGTATCGAGGTCCTCAAACTTCATTTTTCCAAGGGCTTATATTAAATCCATTTTCGGAAAGTGCTACGAACCATAGTTCATCAAATCCTTCGGCCAAACCGGGCAATTCCAAAGCATGGTGCTTGGCCATCACTCCTTTGTCGGTAATACGGTCAACTTTAGGCCGCTGCCGGTTGCGTTCCAGGCAATCGGCAATTTGCGACTGAAAGAAATAACCAATGCTGCGGTAGCGGTTTTCCTTGGCCAATTGCAAGTAAACGGCACGGTCCTTTAAGGTGACGTTGGTGTTGTCCACCACCATACGCTGTTGCAGGCGAAACCCCAGATCGAGGTAAGCGGCTTCTTTTTTGCGGGTATTCAGCAAATCCATGCTCACCCGCACGTGCGAGTTGAAAAAGCGCTCCTTGTAAAAGCTGCTTTTTCCACTCGCAGGTATTCCGATAAATACGATCAATTCCATCTTTTTAAGTTTTGTGGTGGTCCCCCTGGCTTCGCTCGGCTTCGCCCCGGGCCCCTCGACTCCGCTCGGGGACCGGGGGGGGGACCGAATTCGCGCGAAATAGCAGGAAAAACTCCGCTAAACTCTTCTATTTATAATGAAAGAGCTTGGTCATTCGACCTACAACCGTGGGTCTACCTCCTCACTTTCTAAAGCCAAAACGCCAAACACGCTTTCGTGAATGCGCCTCAAAGGCTCCTTGCGGATGAAACGCTCTAAAGCTTCCATGCCCAAGGCAAATTCCCGAATGGCCATGGAGCGCTTGTGCTTCAAGTGGCGGCCTTTCAAGCGCTTGAGGTGGTGATCAAAATCGTATTCTGGTCCGTAAATGATACGCAAGTATTCTTTGCCCCGGCACTTCACCGCAGGTTGCAAAAAGCCGCCTTTGGTATCGGGATGCACAAAGTTCATGGGTTTCACCACCATGCCTTCGCCTCCTTTGCCCGTCATTTCCAACCACCAGTCTATGGCTGCCTGCACACTCTTAGGGTCAGCAGTGTCCACCACTTTGTAGGGAGTAGCCATAAGCAAGGCAGGATCGGCTTTTACGAATCCGGCAATGGTGTCCATGTGCCACTGATTGGTTTGATCGTGGTAGACTTTGCCCTCGGTGGCCAGAATGTGGAAGGGCGCCAATTTTAAGTCGTCCAACTGCGCTACCGGCCAACAATAGTGGCGGTAGGCGGCCCTGTATTGCTGCATTTTGCTTTCCCGCTGCTGAAAGGCCGTGGCCAACTCAGCCGGCACCTCTACGCCACGCGCTGCGCTGGTCGCCAACAAGGCGTTCACTTCGGGCAGCACCGCACTGGCCGCAGCGCCAACCGAGGCGTATTGATCTTTCAGCAAAGCTTGCGCTTTTAGCGACCAGGGCATCAATTCACAATCCAGCACCACCCACTCGGTTTCAAACGTTTCGAAGAAACCCGAAGCTTCCAAGGCATCGCGCACCCGCGTGAGAAAGGCAGTTTCCAGTTCACGGTCGGTGAAAAAGTTACGTCCGGTTCGGGTGTAGCATATCCCTATCCCTTCGCCTTCTATGCCAAAGTGTTCGGTAACGGCCGCTTCGTTGCGCGCCACCACCACCACCGCACGCGACCCCATGTGCTTTTCTTCACACACCAATTGGGGCACACCTTTGGCCGCATAGTATCCAATGGCTTCCGCCGGATGTTCCAAAAATTCGGGCAAAGGGCTGGTTTCGCAGGGCGACATGGTAGGTGGCAAATACACCAACCACTTAGGGTTCACGGCAAAGCGACTCATGATCTCCAAGGCCGGAATCGAATTCTCTTCCCGTATGGTGATGTTGTGCCGCAAGCGGGTTTGCACAATGCGCTTGCCACTCACCTCGGCCAGATCCAGCACATCATCGTATTGCTGTTGCTGGTTGAGCTTGCGTTGTTGCTCCTCCCAGTCCAATGGCCGGGCGGGCACCGCGTATTCTTTTCGGGCGGCCACTTCCACCAATTGAGCTTCGGGATAGCGCAAAGCGGTGAGCTTGCCCCCAAACACACACCCCGTATCAATGTCGATGGTGCGGTTGAGCCACTCGGCTTCAGGCACCGGCGTGTGGCCGTAGACCACCATGGCTTTGCCCCGGTATTCTTCTGCCCAGGACAAACGCACGGGCAAACCAAATTCATCAATCTCCCCGGTAGTTTCTCCGTAAAGGCAAAACGAACGCACCGCGCCCGAGGCACGACCGTGCATGGATTCTTTCAAACCCGCGTGGGCTCCTACCAATCGGCCTTCGTCTACCACCAGGTGGCTCACCAAGCGGTAGAGAAATTCTTTTACAGCATGCAAAAACTCGGGGCTGGCCCCCTCCAATTGCGCCACGGTCAAATCCAAGCCGTGTTTCAACTGCACTTTTTTCCCCGAAAGGTAGCGGTGCAACTTCATGTCGTGGTTGCCCGGAACGCAAAGGGCGGTGCCGGCATTGACCATACTCATTGCCAGGCGCAACACTTCCGGCGATTTCGGACCACGGTCCACCAAATCGCCCACAAAAAAGGCCCTTCGGCCTTCGGGTGGTGTTACCTCAAAGCCAAAATTCTGCTCGGTGGCTTCCACCTCGGCCACGGTGTAGCCTAACTTTTCCAGCAGTTCTATCAATTCGTCGAAGCAGCCGTGCACATCACCAATGATGTCGAACGGCCCTTTTTCTTCTTTGCGGTCGTTGTAGAGCCGTTCGCGCACAATGCCGGTCACGGCATTCACCTGCGCCTCCGATTTCAAAAAATGCAATTTGCGCAAGCCTTCGTATTTGATCTTCCGCAAGTCGCGCTTCATTTGCTGGCTTTGCATCCGAATCACGTTGGGCGACATCTGTCGGTCTTCCCGCTTTTTATTTCGGGCCTGGGCCACTCTTTCGGATAATTCAAACACAATTCCGGTGGGCAATACGTGGTGTTGACGCGCCAGTGCCACCAATTTGGCGCGGTCGCTTTTCTGAATGTTGGTGGCATCCACCACGGTGAGTAAGCCGTTTTTCAAGCGCATACCGATGATGTAGTGCAGCACATCAAAGGCATCTTTGGTTGCCTGCTGGTTGTTTTCATCGTTCGACACCAAACCGCGGCAGTAATCCGACGATACGATTTCGTAAGGCGCAAAATGCTTTTTAGCAAAAGTGCTTTTTCCAGAGCTCGAAGTGCCGATGAGCAACACCAGGCACAATTCAGGCAATTCCAGGCGTATTTCGTTCTCAGTTGTCATCAGGGTCAATTTCAGATTCTTGGTTCAACACATCGTTTCGGGTAAACACCGCCATTTGCGAAGGGCCACCCACTTCGGGATCTTCCTCGCCCACCGGTGAAAACTCGGGCCGGTAGCCAAACTTATCGCCAATGGCCCTGGCCCAGGTTTCAAACTCTTGCCGGGTCCATTCAAAGCGGTGATCGGGATGCCGAAAAGCTCCTGCCGGAAGGGTTTCAAAGCGCACATTGTATTCCGCATTGGGCGTGGTAAGCACTACCGTTTCCGGACGTGCAAACTCAAATACTACCCTTGAAAAAGCCTGCAAGCGGTTTTCGTCCAGGTGCTCAATTACTTCAATAATGGCCGCAGCATCGTAGCCTTCCAGGCGTTTGTCCCGGTAAGTCAACGCCCCGTGAATCAATTTCAACCGCTCGTTTTGGCGAGGACTGAACTCGTCCATGTATAGGCGCTTGCGGGCGTTTTGCAGGGTTTTGAACGAAGCATCCATGCCACAAATCTCCCGGAATTGCCGTTCGCGCAACAAGAGCCGCAACAGCTTGCCTTCACCACAACCCAAGTCGAGTACGCGGGAAGCTCCACTGGCTTTCAAGGCCTTTACAGCTTGTTTGAGCCGTTGCTGGTGCAAGCTCACTTTGCGTGCCTTCATTTCTTCGGGCTCTTCCGGGCCATCGTTTTCCGCATCGGCTTCTTGTTCCAACATGCGGTCCATCGCGTTTCGGGTTAGCGATTTGAGGTGCAACAAGTACCGCTGCGTGATCTGCTCCCGCTCCGGGTGTTCTTGCAACCACGTACCGCCCCGCTCTATCAGCTTATCGATTTCGTCTTTGCTCACGTAGTAGTGCTTGTCGTTGTCCAACACCGGAATCAACACGTAGAGGTGGGTCAGCAACAAATGCAAAGGCAAGGTATGCCGCAGCACCAACCGGAAGTATTTGCTCATGCCCCAGGTTTCAAATTGGGCATCTAATGGCTGGCGTTCCAACTCTACGGTGTACCCCAGGGGTTCAAACAGTTTTCGAATCAACACCTCGCCTCCTTTGGGAGCCGGCAACGAATGTAACTCAACCTCAAAGGGCAAAGCTTGCGCCACCAATGCTGGTTTGTCTTTGCACTTGGCGTTCATCGCCGTATTGAAAGCTTTGGAAAGGGCAACACTCATGAACGAAGAAGCCACATAGGGCCGGTCGTTCACGTATTGCCCCAGGCTGAAGTTTACCGCTTTTTGATTGCGGGTATTGCGCACCAGGGCAATGGGATCAATTTCGAGCAGGAGTGCCACTTTGCAGCGACTTTCCGAAGCCTCGGGGTAAAAAATGTGCGCCTTGCCGTGCGACAGATCGACCGACTGAAAGCGGCCGGGGTGCTTGTGCAGCAAATAACCTAAATCGGTGGCTGGCCGATGGGTGGTTTGTAGGGTTAATAACATGGTACAAAACAAAAAACCCGGGTGATGGCCCGGGAAATCAAATAGTTGCTATAAAAATGATGGCTTAATCCCGGGCACCACCAATCGCTTCCGTATACGGGAAGTTGAAGCGTGAACGATGCAGGGATGTGTGCGACATGATGAGGACAAATATAGATGAATTCCTGGCTTTGGGGTTATTGGGAAAGAAATTGTTGAACTGTTGGTTTGTCTAAGTTTATCACCCAAATGGAATGGTTAACTTCTCCAATATTTTAGCGAATAACATTATTTGACAATTAAGCGATGGCCTGATAACATCATTTAAAGCGAAGGGACGATCTCAATTTCATGACTATTATTCATGTCAAGGAGTCGATCCTAAGAGCAAAGGTTTTGATAAGTTTCCGCAAAAGAATGTGCCTTTCACCAAGGTGAAAAATTAAGCGAAAGATTTCTTGGTGGGAAATTTATGATTTCAAGAAAGCCAATACCTTTTTGTAAAATTGATTTTCTTACTACAAAAAATCCCTACCGCACATCCAATCCAATTTATGTCATCTAAAAAATTTATCGAAAATCAATTGGAGGTAAAGCAACTACTTCAAAAATTAAAGCTGTGTGAAGTAAAAAATCATCAAGTAGAGATTTATATCAATCCTATAACTAACCAAAAGTGGGAAAAATATGAGTTTGAATTTGAGGATGATGGAAGTACTGGAACTGGCCTACGCTGTTTTCCTTACTGTTCAATTAAAACAACTATACATATTGCCTTAAACTCCGATGATACTGATGAGGTAGATGGCGCTGCTACATTACTATATGAATTCGATCGACAGGGTCATGAAGTCCGGAAGCCACTTTTAGAGGCAATCGAAAAACGATTGGCTCATATTTCACTCGATCGATTTGAAACAATTTACTGGCGAACTGCATTGTATGATAAAACTAATAATCGCTCTATTGTAGGGAAAAAGTGGGCAGAAATAAAGAAAGATGCCAGCTTCTTCCTCGAAACTGCAGAATGGGCAAATACATTGAGGGAAAAAATTTCTGGAGCTAACAAGGCTCAAGATCATTAAAAACAACTTCAATTACCTATTATCATCCCATACTCTAAAATTGCGTTGGACAATTTGCTTATGAAAATTAATCCTTACTGATTTGTCAAATACTCTACTGGTGTTGCAATCTCACACCATCTAAAGTCCCCATGAAACTCCCCTACCTCCTTCTCCTTTTCATCACGGCCTGCACCCAGCAGCCCAACCCACCAACAAAAGAAGCAAACCAACCAAAAACACGCGAGGTCATCGTTCCCGAATTTCAACCCCTGCTGGACGAAGCCGAAGTGGACGGTACCATACTCATCTATGTTTTAGAAGACGACCAATACTATTCCAACGATTTTCAATGGGCCCAAAAAGGCTTCCTCCCCGCCTCTACTTTCAAAATAGCCAACTCTATAATTGCCTTGGAAACCGGGGTAATGGAGAACGACAGTACCCTGATCCGCTGGAAGGGCGAAGCCAGAGCGCAAAAGGTTTGGGAACAAGACTTGATCCTGAGGAAGGCATTTCATTATTCTTGTGTGCCCTGTTACCAGGAAATCGCTCGAAAAGTTGGGGTGGAGCGCATGCGCGGCTATTTGGAAGAACTGGATTATGGTACTATGGTGTTCGACTCTACCAACCTTGACCTTTTCTGGCTGCAAGGCTACTCCCGGATCACTCCCATGGAACAAATTGACTTTTTAATGCGCTTGCACCAATCGAAACTGCCCATTGCTGAACGCACGGAAAAGATCATGAAACGCATGATGCTCCTCCAAGACCAGCCCAATTACCAACTGCGTGGTAAGACGGGTTGGTCCATCGATCAAGGGAAAAACAACGCCTGGTTTGTGGGTTATGTGGTAACTACTGACAAAACCTATTTTTTCGCGACCAACATTGAACCGAAAACTCCAATTGATCGGAAAAAATTTCCAGCAGTAAGGAAGGAAGTAACGTTTCAGGCGCTTGATCGGATGAGAGTTCACCCATAAATACAAGGAGTTAAAAGGAAATTTTAGGTAAATCCTTACCGATCCACTCCCTACCATTTCGGCTTCGCTCAATGTCCGGGGAAGAATCAAATTTCAATAAATGAAGCTACTGATTAAGATAGCCAAGATTTTAGTGAGCACTGCCTTAACGGTGTACCTATTAACACTAATCTTTACAGGGAGCTATCACTACAGTTGGAGTGCACTTGATGCCTTTCACGGAGGGAACTCTTTAACCCAATTCTTCGGATTTCTGGTGAAAGCCTTTTTTGCGCTTACTATCTGGGTAGTTGGCTTTTTCCTCTACTTTGGTAGCCAAAGGATTAAAAAAATCAATGCTCTCCTTTACTTTCCGTTGCTGACAACTGTTGCCTTGTTCTCTTTCATTTACAGTGCCGTCACTGTAGAGCCAGAATGGAACCGGAGCCTAAAAATGCAGATATGCGCCAAGGCGCAAGACGATGGAATGGAACTCACGTTCGATGATTTAACTAAGGAAGAATATGACTTCATCAATTCAAAACGAAAGTGGCTCCCCGAGATACCTGTAGAATCCAAAACAATCCGAATTCACTATTTCAGAGACGATTTCTTAGGCGATTTCGATTTAAACATCTGGTTAACGCTTAACTCAGACACGCCATTAGACACCCTAAAATATCCAGATTGGGGCTATGATGGGACTTATTACTACTACAATGCATTTCAGCAATAAAGAGAGAGTGCCGAGAACCATCCGTAGGCTACTATTTTCTTTTACCGAACAGAGCTACTCTGTCATTCGGCAAATACGTTTGCTTGGGGTACTGGTATTTTAGCTGAGTTTCTGACCTTACGGTTCCTGTAGATGGTCTTGAAAGTCGGGTAAATCGGAAATAATGAATTGGTTTTCAATGAACTATTTCATATTAATAAAGTTGGCCTTTCGGCTCCGCTCAAGGACCGAGTTCTTATTGTTGCGCGTTCCGCGCAGAGTCAAATGCCGGTTGTCCTACCACGACTATCCCGGTCTTCGAGCGAAACTATCCCGGTCTTCGAGCGAAGTCGAGAAGCCCGGATTTAATGAAATAATATTCAATCAATTAGAGCAGTTTTAAATAAGGTTGGCCTTTCGACTGTCGCTCAAGGACCGGGTTTCTATTGATGCGCGTTCCGCGCAAGTAGAGTTGTTAATGCAAGCCTTCGGAGGCTTCTAAGTCACTTAGAAATTCCTGTAATTTATCCTCAAACCTGCGCTTACTCATGTAAATAGAAGCCACGCAGTTATTATCGTCATTCCAATTGATCGGCATTTGTCGGCAGGCCTTGATCGCCACAATGCCTTGCCCTTGCTTTCGAGGCGATTCAAACTGAGGGTCGACCACAAAACAAAGGAGCAGGGTGCGTTTGGGGAAATTGACCGACTCTATTTTCCAGTGCTCATCGTCCCACCATGCCTCACTTCGGTCAATAGCGGTTATTTCCCATCCTTGAGACTGTAAGGCTTGTTGCACTTGGTATTTGTAGCCTGTGAACTTCATTCGTATCGATTCGTTTTTACTGAATTTAGAAACCGTCTATCTTAAGTCCTCATCGGTCTTCGAGCGAAACTATCCCGGTCTTCGAGCGAAGTCGAGAAGCCCGGATTCAATGAATTAAAGTTCAATTAATTAGAGGAGTTACAAAATAAAGTTGGCCTTTCGGCTCCGCTCAAGGACCGGGTTGTTATTGATGCGCGTTCCGCGCAGGGGGGAAAACCTTAATAGAATGCAGCTACTGTTAAAGCTTCTTTCTCACGGCCCGTAGCGTACGAGCATTTTTTGCGACAAGTAGCCATGACCGCCATTGTACACCGTTTTCCAGCCGCGCTCGTTGAGGTATTTTTCCAGGTAGCGGTTCAGTAAACCATGGGATACTAACAGGGTTTTCCTGTTTTTCAGAGCGTCCTGTTCTAAAAAACGGGCCGCTTTTTGCGCCCGGTCTTTGGCAGCGGTTCGGTTTTCAACACCCTTGTCGTTGAGGTTCATGAACCAAAGCACCCGGGAGGTCCTTAGCCACATCTTGAGGGGCAATTTCACATTGGGAAAGGCAAATACTTTGCGTTCAAATTCCCGAAACAGGGTATCGGATTGTAGCAATTCGGGTTGTTGAAACACCTGTTTTGCCGTAGAAATCGACCGGTTGATGCTGCTGGTGTGGATCACGCCCAGTTCTCCGGCCACCAGGATCAACGGAATAAACGCCGGAGGAAAGATGCCCACAGAATCATAAGCCCGTACGTACTCCATGGCCTCGCTTCGTTTTCTCCATCCGTTGTGTTGCAAAGCGGGTTCTCCGTGCCGGATCAATATGATTTGTGACAGCTTGGAAAAGTCCGCTACCCAATTGGAATCTTCCTGTACAAAATGTAAGGTATCTGGTTGCTGTTGGTTCTGCTCTTGCAGTTGCGCATAGTGAGCTTCCACCTGTTCCAGTTGCCCATATACGTCAATGACGGTCATCCAAAAGACCAACCCAAGCAACCATCCGTACCTTATACTATGCATTACCGAAGGCTATGTTTTTTCTCTTAGAGACAATATTAATCAATGCTACCGGGAGTGAGCAATGGGGCTCCATATTCTTTGCACCCATCACCTGCTTTTCATCTATCCGGAGTGTTTTTATCTTCATCCCTCCATTAAGCAACATTAGAGACTTTTAAAATGGGAAAAAAGTACATCCCAAACGAGGTGAAATACCGACTTGAGATTCCGGTCAAAACCATTTACCAATTCCAAGGTGAATTTTTCTATGAAGAAACCCTCGAAGAACATTTCATGCTTTGTATTTGGGCTCCGCTTCACGAAAATTTCATTCAGTATGATTTTGACTACCATGCTTTTGAGCCTAAGGATGCCTTTGGCATTGAACTGAGAGTGGATGGCAGCCGATTTGATGAAAGTTCCATTGTGCGCAACCTCACAAAAGAGGGCTTAACCAAAGGTCTGGTGGTAACCAAGCTGGAATGGGGAGTTTGGAAGGAGATTTACAACGATAATGAAATTAAAAGAGCCTAACCTGATAAACGCGAACCAATGAAGGCTAAACTGGGTATTGCAATCATTATTCTGAGTTTCCTGGGATCGCTGAATCCGTATTTCCTACTTTTCACCATCCCTATTTTCGGATTGGGCGCTACCCTTCTATGGCGAAGCTCCAAAAAAGTGGGAACAAAACTGATTTGGATCCTTCTCCCAGTGGCACTGTGGTTTCCTTCCTACTTGTTGACGATGAGCCTGAATCATCAAATTGGATTGGCCACCGCGCAAAAGTTCGACTTTATTTTCGAGGAGGATTTTAGAGGCAGAGCCGTATTGATCGGCAATAGGCCCTGTGGGCAAGCCGTGACCCTCAAAAATGATGGGGAACAAATTTTTGTGCCGAGCAATGGTGTGATCCTGTATCAGGGTAACGTAGATTTGGGATATATCAACCACAACTACTTTCGCAAAACCGTATCGGGCACTCTTGAAGAAATTGACCTGAAAACAGGATTGTATTATAGCAATGGAACGCAAGCTTCTCTCCCTAAAGACCGTGTTGGTGTATGGTCAGCAGGCAGCAGCACCAAAACGGTCTACACCCCCAAGCCTTCCATCAAATACAAGACGATAGCATTCACTGTCAGCTCCTTAGATAGTCTCGACCACTATAAAGAGCAGCAGTACCTCAAAGATTTTGAAAACCTTACCGATAGCCTGGTGAGGACATGTGAGCTTGCTACTGAAAACGTTTCCAACCGTTAATTGCGCTAAAGGACCATTTTCGGGAATCCATGTCAGTTCATGAACGTTCGTCCGGTACAAGAGCGTGATTGATTTGAGTAACTTGTTGGCTGAAAGTAGCAAAAGGCCAACGGCAGTTGCTGAGTAACCAGCGGGAGGAATCCACTATAAAACCCCAAAAATGGACCAAACAAAAATTAAAAAGAATCCCGCTTTCCTGGAGTACGTTTACCAACTCAATGCCGGACGTGACCTTTCGGAGGCGTTTCAACACAGCCTGAAGGCAATTGACGCCATTGACGTGGCAAAATTCAACCGAATTGGCTTCCAAACCTACCAACCGGGCAAGTGGACACTCCATACCATCTTGCAACACCTCATCGATTGGGAGCGCATTTGGTGTTTTAGAGCGGTGATCTTTGCCCGGGCCGAAGGCACCATTCCAGTGGCACACGACCAGGAAATTATGGGTGCGAATTCCAATGCCAATGAATTGAGCATTGAACAATTGCAGGAGGAGCTGCGCATCGTGCGTCAATCCACCATGCTGTTGTTTGCCTCTTTCAACGCCAAAATTCTCGCTACCAATTGCCATTTTTTTGAGTATGAAATGCCGCTTCATTCGATTGGGCTCACCATTACTGCCCATCAAATCCATCATTTGAACGTTATCGAGGAGCGGTATTTTCCACTGGATGTAGTAGTATGACCTCATCCTTGATTACAGATCCTGTTGAGGTCTGTCCTTGAAAAATTTTAATTGTTGATTAACCCAAATAATCAGTGCCACATCAATACAACATCGAACTTGCTGGCCAACAAATTGGCACTACCAAGTTGGAATTTGCCGACCCTCCTATGGGGGTAGTTCATGGGAAAATTAAATTCTCGATCTCTGAATCTCCATTTCAACTGGTATCCTCCCATTGTGTACAGAATGGCATAAAACTCAACACTTATGACCTTACTTGTAAATTGATCGACACCCAAATTATTCCTGGTTTGAAAATTTTTAAGCCTGGTGGAACTGAGTTAAAGGCTCGCGGTTCTTCCATAGCAGGAATGGACCCGAATGATTTTCATATCGAGGTTTATGGTATTCCACATCAAATCATGGAAAGTGAATTCCGTTTTCAAGCCAGCGACTATTACAGCAAAAAGGGCTAAAGGAAGGTTAATACCCATAACCATCTATAAAACTTCACCAACCATTTTAAGGGCAACAGAAGCCCTTGACTCTAAGCCATACCATCGTCAATAGATGATAACTCAACCATGAGCAACGTTCGCTTTACCATCAATTACGAGAGCCGTCAAAAAAGCAGGGTACATAGCTTCCTCAAGCAGTATCAAGCAGAAATTGGTTCGGAATTAAAAGCCTTAAAAATTGAACAGTACTGGAAAATGGAGCACCAATTTCAAGCCCAATTTTTCGTTTCCCTATATGCACTGGATAAGGAACAAAAAGTATACAAGGTCTTGAAACTCGCCAATCAGTTATGGTCCACTGGATATTTAAACTGGACGATCAATGGGCCTCACGAAAATCAAACCCTTATTTTCGAATGTATCCTCAACAATACCAACGATGACCAGCCCTTAAAATGGGCACACCTCCAATTGGAAGCAGAGTAAGCCGTTTTTAGTATCCCAAAACAATGGTGCATAGCGTTTTACCGAGCATAACACAACACCCACATTCAAATGAATTATAGGTTAAAACTCGAAATCATATTCATCGCCTCTCTGGTGGTTGTGACCCTCATCTTGTCACAAATGGTCACTCTCTACAAAACGGAGTACATAGGCTTGGATTGGAACCCTTGGTACGTCTGCTTCTTACTGGGCATCTGTATTGCGTTTCTGCTTTTCAACATTACCGTCTTGGGGATTAGAGTGGTTCCCAATTTAGTTTATTCCGGGTTCGCGGCCATACTCCTTTTGCCCTCCTCTATTTTTTGTGTTCAGCTTTGGGTTGCCCACCTCGAAAAGCTGGACAATGGAGTCACCCCACTTGGGTGGCAATTCCAATACAAATGGTTAGAGCTTTTGGTATTTGGAGTCTTGCTGATGGTGGGGACAGAAGTCATCGGAAAACGATTGAGTCAAGCAAAGACGCGTACTGAATGACCTCCTATTGCATTTACACTGGGATTCATCCCAAAACCGAATTACCTGAGAGGAAATTTCTGATTGTTGATTGAATCAAAACGAACCTGGAACACTATAAAAAGTGTTTATGAAGCAATTTTTAAGACATCAACCTCAAAACCTATTCGCAGTTCTTCTGACGCTTTCAATGCAACCCAAGCAACCTTAGACCGATTCAAACATAAGTGCATCTTGTCCACTGTGGTCGGTAAGCCCAATCAAAAGAACGGTTGGGATTTCGTTCGATGCGGTGGATATTAAATCGAATTTGTGCATCCTATACAGGCTCTACACTGGTGCACTACCAAATTTTTCAAAGTGGTGCAGCTTCTCCAGAAGCATTGCACCGGTGCACTCTATTTTAAAAAAAAGTGGTGCACAACTTCTGAAAGCATTGCACCGGTGCATTCCAATTTGAAAAAAGTGTTGCACAACTTTTAAAAGCATTGCACCACTGCATTCCAATTTGAAAAAAGTGATGCACAACCTCTAAAAGCATTGCACCACTACATTCCAGTTTAAAAAATAATGGTGCAAAGTCTGGCAGCTCCACAAACCGCTTTATCCGGGTGAACCAATTACTAACTCTTGGAACGATTTTCATCACCTTACCTTTTACGAATGGGACAACAAAACAAAAGTGGGACAAAACCCGAGTAGCAAACGGTCCGTCAACGGTAACGAAAGCAATCGAAGTGAATCACTTCCCCCACAAGCTGACCGCAACCCAAGCACCAACAAAAAACGCCCCGTGAAGTAAATCCTTCGCGGGGCGTTCTAATTTTTTAAAATGAGGAGGCTGGCTTACTGCAAAGCAATCCGTCGAACCCAAGAGTAATCCTCTCCCTGCAACTTCAAAAAGTAGATTCCTGCCGCTTCCTTGTTTAGATCAAGGGAATGTCGGGTATTGCGGCCATTCAATTGCAATGGCTGCTGGCGCACTACCCTGCCTTGTTGATCGATCACCGTCAGCTGAAAACTACCACGAATGGCAGCATCTATTTCTACCACCAAATCGCCCATGCTGGGGTTGGGATAGGTTTGTACCGCTTGTTGCGAAAGCAATTCATCCAAGCCTACACCAATGGATACCATGATAGTATCGGAGTTACTACAGCCGTTAGCATCGGTAATGGTGACGGAATAAGTACCCGTAGAATCCACCAGTAAAGTAGTACCAGTAGTGCCATTCGACCATAGGTAACTGGCGAAACCAGCCCCCGGATTTAGTGTAGTGCTGCTGCCAGCAGGCAAGTTGATGTCTGGCCCAAGGCTCACGACAGGTTGTGGATTGGTGGCCATCAAAGTCACGCTTTGAATGGACAAGCACCCGGCACCATCGGTAACGGTTACGGTGTAGCTGCCTACCGGCAAGTTGTTGACAATGGAAGAAGTACTGTTTCCAGGATCGTTCCACAAGTAGGTATAAGGCGCAGTGCCACCTGTTGCGGTAACTGAGGCTACTCCATCGGCTCCTCCCACACAGGTAACATTCAAACCAGTAGCGGTTACAACGGGCGCATTGGCATTGCTCACGTTGGCACTTTGCACCACCGTACACCCTTGTCCATCGGTGATGGTCACCTGATAACTGCCTGCAGCAAGGTTATTCACCGTGGTGCCCGTTGAGTTACCGGGATCGTTCCAATTGTAAGTATAGGGCCCACTACCGTTCAAAACGGTTACCGTTGCGCCACCATCGTTTTGACCACAGGAGGCGGCAATGGATGCGGTGCTGGCTACCGTTCCCGCCGGATCAATCAAATTGGCAATCGCAATGGCATCGCAACCGGCATTGTCGGTCACCGTAATCGAATAATTACCTCCAGCCAAGTTGGTGATGGCGGAAGTGCTGCCACCGTTGCTCCATTGGTAGGTATAGGGCTGACTCCCCCCATTGGCGGACACCAAAGCGTTGCCATCGGTGTAGCCGGCACAAGTGGGGTCGGTAGAAATGACCGTAATGGAGGGCCCGCCAATGGTAGAAATCGCGGCCTGCCCAACCGAAGTACAGCCGTTGGCATCGGTAATGGTCAACGTAAATACGCCTGCCGATAAGTTGTTGATCGCGCTTGAAGTACTTCCATTGGACCAGGAATAGGTATAAGGACCAGAACCAGGGTTGACGGTGACCAAGGCCGCTCCGTCGGTGCTGCCACAGTTGGCATCGGTAGTGTTGATGGTCGCTTGAATTACCGGCAATTCAGATACAAAGGCCGTGGTGGTAGCGGTGCCTCCACCGCCTTCGGTTACCGTTACGGTGTAGGTACCGCTGGGCACTCCACTGAGATCTTCAGTCGTGCTACCATTGCTCCAGAGGTAAGTGAAAGGCGCTACCCCACCCGAAACCGTTAAATCTACACTACCCGCAGAACTACCTGGACATCCGGCATCAACAACTGTGGTACTCAGTTGCAATTGACTAATGACGTTGGACCAGGCCGATTGATGCACCTCCTGGGTAAGATCATCCTGCACAAACACCACCACCGAGAGGCTGTCAAAATCTTCTACATTACTTCCGGTAGGAAAGGTATAACTCTGGTTGAGAGAAACCGTAGTTCCTGGCGTTAGTGAATTGATCGAAATGCCATTGCCATCCGGCAACATTTTGTGCATCGTAAAATAAAAAATCGTTTCACCATTGGTAGCCACATTACCCGTAGTACTGTTTTCCACCACCGCGATGTAGGCCGTCAGGTTGTTGCTGTTGTACGGACTGGTGACATCAATGTCCATGTTCACATTCACGGTACTTCCGGTCACCGAGTGGCTGGCACTCAGCGTCATAAAACAAGGATCGTTGGCAATGTTGTTGGCAATACCGGTATTGTAGGTCAAAGGTTGTCCGCTAAAATCTCCATCTACCCATACATTGGGTACAGCGTTGAGTCCGTAAAAATTTCTTCTTGTTTCAGCATCCGTGGTGTGGTAAGGATCTCCTGATCCGGGCCAAAACATGGGGTAATAAATGAAGGTGTAAGGAAAGGTCAGTGAATCGAGTACATCACGCAGGTAGGGGTTGGCGGTAGCCGCAGGAGGCGTGGTGGAGCTGCTGAAGTTTTCGTGTAGCACCGTGCGGGTCACCGAAGCACCACCCACAAATATATTCATGGTCACCGTGTCATTGCTCGGATTAAGGTCAGTGGCACCGCCCGCCCCTTGAAAGTTGGCCATCCAGGCTTTAATGGTGAAATTGCCAGAACCAGAGGGAGTCCACGGAGTGGGGTGGGTAAAAGAAAAAGTCTCTCCTTGCCCGGTCAACGAGGTTAAACCGCTAATGGTGGTAGAAACTACCGAGCCACCGTTCACTTGATAATTATAAGTGGCCGAATTAAAAGCATTGGAACCATAGTTGCCCATGCGGGTACTAATGTTGGCAGATTGTCCCAAAGCGAGGACTGTGGGTACATTGTTGGGCTGCAAGCCCGCCACATCAAGCCCAGGTGCCGCACCAGGAATAAACTCAACGTATTGGTTGTCTTCCACACCAGAACTAACGCCCCCAAAACTGGTTCCCAATGGCCAAGGTACTTCCAGTGCACTGGAACTGTTGTACTGCAAACCAGTGATCACCGATTGCACACAAGCGTTGGTCCGCTGATCCACAATGTAGACTTTGTTGGTGCCTTCCTCCAACACAATGGCCCAATAAGAAAAACAGTTGGTGGTAAACAGCGGGTCGCTGAAGGAGTTGAACCAAATCCAATGTTGTCGGTTGGGAGCCGTGCCAAACGTTTTGGCCAGGATGTTATCATTAGTACCAAACCCGGCAAGCCCCCAAACCGTAATGGAGTTGTTGGGCAGAGCAGCACTGGGCAACGAAACTGAAAAGGTATTGGGGGCCGTTCCTGGACTGGGTTGAAAGGTGACCACTCCGGTATTCGAAACCCAAAAAGAGCTAAAAAAACTGCCGTTAAACTGAAAGCTAAAGGGTATGGTACCGTTCGACCACACGGGCGTGGTTCCCCCACCGCCAAGGTAGAGCGATGTCCAACCGTTGGTTCCCGGATTCGGGTTTTCATCGTCTACATTGAGTCCTCCCGGGTTTTCTCCTGGTGAATAGAAATGCTTGAGGTAGTGGTATTGCGCATTCGCTACAACACCCAACATTAGGGATGCTGCCAAAAGCAGGCATAGTTTTCTCATGTCTAGAAAATTGGGTTAATAGTAAATCAGAATTGCTTCCGAAGACCAAAGGTAGCCAATGTGCTAACAGAAACCAATTCAGCCACTTAGAACCTGGGCAGTTTTTTATCAATAGCCCTTGGTGGGATACCTACGGCAGGTATGGGTTCACCTCTGCCCTACTTTCTCAGCAAAAAAGAATCTTTGATTTAGGGTACCTCCAGGAAGCGTTCCCTAAGTCGGTTGCGCAAACGTCTGCGGTAATCTTCCTGCAACCATTGCTGGTAGTTGTCGCTGCTCTTGGTAATGCAATACGAATATTGCTTCACCCGAAATTCGATTTCTTCTTGCAACAATCCGATCAACTCCCGGGCCTCAAAAAGGTCTTCGCTGTTTTCGAAAATTACCTGAGCATGTTGTTCTACCGAATTGAGGATGGCCTTTTTAGAGCGTTGACCCTGGTTAACCACCCGCTTGTATTCAGCCGCCATGTCAAAATCCAGATCAGGCGTATTGGACAAGCGCTCGCGCAACTCCTGCGGCATAATATAGGGCAAATCGCGCTCGATCAGTTCATCGCTCACAATGTTGAGCAAGAAGCGATCGGGTGCTCGGAAGATTTCCTGCCAATCCACAAAAGCCTCCCATAGACCAAACCTACGGGCGTTGTTTCCCAGGTCAATGATGGTAAACGCCTTCTTGTCCGGCAACACCCGCGATCCCCGTCCAATCATTTGGTGGTACAAGGTCAGGGATTTAGTAGCCCGGTTGAGAATGACCGTTTCTACCCCAGGTTCGTCGAAACCGGTAGTAAGAATACTCACGGAGGTCAATACCGCGTCTTTGGTGGTTTTGAACCAGTTCAGGATTTCCCGGCGTTCGGGCTCACCGTGGCTGTGATCGAGGTGCCGCACTGGGTACCCTGCCCGCATAAAAGTGTGGTATACCTGCTGCGAAGTATTGATCCCGTTGTTGAAGATGAGCGTTTTGGTTCCAATGGCCCGCTCCTCATAGGCCCGCAACAGTTTCTCCTGCATGTAGTAATTGCCGTAGAGCAATTCAGAAGAACTTACCGTGTAATCGCCATGCGGTCCCACTTTCAACGTACCCAACTTTACATCGTAACCGTAGGTGGTGGCTTTCGCCAAAAAACCTTTCTCAATGAGGCTGGCAATGGAGTCGCCTACAATGAGTTCACTGTAGTTGTCCTTCATCGGCATCTTGATGTTGGAACTCAACGGAGTAGCCGTTACGCCAAGGATGCAACATTGTGAGAAAAACTTGAACAGCTTGCGAAAAGAGTTGTAATGGGCTTCATCCACAATCACCAAACCCACGTTGTCCAGCGTAAACTGGGCATCGCTTAGGCGGTTGTTGAGCGTTTCAACCATGGCCACGAAGCACGAATACTCCTCTTGATCGGTCAAGTGCTTCACCTGACTATTGATCACCTTGTTGGCCACGCCATTGTCGGAGAGCACCCGGGAGGTCTGCCCACAAAGCTCAATCCGGTGGGTTAGGATAATGACTTTCTTTCCGGTATTCTCAATGTATTGACGGGTGATCTCAGAGAAAATCACCGTCTTACCACCGCCAGTAGGCAACTGATAGAGCAGGTTATAACCGGGCTGCGCATTGTTAATGCGCCCCAAGATCTGATCCAGGGCCTCTTGCTGGTAGCGGTAGAGTTCCCGACCTTCTTTTTGTTCCAGTTTATCTGCTACAGGTTGCTCCATGCATCTTAGGAAAGCCGCGCAAAACTACACACATTTCCTAGCTATTGCGCTACTAACCGGCAAAAAGAAATAGGATTTCCTGTTTCATTGCCCTCAAAAATTCAGACTCGTGGGCTACATAAAAAAATCCCGGTGCCAAAAGTCAGCACCGGGAGTATTTAAAATGAGTTGTTTAAGTCTTAATCGAGTGGCACTACCCACTTGTGGTGCAGATCGATGGTCTCCTGGCATACGCCGTTTTCCATGAGGCATCCGTCGATAATGAGCTCAGCAATACCACACATGCGGTTCGTGCCTTGGTAATTGTAGGTGGCGGCATCAAAAACAAAACTCACGGTGGCATCGGTAGACTGGTAAGCCGATTGATCGGTGCCTAAAGCAGAAAAATAGCTGGCTCCCGACACGTCTTCTTCAATCGGAAAGAGGATGCGGTGAATTTGCGAAGCAGTCAATCCATTATCGGCCAGATATCTGGCGGTTTGGGACATGGCCATCACCTTAGGTCCTTCGAGAATAATGGTAGTACCAGTACCCGGACTGTTGGGGTCTACCACTGCCATGCAATGGTCTATCCCTTCCTTGGTCAGGTTAGAGGGGCCAGAGTAGGCCGCATAATAGAAATGATTTTCAGACAAGCGCACTTGCGAATGGTTGAAGTTGTTGAACCCCATGTCGTCCATATCGTTGTTAATGCGATCCAACTCTTGCCGCACATTCAGCGCAACCGTTGGCAAAAGGGCATATTGCCGGGCATTGGAATGTACTTCAACCGCACTCAGTGCTGCGGTTAGATCGTTTCCGTAGTGGTGGCCTTCCACCAACGCCACTTCTTGCATAACGTTGGAACGTAAGGCAGCCGAAATATCAGGAGCTGCGGGCTGTGACGTGCTAGCAGCCACAGTTTGATCGTCGTCTTTTTTACAACTGTACAGGGATACAAAAAACAAGGCAAAAAACAGAAAGTGTGTCGGTTTCATATGGAGTAGGTATGGGTGAATGAAGAGGTAGTTGGTCGGGTGATTTAATCTTTGTTGAGGAGGTTGCCGGAGCCTGTCAAGAACATATCGCGTTAAAGTGGAAAATAAAGGGTGTATTCAAAATCCACTTCCTCCGTTTCTTCCATCAAGGGATTTATCACCAATTGACCGCGGGCCTTCACTTCAATCACGCCACAGTTTTGTTCGATTCCCCGATACAAACGGTCTTCTTGAGAACACGTAGTATAGGTATCTCCCGCGATCGTTAGGTGAAATACCGTTCCCACAAAAGATAAATTATTGAAAGCAAGAAAATTGGATGAAAAGTTGTTGGCGGGAAACAATACAGCACCAGCATTTTTACTGGAAATCCCCTGTTGCCTTAAATACTGTGCCGCATGGACCATTCCCACCAAATCGGGTCCCCCCATCCAGCCCGTTGACTCCACATAACCCGTTCTTCCGGTTTGGAAGCATACCAGCCGGAGGTCGTTGAATTTTTGTCCATAACTCGCCTCTTTGAACAAGGCAAAATAGTGCAACCCACCTTCCACCCGCCACAGCGAAGCGTGATCGAGGTTGGTAAACCCCTGGTCCTTCAACATGTCGATAAGCGGCACGATTTCTAAAGCGTAGAACGGGATGTTTTGGCCTTCAGTCAGGTATTGCTCTACATTTTGACTTACCATTTCTGCTCCGGTCAATTCCGGAAGCACTTTCAGGTATTCTTCAGTAGGTAAAACTTCTACGTCCTCTTCAACGGTGGTGCGGAGGGTTTCATAGGAGTTTCCACCGGCACTGCGCGGAACAAAATCCCCGTCATCCTCCTGCCGGCAGGATACCGCCATCAGTAACATGCCTAAAAAGAAAAAGCAGCGATAGATCATGATCAGCAATAGGTAGATATGTTTTTAGTTGGGAAATACCCAGGTGTGATTTATAGATACATCTTGTAACGAGACGCTAGTGCCACTGGTAAATACTCCACCGGTAAACACAACTCGAACGATGCTACAATTCTGACGGATTCCCAGATGGACATATTCTTCTTGTCGGTGGCTGGTTTGGGCGGTTCCTCTTGCAGTAAGGTAATCAAAACTATATTCGAGACTGTTGCCGAAACTTAAAGTTGACGTATAGAGCACTCCGTAGGGATAAAGGACCTGATGTAACTCTTGGTTCGAAATCCCCTGAGCTTTCAGGTAGCGCAGCGTAGAAACTACACCTACCAGGTCTGGTCCAGCCAGCCAGCCAATGTCAAAACCACCTGTCCCTCCTATATTTTCTTGTATAATCGTTAATCGCATATCCCTTAGTGGTTGGCTACTGGGCACCGGGCGAAACGCAGCAAAGTAATATTCTCCACGATTGTTTTGCCACACTTCCGAATGCTCCAGGTTGACAAAACCATCGGCTTTTAACTCATCAAGGGCACGACTCAAGCGATTAAAAAAATAGGGCTGTAAGGCATGTGTTTCTAAAAAGTGTTCTACGCTGCTGCTCACCTTGACCGAATTGGTCAAGGCAGGCAAGTCGGTCAGGTATTGTTCTGTGGATTGCAGTTCAATTTCTGAAACCAACGTTGACCGCAGGGCTTCATAGCGCTCATCAGTAGCGTTGCGTGGTGTAAAATCGTTTTTATCAGGCTGACAAGCAACTGCAACAAAAAACCAACCACATACAACAAGCAACCTAATCATCATAGTAACCCTATAAGAACAAAACTTAAAAAGGAAACACCCAGGTGTGATCCATAAAAACATCTTGGAAAGCGTTGCTGTTGCCACCGAGAACCACTTGACCAGTGAATACAAACTGAATGATGCCGCAATTTTGTTGGATACCGCTGTAGGTGTAATCTCCTTGCTGGTAGCTGACTTTCCCAAAACCGCTCCAGGCAGTATTGTAACCAAAACCAAATTCGAACCGGTTCTGAAAACTCAGCAATGAGTTGGACAACGTTCCAGAAGGAAAAATGGCCTGCCAAGACTCGCTGTTGGCAATCCCTTGAGATTTTAAGTAACGATGGGTGGATACCATGCCTACCAAATCCGGCCCGGACAGCCATCCAACTGAAACCAATGCGCCACTGGCATCTTGCTGCAGAATGACCAATCGCATGTCCATTAGCGGACGGCTATTCGCTACCGGTTGAAATACAGCAAAGTAATACCGTAGATCTCCCATTCGCCAAACTTCAGCGTGGTCGAAATTTTCGAACCCATCGGCTTTCAAATCTGAAACAAGGTTGCTGAGCCCCAGGGCAAAAATTGGAGGTATGGTAGCAGATGCTGCCAGCAGTTCTACATTACTGCTTACCAAAGTGGCATTGGTCAAGGCAGGCAGGTCGGTCAGGTATTGTTCTGTGGATTGCAGTTCAATTTCTGAAACCAACGTTGACCGCAGGGCTTCATAGCGCACATCGCTGTTGCTGCGCGGCACAAAATCGCCATCGTCGTTCCGGCAAGCGGAGAAAACGAGCAACAGAAGTACGCCCAAAACAACGGGACGCATCATCAATTATAAATACTGGATTAGAGGGGGTAAGCCCAGGTGTGGTCGAAATCAATTTCTTGTTCGATCGACCCATAGGCGGGTGGCAAAGTCGTCATTCCTTTTACCACCACTCGCTTCACCATGCAGCGTTCTTCAATGCCGTTGATCATGCGTTCTTCGCGGGAAGTGATAATGGAGATTAGAGCATCTTCTGACGAATAGTGCTCAATGCTCATGGTGGGGCCGCCTGGGTTGGGGAAGCAGCCAGTACCATAACCCACAGGGATCATTACCCGACGGATGGTTTCGGCTGGAATGCCACTGCTGTAGAGTTGCATGGCGCTCATGGAAATACCAAAAACGGTAGGAGCTTCCAGAATCGTGGTATTGTCAACTACCTGGGATTCGTTTAAGGATATCAACGCGAGGCAATGGTGGTACAAAGGTTGATTGCCCGATCGTGGCTCGTAGGCCGAGTAAAAAACCAAATCATCAGACATGGATACTTCTGAGTGGTCGAAGTTGTCGAAACCCATGTCTTCCATGTCTTCGTTGATGCCTTTGACTTCATAGCGCACTTCGGGGGTTAAGGCCATGCCGTTGGCGAAATCATGTGCGTTGACACTCAACTGCTGGGCGCTAAGAGCCCGTTTGAGGTCATAGGTATAGGTCTCAGCCGATTCTAATTCAAAGGTGTGATCAGTAGTAGTGCGCAAAGCAGCGTAGGGTTCTCCGGCGGGTACCGAACCAGGGATGCGTTCAACGCCATCGTCTTTTTTACAGGAGGCAAAACCGGCTACCAAAGCCAGCATGAGGAGGAAATGAGGAGTTTTCATCGAGTAAAGAGGAGTAAAAGGGTGAATTGAGGAATTAGTGGTGAATCGAGGAGTAAACGCAAACTACTAGAAAATTGTATACGAGTCAAGAGAAATATCAGAGCGAAATCCAGAGCGGAGAGCGAGACATGAGAACGAGAAAGGCTGCGCTGCTGTGTGTTGTGGTTGGAGGGTTTTCCTTTTTTAAGGGTAAAGCTTTTGGCTTCAACCTGTTTTTTCAAAAATGGCTTTGAGGGTATCTATTAAGTTAAATCAGCTAATACTTTTGGATCGGCAGGTGATAGCTGGGTTTTGAATTTTCATGATGGAGAATAAAGAACCTCCCACAAAAAGTGGACGGAAGGACCGCGAAGCTCCTCGTCTCTCTCTCTCCGTTCTCGCCTCTCGTCTCTCGCTCTCTCCTCTCCCCTTACAATCCAATATGCTTCAATTGCTCCTGCTTTTGGGATAACGTCATCTTCATAGCACCGCTTACTTTTCCTGCCAACCAGGATTCGCGGTAGTTTTCCCAACTCTTTTCGTAAGGCGCTTCCCCTCCATCATCGTAACCAAATTGGAAATTACAGCAGCCGCAAATATCGTATAAAGGATAACCTTCCGGACTATAGGGCCACCAATCTTTAACCCGAGCCAAATCACCACAAACCGGACAATAACAATGGCCCTCTGAATTGATGTAAAACTTCACAGCTCCTCCGTCCTCGCCCTCATTCTCGCTATCAAAGCTCATTCTCGCTCCTCGTTCTCGCTCTCTGTTCTCGGCCTCACTCTCCGCCCTCGTTCTCCATTCTCGTTCTCGCTCTCCGTTCTCGTCTCTCGCTCTCGCCCCTCACTCTCCCCTCTCATCTCTCCTTTTTAAGTGCAGCTATTCGGGCTTCAATTTTTCGGGTAAAATCGGAGGGTTTTTCCTGTAGGTCGAGGTATTTCTGGTAGTAACCAATGGCCTTCTTCTTTTCGCCCAATTCGGCGAGAACATCGGCGTAGTTCAGGAAGGCGACTTTTCGATCCGGGTCGAGGGATAAAGTGCGTTGGAGCCATGTTTTGGCTTCTGGATAGCGACCCATGCGGAACAGCAGAAAACCTACGTTATTGGCCGATTGCACGTGGTTACTGTCTAACCAAGCGGCTTCCTGAAATTTGATCAGGGCCTCAGAATAATTTTTCTGACGGTACAACGCAAGGCCTTCGTTGTTGAGCAACACGACCTGATCGGCTACACTTAAAGGAGCCGCCTCGCCTCGCTCCTGCCCTCGTGCTTCGTTTGCATTTTGGGCCAACCGTTGCTCCATTCGAGCCAACTGTTCGCGCAAGGAAGCGATCTCCTGCCGTAGCGCCAGGTTTTCATCGTCCAATTGTTCTGAGTTAGCGCTCAGCTCCTCTTCATCGGCTTGCAATGCAAACACAAAATCTCCTCCCGAACTGCCTACCATGCTGCCAAAGGCGGGAGTCTGACGGCTCATGGACGATACCAAGGGCGGCACATAATTGAATACCTCCGAAGCTGTAATGAAGCCATCGCCATTGAGGTCAGCATCCCCGGAGAGTCCGTTGAGCAAATTCCAGGTAAAAATGGAATGTCCATTGGGACCACCATCGGCCACCTCCTCGTCGGATCCGCCGGCAGTAAGCACCTGACGCCCTCGTCGGCTGGTCACTTCTTGGAGGTAACGCTGCGAAGAAGGCGGCTGATTACCCGATCGGGTCAAGGCCAAACCGCTGTAACAAGCATCCATGATCCAAAGCACGTGTCGTGCCGGGATCAATTCATTCAGGTCTTGCAGTTCCGTCATTGAAATGGCTTGGGGCACAAAAGCTCCCGTTCCCGCATCCACCGGAATGATGTAGCCCAAAGACTTGCCACTGGGCATCGACCGTGTCATGCCATGCCCGGCAAAAAAGATAAATACGGCATCTTCCGGGCCAATCACACTGGGATCCGCCAGTCGTTCGCCAATGGTTTTAAGAATGTTCTCGCGGGTGGCCTCCTCATCGGTGAGGCTCAGGATGTGGTCCTCCCGAAAACCGAGCTTCTCGGTTAACACCTGCTTCACCCCTTGTGCATCGTTCACTGCATACTGCAATTGGGGCCATTGCTGGTAAGCGTTGACGCCAATGACCAACGCCCACGCGTTGGGGTACAAGGAACGCACCTTGGAGGCGGCATAAGGTTTCATTTTAGGAATGGGGGCCGCCTTAGGTTTGGAAAGTCGTTCCCCGTCCCACAGCGCAAACCGGTACCCACGCTCCGAAAGCGTATCCAAAATAAGCGGCAGGGCTTCCACTGTTTTTCGGTGAATATCGTGTAACAGAATCACGCCTTTGCCTTGTTTCTCCGTTTCGGTCACCACCCGGTGTGCAATGGAGGCCGGAACCGGATCGGCCCAATCGCGCGAATCGATGTTCCACATATACGGCTTTACCCCTTGGCTTTTCAAGTAATTGCGGGTAGCTGCATTGAGTCCACCATAGGGCGGTCGAAACAAACGGGAAGAATCTCCGGTGATGGCAGTCAAAGCCGCAAAACAATCTTCGATTTGGGCCACCATTTCGGTGCTATCGAGCTTAGATAGCAATTGGTGCGAGGTGCTGTGATTGCCCAACCAAAAACGATCGTTGCGAAATACTTGTTTGCTAATGCCCGAATTGGACGAAGGGGTCCAGCTGTTTGCCTGTTTTCGGCCCACATTGTTGCCCACCTGGAAAAAGATGGCCGGTAAATCCCGGGCATTCAATATTTCCATCACCTGGTCAGTGTACTTTCCGTGTGGACCGTCATCAAAGGTGAGTACCACGGTTTTTTCGGGAAGTCCATATCCCCAAATGCTGTTTTTGCCCCGGGTGGTTTCGTCTGGCTCGGGGTGATGATGGGCGTACAATGCTTTAAGTTGAGCAATGGGAAAACGCTGGCGCAACATGTCCAGATAAGCCTCCCAACGCTTTCTGCGCAACGGCATGGCCCTGACCTGAAAAGCACCGAGCATCCCGCTCAACTCTTCGTTATACAAGTTTTGAATGGCTTCTAAGACTTCCCGGTCTTCACGCAGGCGCTGGCTTAAGTCTTCGGGCCAGATTTCCGTCTCCAGCTCGTACACCAACTCCAGCAGCGATAGTTTATCTACGTCCCACAGTTGGGTAGTGTCTTCTAACACCCGTAGAAAGGTTTCCAACTGCCGGGCATCTCCCCGCATGTTTTCCAGCAATTGGGTTTGCAGGTGCCGGCTTTCATGTAGCAGGTGCAAGCCTATTTCGCTCACTGCCCGGGCTTCCAGCACTTGCGTGCCATCTTGGCTCAGCACAATCAAATGCCGGTGTTGCAGCACCAACTTATCGGCCAATGCCTCAACGGTTTGGGCTTGGAGCAAGCTCGAAAGGCCGATAAACAGCCAAAAAAGAAAGCTTTGTTTCAAAAAAGAGGCAGTTGAGTGCCTCCAAAGATAAGTACAACCGGGTTCTGAAGAACCGACGGAAATAATTAAAGCTTGAGGTAAATGCCTCCACCATAGTTCGGTGCGGCCAGAATACGGTTGCCATACACCGCAACACCTACATTTGCCGTGATTCCAATTTTACCTTTCAGCTGGTAGGCCACCTCGGGTGTGATGCTAATAAATTCGAGGTTGTTGGAAAAAACACCGTTCTGCCCGCCTCCCCCATCACCGTTAAAAAAAGATTTGATCCCATCCATTTTGAGGGCACCTAAAAATTTGTCTTTGGTAAAACCAGCTTCAAAATTGTAGCGAAACTCTTCGGAGAAACCGTTGGTGCGGTTGTTAAACCCAACTCCAGCGTTGAAATACAAAGGCGTTTTGGGAGGAGCATATCCGGCTTCCAATCGAACCAACTGGTTAAATTCCCCGTCACCCGTTTGTAATACACCCGTTTCTCCGCCATCGGTGCGTCCCAAGGGCAATCCCAATTGCAGGGTAGCACTCATTACAAAAGGTTTTCCTACCCTCAGGCCGTACTTGATGCCTATGTCGGTATCGCCGAAGCCGTTATAAGAATCTCCAGGTTGCATCCTACCACTGGTAAATTCTACCTCATTGACGGTCATCCGGGAGAAAAAAGGCACATAAGCGATACCGGTCCACCGGTCGGAGATGCCATACTCTCCATAAAGACTTGTAAAGTAGGCACCGGTAGTAAAGATGTCTACCAACTCGCCTTTTTCGTAAAATTTATCCGAACGCAAATAGGTTTGGCCCAATTTAAAGTAGCCTTTGCCTTTTTCATGCACCCAACCGCCAGCCAACAAGTCTAAGCCGGAAAATGAAAACAGGGCTACCGTCAAGAAAAGCAGCCGAAGGGATTTTTGTAAATACTCCATGGGTCAATTAGTTGAGAAGTGCATGGCCAAAGGTGGCGCCAAAGGGTTCACACCAAACGAGCACGTAGTTAAAGTCTTTGATGCCGATGTTTTCCGGCAACACCACATCAAACTCTCCTGAGATCTGGGGCAGTTTTACAATGCTTTGGCCTCCTGTAGTGCTGTTACTTAGGTAGATGTAGAGCCCGGGGCCATTATCGGTCTGAAAATTACTCGCGAACTTGAGTACCAAACGCCCATCGGAATCGCGCTCTAACGTGACATCACCCGATACATCATAGTTGTTGATGCCCGTAAAAGATCCTGTTCTGCTGGTGATGGCTGGTGGCACCACTATGACACTTAGCGGAGGGCTTTGAATGCCGTTGGCACTGGCCACAACTTCTGCATATCCTGGTTGTACAGGCGTACCTGTGCCATCATTGCTCACATGCAAGACCGATGTAGGAGTGCTCTGCCAGGTAAAGTTCAGGTTATTTTGTAGTCCCATGTCCGCTCGAAACCCTTGTGCGGAAAAATTTACTGGTTCTCCCATCTGAATAATTTTGGAGTTGACACTGGGTTCAATGGTCGCAAAATCGGCCGCATTGTTAACACGCTTATCCAAATCGATCGGCTGTTGATACCGTTGAAACTCGCCATAATTGTAGTTTGACCGACCGCGAGTCCGGTTACTAACCCAGCTGCATCCACCGAAACAATGGAAGGATCGGCAGAAGTCCAGGTAAAATTGGCGGTCGCAGGATTGTTTTGCGCATCAAAGTAAGTAGCGGCAACTTGAATAGAACTCCCATTCACCAGGCCTGCACTGGCCGCTGTCTCGATGCGTTCAATTGCCTCTACAATCAATACCCTTTGCTGTATGAGTCCCTGGTAGCTTCCGGTAATCACCGTTACCCCCCCTTTTACGCCTTGTGCCAAGCCATCGGCAGAAACCGTTGCAATGGAAGGGTCAGAGCTTTCCCACGTGATGCCTACCGATACCACCGTGTTGGTAGCATCAATAAACCGGGAACTGTATTGTAAGTCTCCCCCCACCAGAATGGTGTCCAAGGGACGTACGTTGGTACCAATCAATTCCAAACGTGGGTCTACATTGCCTAAATCATCAATCACATCGGTACCAATACATCCTGAAAACAAAGTTGCCAGGAGCACTACCGCAATAAGTGCATTCTTCTTCATAGGGATGATTATCAAGTTCAACTACAAAAGTCCGGGAAATTCACGGCTTAATTTGGTCAGGTAGTTGACGAAACGGAAAAATTAGGAAAAATGACATAAAAAAAAGCCCGGCGGAGACTCCGGGCTTTTTTTAGAAAGACAGTTTTTCCTGTAGTAGAGAAAACTGTCGGCCTCACCATTGACATTGTCCTTGAAGTAAAGGTTCGAATACGGGTAGCTTTTAGTGCTTTCGATTCCCTTTCGGACAATAATTTGAAACAACCTTTAAATGCGCAATCGTTTAGTACCGAGGCAGGCAGAGATTAACACATTAATGGTGCAAATGTAACTTCGAAACATCCTGCATTGCAATATTACAGGGGGCTACAATGGGGCTACAAAACCTGTTTATTAACAATAAATGATGGTTTTGTTGAAAAAAACAAATGATTTTGAGGGAAGTCAGAATTTTTGAAGAAAACTGTAAATATTTTCCTCTGGCTGCAATTCGAGCTTTTTCCGCAAGCGATAGCGGCTCATTTTTACCGAATTGGGACTTACATTTCGAAGCGCGGCTATCTCTTTGTTGGCCAGGTGCAAGCGCAACAGTCCGCACAACTCGGTTTCCGATTTGGTAAGTCCCGGAAACTGGTGGTGCAGCTTTTCGTAAAACTCTTGATTCACCTGTGCAATGTTTTCCTGGATCACACTGGTTTTTTGGTCTACCCCGGTTCTGCTGGCCAGGTCGGTGATAAGGTTGCGTAGGTTTTCTGATTGAATTTCCTCAGGTTGTTGCCGAATTCTTTGCAAACGTTCTACCAGGTTGTCGTGTAGTTCGCGCAAGTTGGCCAGGTAAATGGCGAGGTCGCTTAGGTCCTTTTTCTTGGCTGCCAACTCGTTGCTCAAGCGCTGACTCTCCAATTCACGGTTGCGCAGTTGTGCCTCGGAAAGCTCTTTTTGTACTTCCAACAGTTCGCGTTGCTTATTCTGCGCCAAAGCCCTACGCCGAAAGAAACCCCAAACCCCTACCAACAACAACAAACCGGTGATGACCATTACCAGCAGCAGCAAGGCACGAAACCGCACTTCTTGTTCGGCCAAAACCAATGCTTCATTTTGCCGCTCCAAGAGCAGTTCCTGCACCTCTAAGTCTTTGGAGATTTGAGCCAACTTGTGGTAAGCCAGTTTTTCAAGGGTTTCGGTAAGCAAGGCCTGATTGGCATGGCTAACACTGTCTGACAATTGTGAGGCCATTCGCTGGTAGCTTGCATTGGCCCGCCAATCTTTTTTATATCGGGTATAAGTGATCCATTGTTCATACAGCTTTCGCTGAAACCGCATCTGGTTCTTGTAACTCAGTTGAGGCATAGTTGTGGAAGCCCGATTCAAGTATTTGTAAGCTTTCGTAAAATCTTTCTGCCGAAGGCTTACCTCTGCGAGGCCCACCAAAGCCTGCATCTCCCGATACGAGTTGTGAAGTTGATCTGCCAGATCAAGGTTCTGCTGGTAAGCTACATAAGCTTGCTCGTACTGCCGTGTACTTGCATAAAGGGTAGCCACATTGTCCATTATTGCCGCTAAGAGATCGTCGTCGGTATGATCAGTATGACTAAACAGCTGTAAGGCCGTTTCAAAATAATGCCTGGCCGAATCGGGCTGATGCATTTCCAAGAACGCCATGCCCAGGTTATTGCGGGCAGCAGCATTCATGATAGGATTGTGAGCCAAACGTGTTCTGGACCAAACCAACTCTCTGCGAAAGAAATAGATTGCACTGTCCGGCTCATTCAATTGTAGGTGCAGCCCACCTACCCTTCCCAAACTATAACGGTGAGCTTGCGGGTCGTTTTTGGCCAATTTCAGACTAAGCTGCATGGCCTTTTTGGCTTCGACGAGCGCCAATCTGTAGGCTTGGGCTTCGCCTAACGCGCTGGCAAATTTGGTTTCAAACCGATAATAAAGGTCTGTATAAGCTTCAAAATCAGATTCTTGTTCTTTGAGGGCAAGAAAATGGCGCAACGCATCGTCCAACCTTCCCTCGGTAGACGCTTGTTTAGCCAATTCAAGTTGGCTACGAAGCACTGTTTCTGGAACAGGGTCAATTCCCAACAGGGAAACACCGGTCGAAACAAGCAGCAGATAACTACAAAAAAGGCGAATCAATTCAATTCTCATAACCAATAATCATCCATCAAGCACCGGCTTAGCCCGTGGCCAAGAGGGCTTCCTTCTCAGTCAATACTCTAAAAACAGGTCCAATCTAACCAATGCTTAGGCAAGGTAGTGGCTGCAAGCCCCAACTTGGGATTTGCAATGGGTGGGAATAGGATGAAGATGGGCAAAAAAGCAGCTATACAAGTTCGGATGCATGGCTATGGGTTTAAGTTCGGGAATAGGACGGGAAACTCAAAGGTAGAAAAAGTTAGACCTTTTATGAAACGGTAGCTTCGCTCTACTGATGGGTCGCCAACAAGCACAGGCCTGTCTCTTAATAGAAACGCGGAAGAATGCAAAGGGTTGGGTGCAATGGTGGATTGAGCTCCATTTTCCTTTGCACAAAGAATGGTTTGCCCACCCAACTGGGATGCTGCCCACCACCACTAAGTTCATTATGTTGCTTTGGACTGGGGAATGATACCTGGGTGCGCTTTTTTTCAACGCACTGCCAAACCAACACCGAAACTATTCCGGTTGCTTCACCGGAAGCCCAGCGGCTAACCAGGCCGTAAAACCACCTTTGAGATCATACACCGTAGTATAACCAAGCTCCTGTAACATTTTGGCGGTTTTGCCACTACGTCCCCCGGCAGCACAGTATACAAACACCGGCTTGCCGGTTGGCAGTTGCGCCAATTGATCCTTGAAATTTTCAGACCGATAATCCATCACCTGGGCACCTTCGATCACGCCACCGGCGACCTCACGTGGGGTGCGAACATCCAGCAAAATACGATCGGGCGTAGATTTCAACTTTTGATCAAATTCATGCGGTGCTAACACTTGATTTTCAGCGGATTGCTGACAAGCCAAAAAAGCTATAGCCAAGCCTAAAAACAGGAAAACAGAAAAACGTTGGTCCAATCGAAACATGCTTATCGGATATTAATTTTGCGCATCCGCAAGCTTTGCGGAGTCACTTCCAAATACTCGTCATCACGAATATATTCCATCGACTCTTCCAATGAAAAGAGCACCTTGGGTGCAATTTTGCTGTTATCATCCGAACCAGCGGCCCGCATGTTGGTGAGTTTCTTGCCTTTGATCAGGTTCACTTCCAGGTCGTTGTTGCGGCTGTGCTCCCCTACTACCTGGCCTTTGTAAATCTTATCTCCAGGCTCAACGAAGAACCGTCCACGGTCTTGCAAACGATCGATGGCGTAGGCCAGGGCTTGCCCCGTTTCCATGGATACCAAAGCTCCATTCTTATGGTTGCCCATCTCTCCTTTAAAAGGCGCATAGGTTTTAAAGCGGTGGTTCATCACGGCTTCTCCCGCGGTATTGGTCAAAATCTGATTCCTGAGCCCGATCAAACCCCGGGAGGGAATGTCGAACTCCAAGTGTTGAATGGCTCCTTTGGATTCCATCACCAGCATTTCGCCTTTGCGCTGAGTCACCAACTCTATGGCTTTACCCGAATACTCTTCGGGCACATCGATCACCAACGCTTCTACCGGCTCGTGTTGCTTGCCCTCTATTTCTTTGATCAATACCTGTGGCTTGCCTACCTGAAGCTCATAACCTTCCCTGCGCATGGTTTCAATCAGTACCGACAAATGGAGAATACCTCGTCCGTAGACGTTGAACTTGTCTTCCGTATCGGTTTCTTGTACCCGCAAGGCCAGGTTTTTCTCTGTTTCCTTCATCAGACGATCGCGCAAATGCCGTGAGGTAACGAACTTGCCCTCTTTGCCAAAAAACGGAGAATTGTTGATGGTAAACAGCATGCTCATGGTAGGTTCGTCTACCTGAATGCGTTGCAAGGGCTCAGGGTTTTCCAAATCAGTAATGGTATCGCCAATGTCGAAATCGTCCATTCCTACCACTGCACACAAATCCCCACTTCTGACCGATTTTACCCGCTCCCGGCCCAAGCCTTCAAAAACAAAAAGTTCCTTTACCCGCACCTTTTTCATCACGTCACCTTTGCGCGCCAGCAAAAAGTCTTTTCCCTCTTGCAAATCGCCTCGGTACACCTTTCCAATGGCGATGCGGCCCACAAAATTGCTGTAGTCCAGGGAGGTGATTTGCATTTGCGTGGTTCCTTCCCGGTATTCTGCCTCAGGAATTTCATCCAAAATGGTGTCCAGGAGTGGAACAATGTTGTCTGTTGGCTTTTGCCAATCCGTACTCATCCATCCTTGTTTGGAAGAACCATAAATGGTGGCAAAATCCAGCTGGTCTTCAGTGGCATCGAGGGAAAACATCAGGTCAAATACCTTTTCCTGCACCTCATCGGGCGTACAGTTTTCCTTGTCAACTTTGTTGACCACCACAATGGGTTTCAGGTTTAACTCCAAGGCTTTGCCGAGTACAAACCGGGTTTGGGGCATGGGCCCTTCAAAGGCATCCACCAACAAAAGCACCCCATCGGCCATTTTCAATACCCGCTCCACTTCTCCACCAAAATCGGCGTGACCAGGCGTATCGATGATGTTGATTTTAATCCCTTTATAGGTGACGGATACGTTTTTGGAAAGGATGGTGATACCGCGTTCGCGTTCCAGGTCCTGGTTGTCGAGTATCAGCTCCCCACTTTCTTTGCGGTCGTCCAACAGTTGAGATTCCTGAATAATACGGTCAACCAAAGTGGTTTTACCGTGATCTACGTGGGCGATAATGGCAACGTTGCGAATGGATTCCATGCCTTAAAAAACATTTGGTCCGGTAACCCGGAGCGATTTAGGGCCGCAAAAGTAGGAGTTGTCAAGGGGATAGCCCTGATTTAACGAAATTCTTTTCTCGGGACGGTCGCCTGTTCCCTACTCTGAGTGATCCACAAACGAAGCGCGTGCGCAGATTTCCCGGTAAACCCACCACCTTTTCAGCGGAATTGATGGACCGAATGCAATGCACAGGGATGCACAAAACGTGCAGAACGGCTAAAAGCCATTTAACGAAACAAGAAGAAAGTAGTTAGAACAGAATGAATTTCTGCTCAGCGCGTTTGGCATCTCCTTGGTAAAGTACCGCAAGGTATGCGCCAGGCGCCATCTCATCGCGATTGAAGCGCAACTCACCAGGTGTCACACTGCCCGAATGGAAAACCTGACGCCCGGTCATGTCATAAACCGACAATTCAAAAGTGCCGGTTTCGGTGCCACCATAGATCAAATTCATTCCGCCATTGATGTAATCGGCTTCCAATAGAATCAATGGAACATCTACCGTAGGCGTAGGGTCCACCAAATCGGTGAGCCGCCAGCTGAATTGCGCGATGTCGATGTTTCCTGGCGTATCGGTGTAGGTAAAACCCGAAACAATCAGGTCGCGGTCTTCTACTACCGCCACAGCCTGTCCACCACCTTGGTAACCTTCTTGAAAGCGCACCTGCTCTTGAATGATTTCATCCCAGTTGCTGAAATCTGGGTAGTAAGCAATGGCAAAATTGTCCGATTTGTAGATGCTGCTAACGTTCTGCGGCTCAATTGTTTCTCCTACTGCTACCAAACCGCCATTGGCAGTAAGGGTGAGGTCATTGAGTAAATCATGCTGTCCACCGAAGTCGAGGGTGGTGGTTTTGAAGGATCCATTCGAAGGATCGAAACGTCCTAAGATAAAGTCGCGTCCTTCGCTCGAAAAGATACGTGCTCCAAATGCAATTTCTCCATTAGGCATCATTTCCATGCTCAGCCCACGGTCGTTAAAATCATCGGAAAGGTTTAAACGAATGCGTTTCACTCCCCAGGTGAGCGAATCGATGGTACCGTCTTCGTTGAGCAATTGGAAAAAGCTGTTGAGCACATCCTCGTCGGCAGTGGCTCCCATCACCAACAGTTGACCATTGGGCAACACCAGAAGGTCGTCCATAATGCCTCCTTGCTCGTGTCTAAAGCTATAGATGCCGCTGTCTGGCACCAACACCACACGCCCCGTTTGGCCAAAGGTAGAATCAACGTCTCCGTTGGCAGACAGTCGCCCGATGGAAATGGCATCCAGCAATCCGTGAAGGGTGTCCAAAGAAGCACCGCCTACATAGATGCGCCCCGAGGGATCAGTGCGCAGTGTGGTTGGAAATTCTTGAACCCTGTAAAAATCGAGAATCTTGGTGCCCTCATCGCCAAAGTTGGTATCTACCTGTCCATCGGGAGTGACTTTAAGTAATCCTATCGGCTGATAAAGCGTGTTGGACCATCGATAAGTAGACCCCATTACCAGCAAACTACCGTCGGGTAACTGGCGCAGACGAATGCCTTGGGAATGGTCCATGCCCTTGAAATCTACCTTCAATACCCCATTAGTACCAAAGGTAGGATCGAGTTGGCCATCTCCGGTATACCGGGACAGGGTAACGTCCTGGTCGAAAAAGACATCGATGTGACCGCTGGCAGAAAGCAAGATGGCTTTTCCATCCGGCTGCACCACCATGTCCATGGATTGATTATAATCGTCGAGGGCGATGCGGTTGCGACCAGCAGCTCCGAATTCGCTGCGAAGGGGTACTTGCGCCATCATTTGCCAGCTGGTGACCATCAATAAGCACCATAAAATGAAAGCTTTACCAACTACAAGTTTCCTCATTGCCGCTGTAGGATATTGTTGAAAATAACCGTTGACATCAAAGATAGTTCAGACTATCAAAATTTCCTGACCCGAAAGGAATGGGTGTATAGGAATCCAAATGGTGGATTTGATGGCTTTTGTAAGAATAGCCGAGTGCAGTTGCGCGCTACGATCAAACACCAGAGAGCATAGAACACGCTCCATTTTAGGGTAGAGTATACAACTACACCCTACTATCAAGCACTACGAAATCCTAACGCAGATATTAAGAGCCCGATCCTGGTTGAAAACTACCGTTCAACTTCGGACGCTAACGCTTTGCAGATCAAGGTATGCATGTTCTACGAGGAAGGATTCTTTTGCTGGTCTTTCTTCGCCTCCCAGCGTACCACCTTTTCGTCCATGCGTTCCAACAGGCTCCACCACTCGGTGCCATCTTTACGAATGTTGCGGATGGCCCCGGCACGCACCAAAATTTTGCGCAGTTCGTCTTCATCATCGTCCCAGCCGCCAAGGCTTTCTTTGAGCATCTCAAAACTGCGGTCGATGAACTTTTTGTGGCTCAAAAAGTGGCGCGCGGCTTCTTCGGCCATGTACTCGGTTTTGTAACTCGCCCGCAAACTTTCCAGCTCTCGCTGCAGCTTGCGCTCCTGCACCAAATAGCTTACTACCCCAGATGAAACAGCAGTAACCACGGCTAGGCCGAGTGCTTCCATAAAGCTTACTTGATCCATATCCTGGTAGATTAATCCTTTTTGTTAAACGGCAATTCCGCAATGTTGTAAATCAAAATATAGCCATTGGATAAGGCAATGGCCATCCACTGTTGATTGGAACTGAACCCTAAATTCATAACACCTTTGGGCAACGGGATGCTGTGTTGCTGCTCTAAGGTATTGACATTGGAGAAACGCACAGTTTTATCGTTGCTGGTGGTGGCAAAAATGGCGGTGTTGGGCAATACACGTAAGTTGTTGGTGGCCTTGGAATGAAACTTTTTCCGGGTATCCATACTAAAAGAGGTGGTATTGACCCTGAATAAAACCCGATCGAACGACACCGCCAGTACATACATACCATCGCTGGACAAGTCGAGGTCGATCACATTGGTCGCCATAAAATCTCGCTTTACGGTGCCCGATTTAGCATCCACCACAATAAGACCACCCAACACCCGGGAAGTACCTACCCAAATCAAGTCTTTGTCCAATTGCAACACAATGGAGTGAATGTTTCCCTTTCGAAGGTTAAAGCTTTCCGTGATCTCCAACGCAGGAAAATCAAGCACCCACAGGATTTCATCATTGCCTCCTGCATACAATCGATCGCCTTCCGGGGAAAATTCAATGGCCCGAATCGCTTTTTCAGAAACTTGTAACGACTTGACCTGTCTAAAATCTTTTTCAACATCAAATACATACAGACGGCCATCTTTACCGCAACTCACCATATGTTTCCCATCCGGTGAAAAGCGCACCGTTACCGATTGCTTTTTGTGAACCACCTGCCCAAACACTTCCGATTTAGCTTCGATGTCCACTACCCGCACTTTTCCATCTTCCTGGCCAAAGGCCACGTATTTACCATCGGGCGAAAAGGAAAAGTCGGCAAACTCATCGAACAGGGGGTTACACCATCTACTGGCAGTAATTACTAATTCTTCTTGTCCATAGCCAATGCTTCCGAAAAAGAACAGCAGTAAACAGGGAATGATCGGTTTCATTAAAAAACTATTCATGCTATTTCTGAATTCTATCGAGGTGTAAATGCCCCTCCATAAACAATTGGGCTTGCCCTGAAATCAATACCCTTTCGCCATTTATCCGGCCTTTCAGGTATCCCCCTCGTGCACTGATTTGCCGGGCGGTCATTTCGGTCTTGTTCAATTGCACGCCCCAGTAAGGAAACAGCAAGGTGTGTGCAGAGCCCGTTACCGGATCTTCCGGAATGCCGAGTGCAGGAACAAAAAACCGAGAAACAAAATCGAGTGTTTCACCGGGAGCGGTGGCGATAACACCTCGTAGGGGCAATTGCAACAGGGCCTCTGCATTGGGCCGAAGGTTTTGCACCACTTCCTGTGACGCATAAACTGCAAAGTAGTCGTTCTGGCCTTTTAAGATAACCTCTGCCGGATGGCCCATGGCCTCATTGAGGCCAGAAAGCTCATCTACTGCTTGCGGCATGTCCTCCGGAAAGTCGAGGGTATACCACTCTCCTTCCCGACTCACGGATAAGGGGCCGCTGGCCGAGTGGAAAGCAATTTCATTAGTAGGCCAGCCGAGCGAGTTAAAAATCACGTGTGCCGTGGCCAAGGTGGCGTGTCCACACAAGGGAACTTCGCCTTTTGGAGTAAACCATCGGATTTCGATCACCCCTCCATTTTGAACAAAAAAGGCAGTTTCTGACAGGTTGTTTTCTGCTGCGATGTGTTGCATGAGTGTTTCGGGTAGCCATTCGGTCAATGGACAAACCGCGGCCGGATTGCCTCCAAACAGTTGATCGGTGAAAGCATCTACCTGGAAAATGAGGTTGGGCATTTTTATAACGTACTTTTAAGACAAGACAATAAGGCTTGCAGGTCTTGGGGTTGGTTGTACAAATAAAGGGAAACCCGCATAGAATCCCCCCTTAATGAAACAAATACTCCTTTTGCCTCCAATTGTTTTTTGACTTGCGACAGAGAAACTCCCTTGGGCAAACGCAGGCCGAAAAGGTGGGCACAACGTTGATCAGTGGGCAGCAAGCCACATCCAATGGCCATAAATTTTTCGATGAAAGGCTCCAGCAAAGTCGTGGCATGAGCTTGCACCTTGGCGGCTCCCCAGACTCCTACCTGTTTCAGGGCCTCGTTGAGCATGCTCAATTGCAGAAAAGCGGGGTGTTGCCCCGATGAAAAGCGCTGCCCAACTGCCGCATAGTTCGGATTGTACTTCACTAGGTTTTGAAAGTCGGAGGCGCCTTCGTGTGCCAGCCAGTTGTCTTCCATCGGTTCTGCCCCATCGTAATTGGGCCCATACCAGGCCAGGGCGGTTCCGTAGGGTCCGCACAAAAACTTGTAGGCTGCGGATACCAGCGCATCGGGCTGCAATTGATCTACATCGATGGGAAGTGCACCAAGGGCCTGTGACCCGTCCAGTACAAAATAAGCACCCACTTCTTTGGTCCGTTGGCGCAGGGCCACCAAATCGAATCGAATGCCATCTGACCAAAACAAGGGCGGGACAGCTACTACTGCGGTTTTCGAATCGACGGCTGCTAATAATGCCTGATTCCACTTTTCGCCCATTTGAGGGCCAAATTCAGGCGCTTCTACCCAGCGCAACTCGCACTCAAAATCACGGGCCACCCGCTGCCAGATGTATACATTGCTGGGAAACTGCCCTTGCAACAACACCAGGTTGCTGCCCTTTACCGGCCGTACCTGCCGCGCTGCGTTGGCCAGGCCGTAAGACGCCGAGGGAATTAGGGCTACCCGATCGGGCTCCTTGCTGCCGATGATGTGAGCAAACCGGCTGCGCACCTTATTGGCTGGATCGAAAAAGATGGAAGCGTCCATTTGATGAGGATTGCCCATGTGTGCCAACTGTTGTTGTGCTGCAGCAATGCTGGATTTCAATTGCGGAGCCAAATAGGCATGGTTGAGGTAATGGATGGCCGGGTCTAAGGCAAAAAAATCGGAAGGATCGCTCATCAAGGTAGCATTTGAAGGGGCAATTTAGAGCGAATGCCCGGCATGGGAAAGCCCTACTCTGCCAACTTTTCAATTTTTTTTAGAAAAGATTCTCTCTGCGCAAATACACTGCGCACCACCCTTCTAACCTTGTGCTGTCAAACCAATTTAACCGCTAAAAAATGGAGGCACTGGAACAACTCTACCGAAGCCTGAAGCAACGCAAGCGCCCCGAAGATGTGGCAGAATTGATATTGCAAGTGCTCAAAGGGCAGCTGTCAAGCAGCGAAAAAAGCTTATTACGCCAGGTGGCCAACGGTGCGCTTAGCAAACGGCTATTGGGTTACACCTCCATGAACCAACACTTTGCGCAAGCGGTTGGGGCCCAGAAGCAAGTAAACAAAGCCCTGGAACTCTTTCAGTTGTCAGCGGTGCGCTATGACGGCACAAAGCCTGAAGAAATCCGAGAACTCATCCAGTATTGCAACGGCATTTTGCATAAAACGCCTGGCTTGAACGACTTTATCGACAACCGTTTGAACAAAGAGCAACGGGAAGCGGAAGGGATCGAACTTTCCAAAAGACAATACAACAAGCTTTGGCGCATGACGGTGCGGTTGGAAGAAAAGTTGGAGCGCTATGAACGAAGTCGTCGGTATTTGAGCCTGCAGCAGATTGCCAAAAATGGCCTGGTCCGGGAAATCACCCGCAAGGATTTTATGCAGGACGCCAATACCGCTTGTTTTGTGGCCTACATGACCGCTCGACTGAATCTGCGCAGCGAATTTACGATCGACGGCCAACAGCAGCCCTTCGATAACGTGTGCGAAATGTTGCTCATGCGGTGCATGGGGCAAACCGTTATTCGGAAAGCCACATGGTTCGGAAGCAAAAAGCTGAGCCAGGAGGGCCAACCTACTGCCGGCTGGTTGGCCATCGCTCATGTTTACCCCAGCCGCAGAGTGCTGGATCATTTACCTGAACACGACCTGGGCTATCTCATGGGGCGGTGGACCGCGTTGTTGCAAGAGATTGCGCGTGAACTGGGCCGCTTGTGGGAGACGAACGACATTGACCGCAAAACCATGATTGTGCAACGGGGCAACAATTCGAGTGCCTGGAATGCAGCTGCCGGTGCGTGGAACAAGGCGCGTGAACATTGGATCGACCTTTTGTACGCTACTGGCCAGGAGGGCTTGCTGGACGATTTGTGCTTCGGTAAGGTGCTGCGCCTCATGGCGGGTGATGTTGCCTTCTGGCACCAGTCGGTAGGCGGATGCCTTGATGCCAATACGGCGGTGTGGAATGCCCTGCCCCTGCCTTGGGAGGTATTTGACGCTGGGGAAACCTGCACCCGTGATATGGTAGAAAAGGCTTGTGAAAAAGCTGGCCTGGTGGCTGCTACCTCAGGATGGACCGGTACGCGCGTTCGTACTGCAGTTCCTTTTAGGCATAGCCCTGAGTTGGTGCACGGTGTCGCTGTATCCAGTCCTTTTTTAGCAAAGGTTTTGCGGCAAAATCGATATTTTTCGGGTAAGAATGCCCGTTCTAATCATCCTGAATGAAATGATCGTTTAGCTCAGCGGTAGAGTTCCGGCTCGATACCCGGAGGGACGCAGGTTCGAATCCTGTAACGATCAACATTCGGGTGCCATCATGGCTTCACCGTGGTGAAGTGGTAACACGCCTGGCTCAGGTCCGGGTAAACGCAGGTTCGAATCCTGTCGGTGTGGTCATGGTGGCTATTCTCTACATAGCTCAGTGGTAGAGCACCCGGCTCTTAACCGGGAGGACACAGGTTCGAGTCCTGTTGTGGAGACCATGCGCCTTAGAGTTGACAGGAATTTTGATTTCAGAGCCAATCCACTGCTTTAGGATACGCCATTTACGATTCTTTGAAGGTGGCGCACTACCGCAGTGTTTGGGTGCGCCAGCAAAAATTGCGCAAAGGGTGCGCCACTTTCAATTTCCCGGGGGTGGCGCAGGTATTCACCGAGTGGGTGCGCCAGTAAAGGTGGAAGCAAGAAGGTTTACACCTCAGTTCCCTCGAGTTTTGAAATGGCTTTTGCTGTACGGAAGACTTGATCTCCTAACCCGAACTGCTTATTAGTAGCCATGCAAGCAGGGGTAATAAGGCTTCACGAATCGATGGTTTGACGCACCGTGAAGTTGGCCTGGTTTAAAATGGCATTGAATTTAGACACATCGTCGAGGGTCACTTCAATCGTGTAGGTCTTCCCGGTACTAGGGTCTTTATAAGATGATTCCATGGAGTTTCCTGCTTCGAGCAACTGATCAACCAGCTGTTTTTTTACCCCGTTGGCCTGCACGAAATAAACCACCAAAGAGGCCGCTTGCTTTTTAAGCAAAGGCGTTTGTACCAATATCCTCACTTGACCGAACTGCATCCATCGGTTGTGAATGGCCCAGCCAGATTCCACAAATTCTTCGCTTACCGGCACAATAGGGTCTTCTATATCAGAGAGCTCCGGGCCCAGGCTGGGGGCGGTTTGTTGTACTTGCATCTCTTCTACCGGCGTACTGATCTCCAGTTCCAATTCAGTTTTTTCAGCTTCAAGCGTACGTACCTTTTTTTTCAGCTCCCGCTCTTGTTCTTTATAGGATTCAATTCTGCTTTGGGCCATTTCCGTTTTTACCGGGTCTTCGTCGTATGCTGCTGCCTCCGCTTGCAAGGCAAGTGATTTTTCATGAATGGAGTCTATTTTAGCCAGGGTAGCACTTTGAATCAATTCCGTAGAATCTACCTCTTGTTCCAGTTCAAGGATTTGCCGGTTGAGATAACTGAACAGCTTTTCGTAGCGCTCTTGCTGCTCCTCAGCTACCGAAACAAACCGCATAAAGTTGGCAAACGACTTTTTTTCTTTGTTTCCGCCTTCAATGTATTGCTCCAAAAAACGTTCTACCTGCCCGTTTTCAAACTGTAGCTGCTGCTGTACTACCTGCCGGCTCTGGATGTTCCAATTGACAATAGCGGTTACAGCACCCAATACAAAGGTGCCTAAGAAGAATTTTAAAAATGAATAGCGTTGGTCCTTTTCGATGAGACGAATGCGTTCGTTCTCATCGGTAATGTGGTTGAATTTGTCAGACATAAGGGGTGGTTACGAATCAAGAACCCAAAATAAACATTTCGATGCTTGAATAGCAACACACACAACCACAGGAACGGTAAACCGTTTTTGTGTAGGGACAAATCGGAATTGCTCAAGGGAGTGGGGTACGGTAGCAGGAGGGTGATCGCCCCTCCAACTTACGAAAGGCGCGGCTGAAGTAGTTCGGATCATTGAATCCGGCGGCAAAGGCCACTTCTTTAACGCTCAAATCAGTTTCTTCCAACAATTGCTTGGCGTGACGAATGCGCTCCTCCAAAATCAATTGAACCGGAGTGATGCCAAATTCTACGGTGAAAGCCCGGTAGAAACTCGATTTGCTCATGCAGGCAATCCGACACAAGTCTTCGATGCGGATGGGGTTGGAAATTTGGGTATGTATGTATTGCAACACGGCCTGGAAAGCAGCTTTGGAAGACTTTGATTGGTTTTTCCGCAAGCCTTTCAGGTTCTCAATCTTCAGCAGGCAGAGCACCAATTCGCGCAGGGAAAGTTCTACCTGCATGTCTTTAAAAATATCATCGCTGGTGAGTACCGTCATCAATTTGTTGGTTAACCCGACCAGTTGATGGTTGTTTTTGAGCATGGCCTCCTGGAAATTCAGTTGCCATTCTTTCACCGGATACGCTTTGTTTCTGGAATTGGTGTTGATGATTTCCAGTTGCCGCTCTAAAAAATGATCCTCAATTACCAATGCGGTACATTGCGTAGGCCGGTCCATTTCCGCTTCGGGAAAATCGATCCGCATCAAGGTGTTGGCTGGAGCCAAAACGGTTTCTCCCGGAACATATTCAAAATCCTCTACCCCTTCTAAGTGCATGATTTTCTTGCCCCTCAGCATGGAGGTGATGGTGAACCCTTCGAAGCGAAGGTGAAAGTCGGAGGCTTTTTGACGGGTTTCAAAAACATTGAACTCGCAATGATCCAGGTTGTACTTGTTGCGGTGTTCTACCAACGAACTCAGTTGGCTGATGGGAGCGAGTGGATAAGGATTGACGTAATTCAATGGTGTGGATGATTGTCGGGATGACACTAATTTAAATACAAAGCCCTTTTATTACAAGCATTTCAAGGTGATTTGGGAAAATAATGCTGGTGATTGAAAATCGAGTCCACTTCAGTTACCATTAAAATAAGGAACATTGAAAAAATCAAATCGAAACGTACTATGGATACTGCAACTGCCAATTTCCCTTTTGTTGGGAAATCAGTCGATTTTAAGCCTCGCTACGACAATTACATCGGGGGCAAATGGTCGGCCCCGGTCAAGGGGAATTATTTCGACAACATTTCACCCGTCACCGGTCAGGTATTTACCCAAGCCGCACGCTCTACCAAAGAAGACATTGAATTAGCACTGGATGCCGCTCACGCTGCTTTTCCCGCATGGAGCACCACCTCTGCTGCCGAACGCTCCAACATGTTGTTGCGCATTGCTCAGGTGATGGAAGACAACCTGGAACACCTCGCTACCATTGAAACCATTGACAACGGCAAGGCCATTCGCGAAACCATGGCCGCCGATCTGCCGCTTTGCATCGACCACTTTCGCTACTTTGCCGGGGTTATCCGTTCGGATGAAAGCACCATCTCCGAACATGACCCCAACACGGTGAGCATCAACCTGCAAGAACCCATTGGTGTAGTAGGTCAGATTATTCCATGGAACTTCCCCTTGCTAATGGCTACTTGGAAAGTGGCTCCTGCCCTTGCCGCTGGCAACTGTGTGGTAGTGAAGCCTGCCGAACAAACTCCTACTGGGATCATGTGCCTGCTCGAGCTCATTGAAGGCATTTTACCTCCGGGAGTGCTCAACGTAGTGACAGGTTTTGGTCCCGAGGCAGGCAAACCATTGGCCACTTCCTCTCGTGTGGCCAAAGTGGCCTTCACCGGAGAAACGACGACTGGTCGACTCATCATGCAATATGCCTCCGAAAACCTCATTCCGGTCACCATGGAACTGGGGGGTAAATCGCCCAACGTGTTCTTTAAATCCGTTGCTGATGCCGACGATGCTTATTTCGACAAAGCAATAGAAGGTGCCGTAATGTTTGCCTTGAACCAAGGCGAGGTTTGTACCTGTCCATCCCGGATTTTGGTACACGAAGACATCTACGACAAATTCATGGAGCGCGTGGTAGAGCGCACGAAAGCCATCAAAATGGGCAATCCGCTCGATCCTGCTACCATGATGGGCGCACAGGCCAGCAACGATCAATACCAGAAAATTCTCAACTACATGGACATTGGCCGCGAAGAAGGTGCTCAAGTGCTATGTGGCGGTGGCAAACACCACCTCAACAGTGGTTTGGAGAATGGGTACTACATCACCCCAACCATTTTGAAAGGGCACAACAAAATGCGCGTCTTCCAAGAGGAAATTTTTGGTCCGGTTACTTCGGTCACCACGTTTAAAACAACCGAAGAAGCCATCGAAATTGCCAACGATACGCTTTATGGATTGGGTGCTGGGGTTTGGACCCGGGATGCACACGAAATCTATCAGGTGCCGCGTGCGATTAAAGCCGGGCGGGTATGGGTCAACTGCTACCACGCCTACCCTGCCCACGCGCCCTTCGGAGGTTACAAAAAATCTGGTTTTGGACGCGAGACACACAAGATGATGCTCAACCACTACCGGCAAACCAAAAACATGCTGATCTCTTACGAGAAGAACAAACTGGGCTTCTTTTAATAGATTGCCCATTCCTTCAGCCGGCAACTTCATCCTGGGAGAGTTGCCGGCTTTTTAGTTTATTGATTATGATACAACGTGTTCTGGCCACCCCCGCTTGCGAAGCCCTGATTCGTGAATTGGAATCGGAATTTGGGGAGTTGGTTTTTCACCAAAGTGGAGGCTGTTGCGATGGTTCGCAACCCATGTGCTTCGAAGTAAACGACTTTAGAATTGGCTACAGCGATGTATGCCTCGGCGAACTTTCGGGTGTGCCATTTTGGATGAGTTCCGACCAATTTGAATATTGGAAACATACCCAACTCACCATTGATGTGGTGGAAGGACGTGGTTCCAGCTTTTCGTTGGAAATTCCCAAAGGAAAACGCTTCATTGTGAAATCCCGCTTGTTTCAGGAAGCAGAGTTGGAAGACCTGGTTCCGCTGAGCTATCGTGAGGATTGATTCTGATTTTATGCAACCCATGCTTTTCCTGTTCAAAGAGAGGCTTTACCAGAAACTACAAAGGCGCAATCGATGATTGCGCCTTTGTCACTTAATACAATTATTTGTTGACCAATTAGATCGGATTGATCTGCATCGGAATGTTCCACGTCCAAGTGGTGATCGCAGAGGTTAGTTCGTATCCGAAAAAAGGGCCACAATTGGTAGGAAAAGTGGTGAAAGGTCCTGGAAAGTTGGTAGCACATGCATCAGCCGGCAAATACCACTCAGAGGTACTGGAGCCAGTTTGCTCAGTAGCTTCTACATATACCAAACGAACATTCACGCTAGGAGCAGCCACTGTTCCAGTAGCACCAGGAATTAAAAACACGCCAGAAGCCACAGTTGCTAAACAAGGATTATTGTGGCCCCTTTGGTAATAATAAGCCATTATCTCCATGGGCTTACAAGTGTTGTTGGTTACGGTAACGTTTTGGGCCTGGCTTTCCATCAATACACCGGAGCACAGCACCACAAGGCCAACGAGGGCCAGTTTCATTAGGGTTTTCATAAGTAAAAGAATTTAGGTTTTGTCTGAATAACGGACAAAAATGTTAGAAATCAAAATGGTCGTTCGATCGGTGCAAGGCAGTAGGTAACCGGGGCGCAACGAGGCCTGATCAAGGCAACCGGTAGAGGTGCAAATAAATTGGAAAGTGGAAAACGAGTGGCTGGTCCTCGTTCCAATACGTTTGAAAGCGCTGCTTTAGTTCAGGAAGTGGATCAAGGTTTCCAGCATCCAAAAACCTTTTTCTGGCCGACCAGGTACTCAAATACCCCAAGACATGGTCCTGCTTCCACGAAAGCTCGTGGAGGATGGTAGTTTGCGTGATTCGTTGAAACGGTACCGCAATGCTGGCATACCCTTCGTCTACCCATTGGCGCTCCGGGTCCCACCAAGGGCCTAAGGTATTCTGGTACAATTCCTCGATCAGGGAGTTGATTGCTGGCACCTCACACGAAAACAACCCATAACACCAAAAAGCTAATGTGGCGCTGCGCTGGCCCACACGGGCCACTTCTTTAAAAAAGGTGGGAATGTCGAACCAATGCAATGCGGTGGCTACGGTGATCAGGTCGAAATAGGCATCTGAAAAAGTCGTCTTTTCTGCCGGACAAACCTGGTAGTGAACCTTGGGATGCGGAGGTGCTTTTTCGAGTTGATGGCGGCTAATGTCGGTGGCCTCTACCCGATCGAAGAAAGCACTAAGCGCTTCCGCAGCTTGTCCGCTTCCGGTAGCACAATCCCAAACACGAGATCGCCCAGGAGTGTGCTTTAGTAAGGTTTGATATAGCTCAGGTGGATAATGCGGGCGGTAGTGGGCATACTGATCGGCCAATGCCGAAAAGCGGTCTTTGTGCACTCCCCTCACCTACCCTTACAGCTGCTTTCGACCAATTCGGGCCCGAAACTTTCCATCGCGCAACAGGATTGATTCATCGCTGTTGTTGTAGAGCGACCCGGATACCACGCCCGTCATGATAAAGGTGGAAAGTGTATCGGGATTAAAAACGGTATCCTGTACCTGAAAATAAGTGACTTCGGGTCGACCACTGCCGGGCCGGGTTTTCCATTCGGTACCGTTGTCGTCGGTCCAGATGATTTCTACCCCGGGAAACAAAAACTTAGAATCGGCAAAGTGAAAAGTGCTCTCATAGATCATACTGTCCCGCTGAATGGGCAGGTGACCGGTATCGAGACAAGTATAGAATCGAATTTCCAAAGAGTTTTCGGGCACTCCTTTAGTGAACCTCGAAACCTGACCTTCGAAATAGGTGGCCATATTGGGATCACAAAAGCCATTGAAGGAGGAATCGGCATCATTGTTATACCCATCCAGGCTATCTTCAAGCGCCACCCAGCTGTAGTCGATTCTACCAAGGAAGTAGAAATCGCTGGTAATGTCGGGAGGAGGAATCACACCAGAAGGCGGAATAGAATCCTCGTTATTATCAATGGCCACTGTGGTGATGGAATTGCCTTTTTCACAACCCTGACTCACCAGGAAAGTGACAACAACAGCAGCGAATAGGAGCTTGATCTTCATGAAATACACTTTGCTAAACCGCGGTGTGGATGCCCAAATATACGTAAAAGTGGCATTGAACCATGTGCACGGATTTTGACTTATGATGCAAAGCCTGTGGAGAAAGGTTGGTGAAATGCCCGCTAAAAATTCTCCCGCACTTGTTTCCCATTGCACCATTGGGTGGACATCTCTTAAATTAGCAACCGATGAAACAAACGGTGGTTTGGTTTGGTGGTGGCATCGCCCTCTTATTGATCGGACTCAAAGTGTGGGAATACTCTTACCGTTCGATGGCTGTCGACCTTGAGGTGTATATTGGTGTCATTGCCCTATTGTTTCTAGTCGGAGGGCTATGGATTGGCAAACGGTGGTTTACCCCAACTGTAGAAGCTACTTTGGAAAAAGCGGCTCTCCCTTCTATCCCCAACCCGGAGGCCTTGAAACAAACCGGCATTTCCAAACGCGAGCAAGAAGTGTTGGAATACCTGGCCCAGGGGTATTCGAATCAGGAAATTGCCGATCGGCTTTTTGTGTCGCTCAATACCATCAAAACCCACGTCAACAACTTGTATTCGAAGCTGGACGTGAAACGAAGGACCCAGGCAGTAGCTCGCGCTAAAGAGCTGATGCTCATTCCTTAAGCAAAAATCAAACTTTCGGGTGAGGGCCACTTTTGGGGCAATTCATACTTTCGATTGACCCTTATTTTCCTCGATTGATGCTGATTTGTGAACGTCCTCCGGGACCCATGTTTCACTTAAAAAAATCGACATGAAAAAGACCGTTCTCCGCTACAGCTTATTGGCCATGATCCCCCTGTTTTTGTTTTTGATCCTGCCGTTTATCTACGCCAGTGGGCAAGACCTGAAAGATATGGACATGAGCCAATCGGAATTGATCGGATGGGCCGGCATTGTGCTTTCACAGGCTCTGGTGATCCTGGCCATCAAACAATACCGCGACAAAGAAAAACAAGGCCACCTTGGCTATTGGCAAGGCGTGAAATTGGGGACGTTGATTGCTTTGATTTCTGGCCTTCTGTTTGGCATCGCTTCCTTTGTGCTTTACGAATACGTTGATCCTGATTTTACGGCGGCCTATTACCAACAATACGAGGACAACATTCGCAACAGTGGGGCCGAGCCAGCGGTAATTGAAGCGCAATTGGCTCAGTTGGATGCAACTCCCGATTGGTTGATGACTTCCTGGATGGGCGGTATTTTAATGTTTGGCAATGTTTTTCCTACCGGTTTCATCATTAGCCTCATTGCCTCTGGGTTTCTTTACCGGAAACCCGCTTCCTGATCGGGGGCTTTTGGCTATTTTTGGGCCATGAAAAACGCCCTGATAATTGTATCCGCTTTTTGCTTGCTGGTGGCTTGTCACCCGCATTCCGCTTCTTACCATTACAACAAAGGCCAGGACCTGATGCTCCAAAGGCAATATAAACCGGCCGCTAAAGAGCTTAGTAAAGCCATTGCCAAAAATGTGAAGGGCAACCAGGCACATTTAGATCGGGCTTACTGCTACTATCCATTAAAAGCTTACGATAAAGCAACTGCTGATTTGGCCTATTTGAAGGAGCAAGGCGAAACTTCGTTTCAATACTACAGCCTGAAAAGCTTGGTAGAGCTGGATCAAAAGCAATACCAGGCGGCCATCAATACCTTATCAGAAGGTTTGCGAGCCTATCCCGACAATCATTTTTTATGGGGCACCTACGGATACACTCAAATTGAAAACAACAATTTGGAGGAGGGCTACAAGGCGCTTCAGCATTGCCTCAAATTAGATTCTACTTATTACATTGCCTACAACAGCCTCGGTTGGTATCACTATCAGAAAAAAGACTACATCAAAGCAGAAGAAATGGTGAAAAAGTCGCTGGAAATTGATCCCACCAACAGCTATGCCTACCGCAACTTGGGTTTTATTCTCAAAGCCACGGGGGATGCCGCAGGTGCCTGTAGAGCGTGGAAACGTGCTGAATACTTAGGGTTTAGTACCGATTACGACAACGAGGTCAAAGATATGCTGGGAGCCAACTGCGGTTCCTGATGCCAGTTGCTACGATAACGCTCGAATTTCCCGGGCCAGGTTCAATTTAGCCCGCTCTTCGTGGTGCTCCCGAAACCAGGGTGTTCTAAATATCCATGGTTGGGCGGCATATTGCTGCAACACTTTTCTTCTTCCTGGTTTGTAGAGCAGGTCGGGCACCAGCCGATATTCTTTGCGAATGGCTTTCATGTAGCGGCCATAAGCCTCCTCGCCTACTCCCAAAATACCCAGGTCGCAATCCAAGAAAAATTGGAGGTCGCTACTTTCATCATCCCGCACCTGGAAATGATCTTTCGTACGTAAAATAAGTTCATTTACCACCTCAGCTTCTTCTTTGGGAAAATCGATTTCGCTCAAACGCTCCAGGGCTCGTACAGCAGATTTTTCCTCGTTGTCTTTAGCAGTGAAACGGTAAATAATGTCGTGAAACCAAACGGCGAGGCGCAACAGATCGGGGCGATCCAATTGATTTTCGTGCTGATCGATCAACGTTAGCATGGCCGCAAGGTGATCGAAATTGTGGTAATGCCTGGACTTATGGCCGTAGTGTTTTTGGAGTTCGCGCCAAACTTTCGCAGCCCAATTTGTTTTTCCGGGAGCTACCCGGTGAGCCAGCTCTATCCAGGATTTTTGCAACACCTCAAGTTTTGCCATGCCACAAAGGTAGGCCCTTCCGGCCAATCCAATTTAGGTCTGGGGTTTATGGGCCCGGCTCAAGGTTTGCAAGTACTCCACCAGCGGTTCTTCGGCTCGTAGATTCAACTTTTTGCGCAAGCGATGGCGACTGGTGTCTACACTCTTGGGCGATATGTTAATGATAGAGGCAATCTCTTTAGAGGACATCCCGGCCCGTAATAATTCTATCATACGAATGTCTTTGGGTGTCAATTTGGGGTGTTTTTGCCGCAATTGAATGGCAAATTGTTTGTTGAAGGCCTTGGCCTGATCGTCAGCTTGTTTGTGTTCTTTTTGGTTGAGTGTCGCCTGTTTGAGTCGGGTTTCTAAACGGTTGAGCAAATGGGCACGCTCTGGCTGCTCTTGCGTCTCCCGAATTTCTTTTAAATGATCGCCTATCTGCTGTAACAACCGATTTTTTTCCACCAGTTGAACGGCAAACTGTGCCAAGGTTTCCTCTTTCATGGCCAGGGTATTGGCCAACTCCTTTGCTCCCGAATCAGAATTTAAGGCAACATGTGGCTTTTTCTGCTTTATCCACCACCAAACACCTGCTCCCACTGCTCCCACCGCTCCCAACAACAGCAGCCAGCCATAAAGCGAGTTGGAGGTGGCCACCGGTGGTGCCACCGTTTGGGCACCAATGGGGTTGGCCTTTACCTGCAACAACTCGGCAGGTGGCGCAATGCCCCGTAGTTGCAACTCATGATTGATGGCCCACCACCAACGGCCCAGGGCTTCGGCAGAATCACTGGCTGGAATATTTTGCCGCAACCATCCTTCCAGGTTGGTAATAAATTCGGGGTGTTTCGCCAAAAAGCGTTCATATTCGTCGGTCGTTTTCGAAAAGGTGTTCCAATTCAGGAAACGGCTCTTTAAAGGCAATCCGTTATCCATGAGCCAGTGCATTTGTTCGGTGCTCAACAGGCCGTCGAAATAGCACAACTCATCAATCTTTCCAAAGAACTGATATCCTGGGGTATAAGGCGATCCACCAGCGCCAACAATGCAAACGGTATTGCCTTGTAAAATGGGTGGCGTCACCAGGTATTCGACCAATTGGCGGTTCAAGTAGCACCCGATACCTTGCGAATCGACGACCACCGCCACGTGATACCACTTTTGAGGTACAATGCCAACCCGTACCTGAGTACTTTTTTGATGGTCGAAATGAAACTCGAAATTCAGCGTGGAATCTCCAAAAATATTGAGGACATAATCGCTGCCGTTGGTCTTGTCCACCAGGCTGTGGCAGCGGTTGGGCAAAGAATCGGCCCGGAACCAAAACGCCATGCTGCGCCCGGCAAACAATGCGGTTTCGGAGGAAGGCAGTTCCAGATAGGCTAACTCCTGATCAAAAGCAATGGCCTTCCGGAATACTCCGCTCGAAAATTGTAACTGCTTTCCCGGTGGCACCAGCCGGTTGTTGACCGACTCAACGGTTTGCCCATCAAAAGCATAGAAGGCTGTCACCTTAGCATACAAGTTTTGCTCTACCGATTGCGCCACTCCCAGGTAGGGAAACATTGCAAAGAACCACCCCATTGTCAAGGTGATTTTTAGGGCCAATATGCAACTGGTATTCTTCACTTAGCGTTACGAAGGTGCAAACAACTCTTGTACAGATAGTAAACAGCCCTCCTGTACCAGAGATTATTTTTTGTCAGGTAGTACTATTTCACAAACAATTGATTTACAGCAACATATTTTTATTACTGTCATGCAAATATCACCTTTTCACTAAACATGGTAAACCATTTGTAGAGAATCAAACCACCAGCTTAGTGCGTTTGTGGGAATAAATTGGTGCTATAAATCCCATTTTTCCATGACTCGAACTATTACTTTTTACACGCTTTTTCTATGGTTGGTCTTTTGGTTACCCGGCCACGCACAACTTCCCATTAGCTTTACCAATGGCCTTAAATCCTACCATCCTTTCAACGGTGATTTTTATGCCGCCAACCACAACCCGGTGCACCACAACAAATTTGTGAGTGCCACCTTTGGTCCCGATAGCAACGGAATTACTAACAATTCAGCAGCTTTTGGAGGTACACAACGGATCAATATGTACAAAGGCATTATTGATGACGATGTCTCCAGCTTTTCGGTCGACTTTTGGTTTCGTGCCACCGGCAGCGGCAGTCAGGTGCTGTTTTGGGAGGGCCAGATCAATCAACAGTCGGTTTGGATCCGCATAGAACCCGGGCAAAACCGCATTCGTGCCATTGCAGGTACCCTTACCAATTTTGTGGGCATCAACACTCCTGGCATGTACAATACCGGAGCATGGTTTCACTTTGCCTTAACGGCCGAAAAAGTCAGCGGTGCTCCCGATACGATGCGTACCTATATTAATGGTCAAGCAATGGCGTTGGCCACCGGAGAGTGGAGTTCCTCCAGCACCACCAATTTTACCCGCATCGGAACCCGGGACAATATCTCTCAGCACCTGATCGGCAACGTAGACGACCTGCGGGTGTGGAGTCGGCCGCTTGCCGCTTCTGAAATACAAGCCCTTTACCAGCAACCTCGGATTGTAATGGGCGCAGTACCCAGCAGTGCAGTTTGTGCCGGGGGCACTTTTTCACTTCCCTTCACCGTACTTGGTGGCAGTTTTGAAACAGGAAATGCTTTTCATGCGCAACTTTCCGACGATCAGGGCTCTTTCATTTACCCGATTAGTATTGGCAGCCTTAGCGGTACTACCTCAGGTGTGATCAATGTACAGGTACCACAAAACATCAGCACCAGCAGCAACTACAGACTAAGAATTATTGCCACTCACCTGCCCCGAGTTTCAGAGAATGTAGACACCCTTTCGTTTACCAACCCCAATGCCCTGCCCGGTTACGATACCTTCGCGCGGTTGCTGATGCATTATCCCCTGGATGGCAACGGCAACGATATTTCCGGTAATGGCAACAACCGGAGTTTGGTCAACAGCTGGCAGCCCCGCTCCGACCGTTTTGGCACCGACACTTCGGCCGTGTATTTTGGTTCCAGCGGCCGCATGACCGTTGGGCGCCCTTATGTACTGGATCGCTACCATGGCTCTACTCAGCCTATCTCCTTTTCTTTTTGGTACAAAACCACGGCTGCCACCAACGCTATCCGCGACATCTTCACTTGTTTTAGCGCTGGTGCCAACAACGGTCTCTACATTGGTACCACTCCTTCTTCGCGGGTGCGATTTCGCATCAATGGCGGTAGCAGCATCGTTGAAGCGGCCTATGCGAACAACAATGTATGGACACACTTTGCCTGTGTTTACACCGGAAGTCAGCTGCAAATCTTTCGCAACGGCAACCTCATTCAATCCACCAATTCCAGTGGTTCGATCCAAATCACGCGAGGGGCACAAATGGGTTCCAACAGCGATCCCTTCAACGCCTTGGCTGAGTTGTTCGGCACCTTAGATGATTTTCGAATGTATGGCCGGGCATTGAACACCAACGAAGTGAACTTGCTCTATGACAACGGCCATGCCTCCAGCAACAGCCCGTTCTGCTATCAGGATACCGTTCAATTTATGGCCACTTCCTTTCCCGGGTTGGCTTACAACTGGTCGGGGCCTCAGGCCTTTCAGTCCAACCAACAAAACCCGGTGTTGGGCCCTTTTCTCAACACCAATCAGTCGGGTAATTATGGACTGGTTTTGAGCTACAACGGATGTGTGGGCGATACCAATTTTACGCCGGTACAACCCGAAGTGCCACCTGTCGTCATTGCGCCCGTGGTGAATGGCTGCATCGGCGACACGCTGCTGGTCACCGTTTCCGGTGCTACTTCTACCAATCACTACCATTGGTTTGCCGATTCTTTGGGTACCCTTCCGATTGTCGACTCGGTAGACCAACTCCTACTTAGTCCCTTGGCAGATACCGTGGTCTACGTGCAAATTCAACCGGGAGGTAATTGCCTGGGAGCCCTTACCCCCATTCCAATTACAGTATTGCCTCCCCCCAGCATTGGAGCAATGGCCAACTCGAATAGCTTGTGTACGGGCGATACCCTGGTTTTGAATGGAACCGGTGCCCAAAGCTACATCTGGAATCAAGGGGTGGTGAACGGCCAGGGGTTTGCACCGAGCAGCAGTGCCACCTACACGGTGGTGGGCACCGACAGCAATGGTTGCACCGATAGCACCAGTCTTTTTGTTCCGGTCTTTCCTACTTCGGGAAGCACCTTGCCCACGATGGCTTGCGACAGCTTTGTTCTCAATGGACAATCCTATTTTACTACGGGTACTTACACCCAGGTGTTGTCCAATTCCCAAGGTTGTGACAGCCTTATTACCCTGAACCTAACCCTCTTTAATTCGGGTACTTTTTTGGATACGGTGGTCGTTTGTGCGGGAGATAGCTTGGGATTCGGGTCGCAAACCCTAACTGCTTCCGGCAATTATTCGGAGACCTTTGCTACCGTTAATGGCTGCGATTCGGTGGTACAGTTGCACTTTGTAGCCTTGCCTCCGATCACCACCAACCTAATGACGAACCTCTGCACCGGGGATACCTTTTTTCTGGGCAGCCAGGTACTTACCACGGGCGGCAACTATTCGGAAGTATTTGCAAGTAGCAACGGCTGCGACTCCACCGTCAACCTGCAGTTGAATTTACTCCCCAATAGTGTTTCCAACATAACGGCGAGCATTTGTACCGGAGATACCTTCTTTTTAGGCACACAACTGCTTACTACGGCCGGCAATTTCTCTGAGACTTTTACCTCGGCCAACGGCTGCGACTCAACGGTTCTGCTTTCGCTCAATTTGCTACCCGGGTCGAATACCAACTTTTCGACCACCTTGTGCGCTGGCGATACCTTGCTGTTGGGCAGTCAAACCTTGACCAGCTCGGGGATGTATACCGAAGTTTTTACTGCACTCAACGGTTGTGATTCTACTGTCACGGTCAACCTGAGCGTGCTCTCTCCAATCACCAGTTCCATTAATGCCAACATTTGCTCTGGAAATACCTTTATCCTGGGAGGCCAGCTGCTCACCAATTCGGGCACCTTTCAGGCCGTTTTTACCGCTACCAATGGGTGCGATTCTACTGTTACACTCAATTTGAATGTGCTGGCGGTGGTGAGCAGCAACGTAACGGCAAGCATCTGTAATGGCGATACCTATACACTGGGCAATCAACTACTGACCAGTAGTGGCAACTACTCCGCCACCTTTACAGCCGTCAATGGCTGCGATTCCACGGTAAACCTGGCACTCACGGTGCTGCCTACCTTTTCTTCTTCTGCCAACCTCAGCCTTTGCCAAGGCGACACCCTCACCTTTGGCACGCAACTGCTCAGTTCGGCAGGAACTTACCAAGAGACCTTTATTGCAGCCAACGGGTGCGACTCCATGGCAACGATCAATTTGAGTATACTCCCGGTTTTTTCAAGCAATATTTCAAGCAGCATTTGCGATGGTGAAACGATTGCCTTTGGTTCGCAAACTTTGAGTGCAACGGGAACCTACACCGAGGTTTTTCAAGCTGCCAACGGGTGCGATTCGGTAGTTACCCTTGCGCTAAATGTCTTACCCACTTATCAGGTCATTGATTCGATTCGGCTTTGCCAGGGAGACACTTACTTTTTGGGAGCTCAAACTTTGGTCAGTGCAGGCACTTACACCGAACTATTTTCCACCAGTCAAGGGTGCGATTCGGTGGTGAGTTTGCAGGTGGAGATTACCAACCCTCAAATAAGCGTATCGCTTTCGGGTGATAGTCTGGTGGCAGCCTTTGGTCAGGCAGATCAAATTCAGTGGTTCGACTGCAACTCAGGCCTTCCGGTTGCGGGAGCCAATGGCAGTACTTTTCGACCAGGCGTAAGTGGTACGTATGGGGCCGTTATTTCTCTGGAGGGGTGTTTGGACAGTTCCAACTGTGTTGCCGTCACTGTGGTAGGCTTGAATCGTACCACTACACCATCAACCCATTCAGTCAGCATATTTCCCAATCCGAATTCCGGGTCTTTCTTCTTAAAGAATACATCGAACAGTAGCCTTGGAACAAAAATGATACTCCGCGATCTGCAAGGAGCGGTGTTGCAAGCCTTGTTGATTACCGATGAACAGGTACAGGAAATTCAGCTTAGAGAAGACTTATCAGTGGGCCTCTACTACCTCACTTTTCCGAATGGGCAGCACCCACCCATAAAGGTGCAAGTCATGCGGTAAAGCAATCAACCGGTTTCCCGGCGGTAGAATTCTACTGACGGGAGGCCGGTTGTTTTATTCTTGCCGGAAGGGATTATGCCCGATGCCATTAAAAACGTAACTATTCAGATAAGGTAGAAAACGGAAGTGCCTCATCAGTTAACCGATGGCCACTTCTTAAGCTACTCATTGAAAAGTGCTTAGCGGCAGTATTGCTGCTGGTAAAGGTCGGATTTGGGATCACCCATATAGGTACCACTGAGCCAATCAGCACAAGCACCAGCCGTATCGTCAGAATTGAACTTGGCCACACCACGGTTGAAATAGGCATCAACAAACGTAGGGTCTAACCGAATGGCCTCATCAAAGTAGAGAATGGCCAATTTGTCTTTGCCCTCTCGGGTTTTCTCCAGTCCTAACTCATTGTACCTCTTGGGCGATAAACGAAGTTGGGAAACGGATCGCACCTGGCCCCGCTCATTTTTATTGTTGTAGCAACTCCAACATACCTTCAAAGGAAGGGTAAGAAAAACTGTATCGGGCGCCAACCGTGTAGAATCATATTCCCAAAGGCCTTCGGTGACCTGTACAATCCGCACAATTTCATCCACACATTCGTCACGCAGTTCGTCTTCGAGCGTAATGTTGGTCAAACGTCCTTGAGTACTCACCAAAAATTGCACCCGGACGCTGTCTTGCAGGTCGTCGGGCTTCTTAGGTTGGTCACTATTTGAAACTTCATCGAAAAACCGATCCATTTCCTGCTTACCGTAAATGAACTCAGGTTCTTCTACGGGCTCCCGAAAAGCGAATTGAATGTTAGGCTCCAGATTGATCGTGTCGGGACGAAATTTCACTCGATCATCAATCCGATAAGGAAAATTAGGATGGACTTCTTCTTGATTCCCCTTTTTGTTCTTTTGAGCAAAGTTAGTGAGGGGCAAGAAAAAGAAAATCAGCAAAAAAGTTGGTAAGGCGATTCTCACGATGCTAATTTACTTTTTGCTTTCTTGGTTTCCAATAATATTGGTAGGCAAAAAGAATGATCGCCGATCCTGCCAGTATCCACCAGCCGCTATCTACTGGAATACAGGGAGGGGGAAAACAAGGTGGTCCTCCTCCGGCTGTTGGTGGCGGAGGCGGTGGTGGCGGTCCCTGAGCCATAGCAAGTGCCGGGATTACCAAGCCAAGCGCACCGGTGAGAATATGCTTAGCCACTTTTGGAGTTGTCATTTTCAATGGATTAGTTATCTCCGATTTTACTTAATGTGACTTTTCGGTTGAACCACTGATCGGCGGTTTCTACCTGTATAAAGTAGACTCCGTTGGAGATGGCTTCAAGGTTCAGCTCAATTGGTGAATTGGGAGAATGCTGTACCTCTTGACGCACAATGGTCTTTCCGGTTAAGTCAATGAGTTTAATACGCAATGTTCCTGGTAAAGGTTCATTCACGGTGATGTAAATTTTTCCGTTGCTCGGGTTTGGCCATGCCTCGAAGGTTATTCCTTGGTCAACCTCCTCTACTCCAACGGTATTTACTACGGTGAGCACCCGATTGTAGTCGTCGTCACAACCCGCTGAATTGGCTTGTAGGTTTACCACATACGCCCCCGATTGGTTGAATTGGTGGGTGGGGTTCACCT
>ERZ1740068.44-NODE-44-length-75046-cov-7.325946_pt1 | contig 75046 bp, 80 predicted proteins | sample MGYA00581735_ERZ1740068 | MGnify/ENA primary metagenome ERZ1740068 (study PRJEB43018, sample SAMN04849740) | marine metagenome | isolation source: floating plastic debris | place: Pacific Ocean | collected 2008-08-30 | study: EMG produced TPA metagenomics assembly...
CCGAGCGCGTCACTGATCCAACCGGCGCGGCCAAAAACCTCTAGAAGGCCCAGCACGGCAATGATGACTGGAAGGATGAATGGGACGCCAAGAAGCGCAATCAGGATCCGCCGCCCTCTGAAGCGGCGACGCGCCAACGCGCGAGCGACCGGGATTGCTATTGTGACACTAATCAGGCCTGAAAGGGCCGCCTGGATCAGCGTGAAGCGGATCGCGGCCCACTCTGCCCGACCGAGACCCGCGCCCGTTTCAGCGCGCAGAGCAACGGCCGTCAAGGTGCCCAGGATCAGCACCGCGAGGGTGATCGCGGCGCTGGTCCCGGGCCATGCGCTTACTGGCTGAGCGCGTCCAGCCATTCGTTCAGGGCGCCATCGCGTGCAGCGGCAGCCTCATCTGGGGACATGAGCAGCGACTTTGCTGGCGTCACGAGCGTATCGAACCCGTCCGGCAGCCCACTTTCGGGCGTGACGGCGGGATACATCCAGTTGGTTGTTGGGATGATCGACTGGAACGCATCAGCAACCATGAACTGCAGGAACTGATCGGCGAGCTCGGGCTGATCGGACCCTGCAAGTTTACCCGCCACTTCGACCTGCATGTAGTGACCCTCAGAAAAGGTTGCTGCTGCCTTGCTGTCATCCTCTTCGGCGATCAGATGATAGGCCGGTGAGGTGGTGTAGGAGAGAACCATGTCGGCCTCACCTTCCAGAAAAAGACCGTAGGCCTCTGACCACCCTTTGGTCACCGTCACCACATTGTCAGACAGAGCACTCCAGATGGCAGGTGCGTCATCGCCATATGCGGCTTTCACCCACATCAGGAGGCCAAGGCCCGGGGTTGAGGACCGTGGATCTTGGATGAGGATCTTTGTGTCACTCTCAGCCAGTGCTTTGAGGCTGTCAGGTGCGTCCATATCCGCGTTGTGCACAAAGGCGAAATAGCCCCAGTCGAAAGGTACAAACACCGGCTCGGCCCAATTGATCGGCAGATCATAGTCAGCGCTCACTGAATGCTCCGCAAAAAGACCGGTCTCCTTCGCGGCGCTGATCAGGTTTGTATCGAGACCCAACACAATGTCAGCATCCGAATTCGCGCCTTCAAGCTTGATCCGCGCGAGCAGTGCGGCGCCATCTTCGATCCCGACGAGTTTGAGATCGCAGCCACACACAGCCTCGAACGCCTCTTCCACCTGCGGGCCGGGGCCCCAGTCGGAGACGAAGCTGTCATAGGTATAAACGGTCAGTTCCGGTGTGTCGGCCACCGCGGCCGTAGCACCAAGAAGTCCCGCAGCAAAAATAAGATGTTTCATGTCATCCTCCTTTGCGGCGCGAGGGCAAGGGCGGATGTCGCGTCCTTTACCTTCCCTCCGCCGGTTCTAGCCGGTTCAGGTTCAACGGGTTCGCTTTCGCATCTCAGTCCAGGCCAGGCCCAGACACCCCGAGGTGGGATCAGCTTTAGGACCCATCCAACAGGAGTGCAAGGCGATCCGAACTGATTTTGCTTTGACACAGTGACGCTGTTGGATCGTTATGAACAGGGATGGCCAAAACTCTGAGCGACACGCATGGAACTTCCTGAAGGATATGTGATTGAGCCCATGACCGCAGCGGACGTGGACGTTTTAAGAGGTTGGGCCGCCTCTGAAGGGTGGAATCCGGGACTGAATGACTTGCGGCTTGTTTGGGATTTGGCACCTGCGAGTCTTGTGGCTTTGCGCAAAGGCGACGCGCTTGTCGGCGGTGGGTCGATCCTGAGCTATGAGGGTGCGTTCGGGTTCATGGGGCTGTTCATTCTGCGGGCGGATGAGCGCGGCAAGGGTCTTGGTACGGCGCTGTGGTATTGGCGACGGGACACATTGCGCAGGCGACTGAAGCCCGGAGCCTCCATCGCGATGGACGGTGTCTTTGAGATGGTGCCGTTTTATCAACGCGGCGGGTTTGAACCTGCTTATCAGGTTTTGCGGTATCAGGGTACGGCGCAAGGCAGTGACACAAAGGATGTTTCGGTTCTAACACAGGCAGATTTTGAGGACATTGACGCCTATGACCGGCCCATTGCGCAGGTTCCTAGAGCCGCGTTTCTGCGCCGCTGGCTCACGCAGCAGGGTGGCTTTGCTGTCGGATGTCGTCAGAATGGGACACTTGTTGGATACGGGGCCGCGCGGCCCTGCGATACCGGGTTCAAGATTGGCCCCTTGTTCGCCAACACGCCCGAGATTGCCGCGCTGGTTGGGCAAGGGTTGATGCGCAATTTCGAGGGCGAACAGGTTCAAATCGATATTCCAGAGCCAAATGCCCCGGGCATCGCGTGGGTTACGGACCTTGGTCTTGAGAAGGTGTTTGGCTGTACCCGGCTTTACCTGGGTCCAGCCTTGGACTTGCCGTTGAGCCAAATCTTCAGCGTGACATCGCTTGAATTCGGCTAAGTTAGAGGCTTTTTTACATCTCCATGATGGGCGCAACTTCGACCGTGCCAGCGCCGTTTTCAAGGATCGGGCAGCCTTTGGCCATCTCAAGTGCTTCCTCTATGCTGGCAGCCTCGACGATGGAGTAACCAGACAGAGGGTTGGCGCCGCCATTGTCTTGTACAGACGATGCCGTGACTGTTTTGGACAGGCCTACCGGCGCGCCTTCTTCGTGGCATTTCTGGCCCATGCCTCCGAGCCACGACTGCCACTTGGCCATCTGAACGGCGCTTTCTTCAGGGGTCTCCGGCACGCCGCCACCGTGATACGCGAAAATAAACTTGGTCATAGGGGTCTCCTCTTTGATTAAGCTGCGGTTTCCAAATAGGTGGACAAGGAGGACAGGGAGCTGTTCCATCCCTGCGTGTGGCTTGCGCCAATGTCGTCATCGCCCAAACCGCGATGGTCTACGATCAATTTTGATCCTTTGGCTGCGGGTTCGACGGTCAGCGTGACAAAGCTCTCTTCGCCCCGCCGATCTTCATCATCATGCCAGCCCCAGGTGTATCCGACAGAGCGTGGCGGGGTGACATGCGTGACGTGACCCGAGACTTTGAAGCGATTGCCCTCGCTGGACACGAGCACCATGTACCACGGCCCCGTTTTGGTGAGATCCGTCTGGCCTTCGGTGACATGGCTGCCCTCCGGTCCGAACCACGCCTGGGTATCTTCTGCCTTTGTTAGTGCCTGAAACAGGCGTTCCGGTGATACGGAGAATTCTCGTTCGATGCGAATGTCTGTCATATGTCGTCTCCGTCTTCACTGAAGGCAAGATGTGCCTCGAGCCGGTCGAGTGAGGCATCCCAGAATTTCTTGTGATCCATGGTCCAGTCGGCGATGGCGCGCATGGCCTCGGGCCGTACGGAGTAGAGCCGCTTGGTGCCCTCTATCCGCTGGTGGATGAGCCCCGCTTCGCGCAGGACCTTGAGGTGACGCGACATGGCGGGGGCGCTCATATCGGCCTCGGCCACGATCGCGCCCGCCGGCAGCTCGCCTTCGGCCATCAAACGCTCCACCACGCCCAAGCGGGTGGCGTCAGAGAGGGCCGAAAATTTTTGGATCAGGTTCGTCATGGAAATATATTTAGCTGATTCGTTAATTAACGTAAATAGAAAATATTAAAGCAAGAAAAAGGCCGGTCCCCAAACGGGAGCCGGCCTGTTAGACGTTCAACGCAAAATCACTCAACTCGCCGCTTTGAGCATGTCCTCGGATTTGAGCTGTGCGTAGGTCTTGTCGAGGGCAATCCTCGCCCGCTCAATCAGAGTATCGACCTCGTCTTTCGTGATGATCAGCGGCGGCGAAATGACCATACGATCGCCCACATGGCGCATGACCAAACCATTGGCAAAGCAATGCTCACGGCACATAAGGCCGACGGTGCCACGATCCGAGGCAAAGGCCGCGCGGCTATCCTTGTGCGGTGTCAGGGCAATGGACCCGATCAGGCCTTCGATCTGCGCCTCGCCCACGAGAGGGTGATCCACCATCGTCTGCCACTTCTCTTTGAGATAGGGCGCTGTATTCTTGCGGGCGTTCTCGACAATCCCGCCTTCATCCAAAAGGCGTAGGTTTTCAAGCGCCACGGCGCAAGACACGGGATGGCCGGAATATGTGTAGCCGTGAGAAAACTCGCAATCATTGAGCACGCTTGCGATCTCATCATTGACCAGCGAGCCACCGATCGGCGCGTAGCCAGAACTGAGGCCTTTGGCGATGGTCATCATGTCTGGCTTGATGTCGAGCGTCTCGGACCCGAACCAGTTGCCCGTGCGGCCAAACCCACAGATCACCTCATCCGCGATCAACAGAACATTGTACTTCTTGCAGATGCGCTGAATTTCCGGCCAGTAGGTTTTTGGCGGGATGATCACGCCACCCGCACCCTGGATCGGCTCCCCGATAAAGGCGGCAACCTTGTCTTCGCCGTGATGCAGGATCGCCTCTTCCAATTCACGCGCGCGCATGAGACCGAATTCATCGGGGTCCATATCGCCGCCTTCGGTATACCAATCCGGCTGGCCTGTATGGTGGATATCCGCGATGGGAAGACCGCCCTGCGCGTGCATGTAATGCATTCCACCCAGGCTGGCGCTGCCCATGGACGAGCCGTGGTAGGCGTTCACGCGGCTGATGATCTTTTTCTTCTCAGGCTGGCCCTTTTGATCCCAATAGGTGCGGACAATACGAATGTTGGTGTCGTTGGCCTCGGACCCTGAGCTTGCATAGAACACGTGGTTCAGATCGTAGGGCGTGAGAGAGGCGATCTTCTCGGAAAGCGCAATCACCGGTACATGGGTCGTTTGAAAGAACGTGTTGTAGTAAGGCAGTTCCTTCATCTGACGGGCTGCGGCTTCGGCGAGTTCATGGTGGCCATAGCCCAGGTTCACACACCAAAGCCCCGCCATCGCATCCAGCATTTCATTGCCGTCACTGTCGGTGAGCGTGACACCCTGCGCGCGGGTGATAACACGCACGCCCTTTTTCTCAAGGTCATTGCCGTGGGTGAACGGGTGCAGGTGATGCGCGGCGTCGAGCGCCTGAAGCTCGGCCGTGGGCAAGTGATTGCTGATCAACGTCATGGTCAGGGCCTTTCAAAACTCAAGGAAATCGGGCGCTTTTACCCTATGACTTCTACAATATGATCAAATTTTTCCGTGTCAATTTTTTGGTGTCAAATGAGTCAACCGATGACGCTTTGATCATCGAAGGCAGCGCGCACCTGATCCATGCCCTGGGTCACGTCTTCCCACAACGCCTGCGCGGCGGCGTCCTCATCGCGGGCCTCCATCGCCTGCAAGAGCTCCTTGTGGCGATCGGGTAGGTTCTGCGCGCCCATCCGCGCGCACACAACTCGCAGCATGGGGCCAAAGCGCAGCCACAGTCCCTCGGCCATACCCGCAAGAATGGGCGTATTGGCGATCGCATAGACTTGGCTGTGAAACTGATAGTTGAGCTCAAGATAGGCGCGCAAATCGTTTCGCGCGATCGCTTTGTCCAGTCGCTTATCAATGCGTTCGAGTTCCTTGAGATCATGCGCACTGGCCCGTCGCGTGGCAAGACGCGCCATATGCGGATCAAGCCATTGGCGCGCAATGATGTATTCATCAATATGCGCCAGCATGGTGCCAGGCACACAGACGCGCCGATTGCCCTGAAATTCCAACGCACCTTCAGCGATCAATCGGCGGATCGCCTCTCTGACGGGGGTCATACCGGCATCTAGGTCTTGTGACAGCCCTTGGATTGTCACGGGATCACCGGGGGCCAAGTCGCCAAACAGAACCATATCCCGCAAGCGACGATAGACCACCTCATGTACAGGAGGCGGCGCAGGGGTCCGCGCGGGTTTGGGCGTGACTTCGGGCACTGGAGACGTCTTTTGATGGCGAGGCCGCGAAATTGCGGCAAGAGGCCCTATACTGTCACCTCTGGATTTATTGATCAAATCCGTTTTGATGGATGCGAGCAACGTGACGGGGGAACGCATGGCAGCTTTGGACCGGATTTGGGAAGACAGGGCCTATAGCAGTTCGCCGATTGATGACTGCTGGTACGCCGATACCGTGGATCTGGGGGGGTGGCCACAGTTGCAAGGCGATGAGACCGCAGACGTGGCCATCATCGGCGGCGGGTTCACTGGGCTATCGGCCGCGCTGCACCTCGCGGAGGCCGGGGTAAAGGCAACGGTTCTGGAAGCGCAGCAGCCGTTTTGGGGGGCATCGGGGCGAAATGGTGGCTTTTGCTGCCTCGGCGGGTCAAAGCTCGGATACTCCGGCATGAAAAAGATGTTTGGCGAGGCTGAGGCGCGCAATTGGTTCAAGACAGAACGCGCGGCGGTCGAATTTGTGAGCAGTTTGATTGATCGGCTTGGCCTTGATGTGGATCGGCATTCGGATGGCGAGACGATGGTGGCCCATCGACCAAGCGACTACGAGGCCATGAAGCGGGATCTGGCATTCACCAACGATCTTTACGGGGTTGAATCACGCCTTATTCCCCCAGATCAGATGGCTCAGGCCGGTTTGAAGGGGCCGTTTCACGGAGCGATGCAAACGCCGCTTGGCTTTGCATTGAATCCTCGCAAATACGCCTCGGGTCTGGCGAGATCGGCGAAGGCCGCCGGGGCAACAATTTATGGCGACAGCGCTGTTAGAGCGGTCGAAAAACAGCCCGGCGGTGGATACGAACTGCGCACAAAAAAAGGCTCTATAAAGGCCAAAAAGTTCATTGTTGCCACCAATGGCTACAGCTCTGACAACATCCCGAAATGGATGAAGGGCCGCTATATTCCGACCCAATCGAGCATCATCGTGACCCGCGAAATGACCGATGAGGAGCTATCGGCGCAGGGCTGGACCAGCAATCAGATGTGTTATGACACACGCAAACTGCTGCATTATTTTCGCTTGATGCCGAATAACCGGATGCTGTTTGGGATGCGCGGGGCTTTGAAGCACACGCACGAGACTGAAACAGAGAACAAGGCCCGCATCCGCGCCGATTTCGACGAGATGTTTCCAGCTTGGCGCCATGTGGAGACGCCCTATTACTGGTCGGGTTTCGTGTGCCTCACGAGAGATTTCGTGCCCTACGTTGGCCCGATCCCGGATATGAAGGGCGGCTTTGCCGGTTTTGCTTATCACGGCAACGGTGTGTCGATGGGGAGCTATTCCGGCGCCCTTCTGGCCGATTTGGCGCAGGGGAAAACCCCCGATCGCCCCTATCCTGCGCCGATGCGGCATCCGCCGCGGCGGTTTCCTTTGGGGCGGTTCCGCAGATGGCTTATGAAACCGGCCTACCTCGTATATGCGTGGAAGGATCGCTAACCCTGTGGTGTTTTGATCGCCCGAGCCTGACCGCGTTGCAGACCCAGATAGCGTTCACGGGCAATGATGATGATCCCTGCTATGATCACCAGCGACGCGCCAATCAACATCTGCTGTGTAGGCACTTCGTCGAAGAAAACAAATCCGATGATGATCGCGAACAGCATCGAGGCATAGTCAAACGGGGCAATCACGGACGCGTCGGCCAAACGATAGGCCGAGGTGAGAAAGATCTGCGCCGTGCCACCGATGAGACCGGCAAGGATCAGCAAACTCGCCTGCCAAAGATTGGGCATGACCCACCCAAACGGGATCGTCAGCAGCGACAGCAAGGTGGCTGTGAGCGAGAAATAGAAGACGATTGCGCTGGTCTGTTCCGTCTTCACCAGTTTCCGAATGTAGATCTGCGCCAGTGCCGCGCAGGTCGCGGACAGCAAAACCAGAACCGCGCCGACCGCTTGAGCCGTCTCAACCGTCGGGCCGGACAGCGTTGTCAGTCGCGGCAAAAGAACGATGATCACACCCACAAGGCCCAGCATGACGGCCCCGATCCGGAAGAGACCGACCTTTTCATCCAGGAACATCGCCGCAAAGATCACGACCAGCAGCGGCGCAGTGTATCCAAGTGCCGTGACCTCGGGCAGGGGCAGAAGGCCCAGCGCGGCAAACCCCAGACCCATGGCCGTAGTGCCCACAAAGCCGCGCCAGAAATGACCCATGGCCGAGTTTACCTTGAGCCCGGTCGAGAGATCATGGCGCCAAGCGAGCCATATCAGGATCACAGGGATAGCAAAAAATGAGCGGAAAAACACCGCTTGTCCTGGCGGAACAGTGTCTGAGACGGCCTTGATCAGCGCCGACATAACGATGAACAGCAAAACAGCGCACAGCTTCAGCGCGATGCCTTTGAGGGGGTTCATGGGGTATCTCCTTGCCGCACGTGATCGCGCGACAAGGACTTTTAGGTCAAGCTTCGGCTCTGCATAGCCGCTTTGCGTCAGAGCCTCTCGATCGCCACTGCGATGCCCTGGCCGCCGCCGATGCACATGGTGATCAGTGCTTTGGAGCCCTGGATGCGCTCAAGCTCATAAAGCGCCTTGACGGTCAGGATTGCGCCGGTTGCGCCCACGGGGTGACCCAAGGCAATCGCGCCGCCATTCGGGTTCACTTTGTCTGTATCGAGGCCAAGGCCCCTGTTCACCGCGATGGCTTGAGCGGCAAAGGCCTCATTGGATTCGATGACGTCGAAATCCTCCGTGCTGAGGCCTGTCCTCTCCATCAGGGTCTGAACGGCTGGGATCGGGCCGATGCCCATGACCTCGGGCCGCACACCCGCATGGGCATAGCCCAGAACGCGCGCTTTGGGTTTCAGCCCGGCCGCCTCCGCCGTGTCAGCCTTGGCGAAAACGAGTGCCGCCGCGCCATCGTTGATGCCGCTGGCGTTGCCTGCCGTCACGGTGCCGTCTTTCTGGAACACCGCGCGCAGACCGGCTAGGGCCTCGGCCGTTGTAGGTTTGGGATGTTCATCGGTGTCAAAGGCCACCATATCGCGTTTCACCTTCACCTCGATGGGCGCAATCTGGGACGTGAAATGACCGCCTTCTATGGCTTTGGCGGCCCTGTCCTGACTTGTCAGCGCGAAGCCGTCCTGATCTTCGCGGCTCACGCCATGCTCAGCGGCCACGTTCTCGGCGGTGACACCCATGTGACCTGTGCCAAAGGGACAATTGAGCGCGCCGAGCATCATATCCAGCGTGCGCACATCCCCCATCTTGGCCCCCCACCTCTGATCAGTGATCACAAACGGCGACCGGCTCATATTTTCTGCCCCACCTGCAAGGGCAAAGTCTGCATCCCCCAGCATTAGAGACTGTACGGCGGAAACGACGGCCTGGGCACCAGAGCCGCAGAGACGGTTCACGTTCATCGCGGGCGTGGTGTCGGGAATGCCCGCATCTATCGCCGCCACGCGGGACAAATACGCGTCGCGCGGCTCTGTCGGGATGACGCTGCCAAAGACGACATGGCCCACTTGCCCGGGCTCGACGCCAGAGCGTTCCAGAGCTGCCTTGGCCACATGTGCCCCAAGTGACGAGGGTGGAGTACCTGCCAATTTCCCACCGAAGGTCCCAATGGCCGTGCGAGCGCCATCAAGCAGTACAATATCCGTCATGTGTCTCTCCATTTTTCATCATTGGTACCGCGCAAGACGCGGTTGTCCAGCGTGACGCTAGGTTGAAAGTTGCGGAAGAAGCGGCATCTCACCTGCGTCGCTCAGCAGCGCCACATCGCGCCCACGTACCACGGCGATGACCAGATCATACCCATACCCTGCACCGGCATCCAGGTTCACACGATTGCCCCAGTGTTCAGGCGCATCAACCGGCGTGTGACCATGAATGACGAGCCTGCCGTGATCGCGCGTGTCGTTCAAAAACTCGCCTCGGATCCACGTCATTTCGAACGGATCTTGGTCCTCCAGCGGAAGACCAGGCCGAACACCAGCATGCACAAAGAGGAGCTCGTCTGTCACATACGTGTAGGGCAATTGATCGAGGAACGTCATGTGTTCGGCCGGAATATGCGAGACTATTTCGGCCCGATCGCGCCCGACGATCTCGTCCACCCCGTAGGACGCAAGCGTCTCACGGCCGCCCATCCGCTCATTCAGCCAGCTGAGACCGCCGGGCGTCGTCAGAACGCCACCAGCAATGTAGTCAAGAAACAGCTGAACATGATAGCCCCGTAACACGATCCAGTCGCGACCCGCGCCAATGCCCGTGATCAGGGTCTCTATGACGCCGCGGCTGTCAGGGCCGCGATCTACCAGATCACCGAGAAAGACGATCTTTGCACCGTCCCCGAAATGCGCATCCGCAAGAGCCAAGACGCGGTCAAGCTGCGCCTTTTGCCCATGGATATCGGGAACGACCAGGATCACGGTCAGACGTCAAACGACAGCGGCGCGATCTGTTGAAAGAGACCGGTGCTGTTGAGTTTCGCAATGACGGGATCCGGCACCGGCGCATCAACATAGAGGAGAGCAATCGCCTCCCCGCCTGCTGCGGCCCGGCCCAAGGTGAAGTTCGCGATGTTGACGTCATTCTCGCCCATGGTCTGACCCAGCGTCCCGATAATGCCCGGCTCATCACGGTTGGTGGTGTAGAGCATATGGCGCCCGATTTCGGCATCAATATTGATACCCTTGATCTGAATGAAGCGCGGTTTGCCATCGGAAAACACCGTGCCGCCGATGGAGCGCTCACGCTTATCCGTGACCACGGTCAGCTTGATATAGCCCTCGAACGCCCCGGATTTGTCCTGACGGGTCGTGGAAATCTTAACGCCACGCTCTTTCGCCATCAAAGGCGCAGAGACCATGTTTACCTCTGGATTGACGGCCTTCATGATGCCTGCGACCGCCGAGCATGTCAGCGCATCAAGGTTCATCGTAGAGACAACACCGTCAAAGAGAATGTTGATCGCTTTGACCGGTTCATCCGTCATCTGGCCAATGAAAGCGCCCAGATTGCTGGACAGGCTGATCCAAGGGCCCATCACTTTCGCCTCTTCGGCGGTCACAGACGGCATGTTGAGCGCGTTGCTCACAGCACCTGTAAGAAGGTAATCCGACATCTGTTCGGCCACCTGAAGCGCCACGTTTTCTTGGGCCTCGGTTGTGGCTGCGCCCAGATGCGGGGTGCAGACGACATTGGGCAGGTTAAAGAGCGGGTTGTCTTTGGCAGGTTCCACGGCAAAGACATCAAAGGCCGCGCCTGCAACATGACCGGATTGCAGCATTTCCGACAGCGCCTCTTCGTCGACTAGGCCGCCTCGGGCGCAGTTGACGATGCGGACGCCAGGTTTGGTTTTGCCAAGGTTTGCGCGGCTTAGAATATTGTGCGTCTGGTCGGTGAGCGGCACGTGTAGCGTGATGAAATCGGCGCGGGGCAGAAGCTCATCCAGTTCCACCTTTTCCACACCCATCTTGTCGGCCTTTTCCTGGCTGAGAAATGGATCATAGGCGAGAACCTTCATCTTCAAAGCGCGCGCGCGATCGCAGACGATGCCGCCGATATTGCCTGCACCGATGACGCCGAGCGTCTTGCCGGTCAGCTCTACGCCCATAAAGCGGGATTTTTCCCACTTTCCAGCATGGGTCGAGGCAGAGGCCTCCGGGATCTGACGCGCCACGGCAAACATCATCGCGATGGCGTGTTCAGCCGTAGTGATCATGTTGCCGAAGGGCGTGTTCATTACGATGACGCCCTTCTTCGAGGCCGCGTCTTTATCGATGTTATCAGTGCCTATTCCAGCACGACCGATGACTTTTAGGTTCTCAGCAGCCTCCAGGATTGTGGGCGTGACCTTGGTGGCCGACCGGATGGCAAGACCATCATACTGGCCGATAATCGCGGCCAGTTTCTCTTTGTCTTTGCCCAAGTCAGGCATGAAATCCACATCAATGCTGCGGTCGCGGAAGATCTGGACGGCAGTTTCCGAGAGCTTGTCGGATACGAGTACTTTGGGGGCCATTTCTAGGTCCTTTATTCTGATAGAGCTTTGTCAACGGCAAACCATGGCGCAATTTCAAGCTGCTGCGTGGTGGCCTGATTGGTGACCGCGCATGCCAATTCGAAACGAACATGTGCTGACTTTGAGGCCTGACAGATGGCAGCTACGTTTCCAGGACTGACCTCCTGGAATTCTTGCGGTTTCAAACCGTAAAACGTTTCGAACCATTCTAGGTCGCGCATTCCGAAACAAGCGCAGGTCCCGCCTTGATCGGCAACTTCATAAGCCTCAAGAATTTCTCCCGAGGCGCGATGAATTTCCCACCCTGGTTGGCAAACATGTCCAAGCCTAATTTTGACGATTTCACCCTCTTGGCAACGCGAAACGATGCTAGTCATTTTACACTCATGCACCTTCATCCCACTTGGTAGCGGTGGCTCAAGTGAAACGGTATCGCCAATTGACGCCTCTTGAGCCTGTAAGTCGATTGCAAGAAAAACGCGCCCAAAGACACTTGCCAAACTGATTTCGTGGATAGCCATTGATCAATACACGTGGTGTTTTAAGCGGCTTCGGAGAGAGCGGCGATCTCGCACTCGAATGCCCATTCAATCCAGGGCATCAACGCCTCCAGATCGGATGTCTCGACCGTGCCACCGCACCAGATGCGCAGACCCGGAGGCGCATCGCGATAGGCCCCCATGTCATAGGCCACGCCTTCGGTGTCGAGCCGCTTCACGAGCGCCTTGGCGAAAGTCGCGCCATCCTTGATCCGGGGATCATTGAATTTCAGGCACACAGAGGTGTTGGACCGCGTGGCCGGATCTACGGCGAGGTGGTCCAGCCAATCGTGCTGGTCCACGGCCTTTGCAAGGATGGCGGCGTTTGAGTCCGCACGCGCCATGAGGCCCTTGAGACCACCTACGGAACGCGCCCAGTCGAGCGCCAGGAGGTAGTCTTCTACGGCGAGCATGGAGGGCGTGTTGATCGTGGCACCCTCAAAGATGCCTTCGATCAGCTTGCCACCCTTGGTGAGGCGGAAGATCTTCGGCATTGGCCATGGCGGGGTGTAGCTCTCAAGGCGTTCCACCGCGCGAGGCGACAAGATGAGCATGCCGTGCGCGGCTTCTCCGCCCAGCACTTTCTGCCAACTAAACGTGGTGACATCGAGCTTGTCCCACGGCAGATCCTGCGCGAAGGCCGCCGATGTGGCGTCACAGATGGTCAGCCCCTCACGGTCGTCCTTGATCCAATCTCCATTGGGCACACGCACGCCGGAGGTGGTGCCATTCCATGTGAAGACCACGTCATTATCAGTGTCTACATTGGTTAAATCGACAATTTCGCCGTATTCAGCCGTCTTCACCTCGGCCTCAAGGTTGAGCTGTTTGACAGCATCCGTCACCCAGCCCGCGCCGAAGCTTTCCCAGGCGAGCATCTCGACCTTGCGCGCGCCGAGAAGAGACCACATCGCCATCTCGACCGCGCCAGTATCTGAGGCAGGTACGATGCCAATCCGGTAATCATCAGGAACGCCGAGAATTTCGCGCGTGCCTTCAATGGCCGATTTTAGTTTGGCCTTGCCGACAGCGGCGCGGTGTGATCGGCCCAGAGAGGCGTCGCGCAGTTTATCGACGGTAAATGCGGGGGGTTTGGCGCAAGGGCCAGAGGAAAAACGCGGATTGGCCGGCCGCGTCGCCGGTTTTTGGAGTGCCATCAGTGCTACCCTTCCAGATATGCGCCCCTCGTTGGGGAGGGGTGTCCCACCTACGGGCCTAAGACTGTTGAGAGCACACGGCAAGCAAAACTTGCCCCTGATCTAGATCATAAACTGAGGCGGATCGCCCAGGCGATGTCAAAAAGTTTCCGATCCGCAACGCCGATCTCGCATTGGACTAAGCGTGTCCTTCAAAACCACTTGCTTCGTGCATCAGACGTCGGGTGATGGTGCGCATGATCGCCATTCCAAAACTTGGATCCTCGAACTGAAGCCGCATGAACCGCGTTTTATCAAGCTCATAAACAACCGTATCTTCAAAGCAGCGCACGGTTGCGGTGCGCGTGGCGCTGTCTGTGAAAAAGGCCATTTCGCCAAAAATATCACCGCTCTTTCGCAGCACGCCGAAGCCATAGATTTCCACGCTTCCCTGATCAATGTAGTAGAGGCTGTCGACAGTATCGCCTTCCTCAAAGACAACGCTGCCTGCCTTGAAGCTGCGTTTCTTTCCATAGGCACGCACTACGGAAAAATCAGGTTTATGCTCTTTGCGCGCGTGTTCTATCGACTTGCGCAAACGGACGATTTGCCAAAACCGAAAAAGATTGATGGGCAGAAGGATCAAATCCATCACCAAAAGCGGCCAGAGCTGTAGAAGCGCGGCGTAGATTGCAAAAAAGATGTTTGCCGCAATCGCAAAGACCCGCAGCGGCATCATGGTGTTCATCGCATAGGTTGCGATCGTCAGGATGGAGCCCACCCAGCCAATGGCTTCGATCAAATGAAGTGAGGTGATCTGGTCCATCCCAATTTTCCCTTGATGGCCAAGAATTCGGACGGTCAGACAACAGGCGGACCCTTGGAAATAGCGGCAAGCGCGCCGCCCGAATGCCGAGCGACAACCCACAATGGATAGGGGGAAGTGTTTGACCGATCAAGATTTTTGAAGCCCGGGAGGGCAGGTTTAATCAGAAGCGCCCTGCGCGGCGCTGGAGATAAGGCGCTTTGTGATGGTGCTCATCACTGCCATGCCGAAATTGGGATCTTCATACTGCAATCGGCTGAAGCGCCTGCGGTCGAGCTCATAGACAACGGAATCTTCCAGGCTGCGCACGGACGCCGTCCTTGTCTCTGTGCCTGTGAAGAACGCCATTTCACCAAAGATCTTACCGGCAGACAAAGTCACGTTCGCCCCCTCCACTTCGACGCTGCCCTCTGCCAGGTAGTAGAGGCAATCGACCTGATCGCCTTTTTCAAAGATCACGCTGCCCGCGGGAATGGACCGTTTCCGACCGTAAGCCATGGTGACGGAGTAATCAGGTTCCCCAATATCCGCCGTGACATGCGTTACCACCCGGCGTAGCGCAAAGATCTGCCAGATGCGATAGGCGTTGAGAGGTATCAGAACCAAAGAGATGGCCAGCAGCGGCCACAACTGAAGCAGGGCCGCATAAATCGCAAAACACAGGCCGGACGCCAGAACGACCAGGCGCAATGGGATCATGGATTGTGTGGCGAATGTGGCCGCGGCCAGCAAAGCCGCCAACCAGCCAATCGCGTCAATGAACTCTTTCTCCACCACATTCTCCTTAATGGCGTTCTCCGCCGGCCTTTTTCCCAAGCGTTTAAGCAGGGTTGGCGCAGGTTAACGAAATGCAGGAGAGAATACAGCACCTTTGCCGCTTTCGTGCAGGGATATGTGGGGCTAGAAGGCTTTGCGAAGACAAAGATCTCCCGTCAGCGGATTGGGGTTTGGCACCATGTATACCGTTTCCTTGATCGCGCGGCCCGACGGGTTGGACCTGACTTTGGTTGAAGGACTGAGCGACGCTTGGTCTGGCAGTGCCGTGCATTGGCTGTCCCCAGAAGAAGCCGCGGAGTTCACCGTCGGCGCTGTGCCAGAAAACCTTTGGCAGATTTGGGAGGAGGCACAGGCAGAGGGCGTGGATCTGGTGCTGCAGCAGACCCAAGACCGGCGGAAATCCATGCTTCTCGCGGATATGGACAGCACCATGATCGGGCAGGAATGCATTGACGAGCTTGCCGACGAGGCCGGTGTCGGAGATCACGTGAAGGACATCACCGCGCGTGCGATGAACGGAGAGCTGGACTTTGAAGCCGCCTTGATTGAGCGGGTGGGTCTTCTCAAGGGCCTGGACGCGGGCATCATTCAGCAGGTGTTTGAAGAGCGGATCACCTTCACGCCCGGAGGCAAGACCTTGATTGCAACCATGGCAGCCAATGGCGGTTACGCGGCGCTGGTCTCTGGCGGGTTCACGGCCTTCACAGTGCGTGTCGCGACAGCGCTTGGCTTCGATGAGCATCGCGCCAATACGCTGTTGGAAGAGAATGGCGCTCTGACCGGAGAGGTCGGGCGCCCCATTCTTGGGCGCGAGGCGAAGGTTGAAGCCTTACATGCTATTGCCAAGGCTCGCGGGCTAACGCCGCAAAAGGTGATCGCGGTTGGGGACGGTGCCAATGATCTTGGCATGCTGGGTCTTGCAGGCGCGGGCGTTGCGCTTCATGCCAAGCCCGCTGTGGCGGCAGAGTGCGATATCAGGATCAATCACGGCGATCTCAGAGCGCTGCTTTACCTCCAGGGATACAGACGCGATCAATTCGTCGAGTGATGCCTCCTCCCAGAGCACTTCCCCTGTGGTACTTCGCGATTGGGCTGCTACAGTACGCACGTCGAATCTGAAAATGCAGATCACGCAGGGAGGATATCATGAAGAAAATCTTTGGGGCCAGTGTGGCCGCAACTATCACATTTGCCTTCGCAGGAGAGGCTTTGGCCACGGAATGGAACGTGTCCCTCTGGGGCAAGCGCCGGGCTTTTACCGAGCATGTTGAGAAACTGGCCGAACTGGTCAGCGAAAAGACCGGCGGCGAGTTCACCATGAACATCAGCTACGGTGGCCTGTCGAAGAACCGCGAAAACCTCGACGGGATCGAGATTGGCGCGTTTGAGATGGCACAGTTCTGCGCCGGCTATCACCGCGACAAGAACCGCGTCATCACCGTGCTGGAGCTGCCTTTCCTTGGTGTGTCAAACCTGGATGAGGAAATGGCCGTATCTGCGGCCGTTTATGCACACCCGGCGGCCACAGAAGAAATGGCTCAGTGGAATGCCAAGCTGCTGATGACCTCACCTATGCCACAGTACAACATCGTGGGCACAGGTGAGCCACGCGATGCGCTGTCGGAATTCGAAGGCATGCGCGTTCGGGCCACCGGCGGTCTGGGCAAGGCTTTTGAAGCTGTGGGCGCGGTGCCTACATCCGTGACGGCAACCGAGGCCTACCAGGCGATGGAATCCGGTGTTGTTGACACCGTGGCCTTTGCCCAGCATGCGCATCTGAGCTTTGGCACTATCAATCAGGCTGAATGGTGGACCGCGAACCTCAACCCCGGCACAGTAAACTGCCCGGTTGTTGTGAATATCGACGCCTATGAAGGCCTCTCCGATGAGCACCGCGAAGCCCTTGACAGCTCTGTGTCAGAGTCGCTTGACCACTACCTGGCCAACTACGGCGAGTTGCTGCAGAAGTGGGACAGCGTTTTGGAAAAAAAGGGTGTGACCAAGGTTGAGCTGCCGGCGGCTGAGATTGATGCCTTCCGCGAAAAGGCCGCCGTGCCGATCCGCGACGCATGGATCGCCGATATGGAAGCGCAAGGCCTCCCTGGGCAAGAGCTCTACGATCTGGTGATCAAGGCCCTCGAAGATCACCGCAGCGGAAGCTAAGCGTTGAAAAGACGTAGGCCGGGCTTTGGCCCGGCTTGCTTTCTGGGGGCACTATGGCCAGCGCATCCACCGTCCTGGAAGATTCCAGCCTGCTCAGTCGCCTCGACAAGGGCCTTCTGAAACTCGAGACGCTATTCGCTTTTTTCAGCGGACTTGCGGCGTTTTCTCTGATGTTCCTTGCCGTCTACTCTGTCGCTGGACGAGAGTTTTTTGCCTCGCCGATGTTGGGATATGTCGACTGGATTGAGCTGCTGATGCCCGTCATTGCGATCATGGGCGTCGCGTATGTGCAGCGAAACGGCATCCATATCCGCATGGACATCATCATTGGGCAAATGAGTGGCCGCCTGCTTTGGGCCATTGAGTTCATTGGCATCCTGCTCATTCTCATCCTCATGCTGGCCCTGGTTTGGGGCAGCTGGGCGCATTTTGATCGCAGCTTTGACATGTCAAAACCGCTCTGGAGCCGGGACAGCACGATTGATGTGGGCCTGCCGATCTGGCCCGCCAAGCTGATCGTTCCATTGGCCTTCGGTCTCTTGTGTCTGCGCCTTGTTCTTCAAGCGGTCGGCTATGGCCGTGCTTTCGTTTTGGGCCTGGATCGCCCGGTCGCGGTGCCGCTGCATCAGTCGGTGGCACAACAGGCAGCCGCCGAAGCAGACCAATTGCAAGGACGCGGCTGATGGATCCCATTTCAATCGGGCTATGGGTCACCGGAGGCATGTTGGCTCTGGTCTTCCTAGGACTTCGCGTCGCGTTCGCGGCGGGCCTTGCTGGGTTCGTTGGGCTCTTCTGGCTGCGGTGGAACGGGTTTGACTACGACCCTGAGAGGTTCTGGAAGGCGCTAGAGATCAGCGTGAAGATCGCAGGCCAGGTGCCGCACTCCAAGGTCTCGGCCCACGCGCTCTCGCTGATCCCAACCTTCATTCTCATTGGATATCTGGCCTATTACGCGGGCCTCACCACAGCGCTCTTTGAAGCCGCCAAGCGCTGGATCGCCTGGGTGCCCGGCGGGCTTGCCGTGTCCACCGTCTTTGCCACAGCCGGGTTTGCCGCCGTCTCGGGCGCCTCAGTCGCCACGGCGGCAGTTTTTGCGCGCATCGCGATCCCCGAAATGCTCAAGATTGGCTACAACAAGCAGTTCGCGGCGGGCGTCGTGGCGGCGGGCGGCACGTTGGCCAGCCTGATCCCACCTTCGGCCATCCTCGTGATTTACGCGATCATTGTGGAACAAGACGTGGGCAAACTGCTTCTAGCAGGCTTCATCCCGGGGGCTTTCTCCGCCATCGTCTACGCCGTTTTGATCATCTCCATCGCGGTGATCTTCAAGACAGTGGGCCCGCCAGTCAGAGGCTTTACCTGGAAAGAGAGGCTGATCTCACTGCCACCTGCGCTTCCTATCGTGGCCGTTGTCGTGATCATTATCTTCTTCGTCTACAACCCTTTTGGCGATGCCTGGGGTACGCCCACAGAGGGCGGCGCCGTCGGAGCCTTTATCGTCTTCTGCATGGCGCTCTACCGTGGCATGCGCCTGCCTGAGCTCAAATCCGCCTTGATAGAGACTGCAAAGCTCACCGTGATGATTTTCACCATCATCTGGGGCGTTCTGATCTACGTGCGCTTTCTCGGTTTCGCGGATCTGCCCGGCGCGTTTTCCGATTGGATCACGTCGCTATCCGCCTCTCCAATGCTTATCCTGGTTTGCATTCTCTTGGCCTATGCGGTGCTGGGCATGTTCATGGATGCCATCGGCATGCTGCTTCTGACGCTGCCGGTCGTCTATCCTGCCGTGATGGCCTTGAACGGCGGAGAGACAGTGACCGCCGCTGAAAGCGCCTTTGGCATGTCCGGCACCATGTGCGCGATCTGGTTTGGGATCTTGGTGGTCAAAATGGCGGAGTTTTGTCTTATCACCCCGCCCATTGGCCTCAATTGCTTCGTGGTGGCCGGTGTGCGCGATGATCTTTCCGTCCAGGACGTGTTCAAGGGTGTGACGCCCTTCTTCATCGCCGACGCCATCACCATTGCGCTCTTGGTCGCCTTCCCGGCAATCGTGTTGTGGCTCCCAAGCCTAGCCTCTTAGAGAGCAACACGCACGGCGTCTTTGTCTTTTAGAATATCCGCCGGCAGCATTTTTCAATGCGACGAGAATTATGCCGTGGGCAGGATCACAATCTCCACCCGCCGGTTCTCAGCCCGGCCTTCTTCGGTCAGGTTCGATCCCACAGGTTGATCTTCACCCCGGCCCGCTGTCTGCAGCCGGTCAAAGGACACGCCGCCTTCCTGCAATACATCCGCGACAGAGCTTGCCCGGCGCTCCGACAGTCCCTGATTGTAAGCCGCGCCGCCGGTATTGTCAGTATGGCCGATGATCTGAACAGTGCTGTCGGGATACTGTTGCAGACTCGATGCCACGGTCTGAAGATCGCTGCGCAGGCCTGTGTATACAACCGCGCTGTCCACCGGGAAGAGAATGGCGTTTGGCATGGTCAGGATCAGCCGATCACCCGTATTGGTGATGCGGATATCCTCATTTTGCAGCTGCGCGCGCAGCTCCGCCTCTTGTTTGTCGAGGTTGTTGCCAATAATCGCGCCTGTGCCCGCGCCCAAAGCGCCACCAATGACCGCGCCCTTGGCCCTGTCATCTGAAAAGATTGCGCCAATACCCGCGCCGAGAATGCCGCCCAGAAAGGCTCCCTGACGCGTGTTTTTATTGGGATCTGTGCCACCCAGATGCTCCGGAGAGCTGCAGGCCGTGATCGCCAAAAGCGACGAAGTGGATAGGATCAGAATGGGGCGACGTACTCGTGTCATAAAGGCCTCTATGCGTTACTGGCCCGCTTTTCTGCGGGTCTTTGATGAATTTACGCCAGATCACACTGTTTCGAAAGCGAAAACGATTGTTTCTTGATGAGCCCGGCCCTCAAATCCAGGTGAGATCAGGATGCAATGCGCGGTCTGCCGCTCGCTTCGACAATGATTTCCGCCTCGATAAACACCTCGCGCGCTTCTGTCTTTGCTTTGCGGATGTCGCGGTTGGCGGACACGGTGATGTCTTCGGCACCGGCGGCCTGCGCGTCCCCTTTGGCCTCTTTCTCCAGAAGGTTTTGCAAGAGCGTCATGGCCTCTTCGGCATCCACGAAATCTTCCGGTCCAGTGTCCAGGTGCACGCGGTAGCGGCCTTCGGCAGGGGCGGTGATCGTACCCGAGCGGCGAAACCTGACGCGGCCCACCACAGCACCCACGGCATTGGCCACACCGGCATGCTGGGGCAGGATCATCTCAGTGCCAATGCGCGCTCCTACGGCGGGGTAGTAGCTGGGCGCAGAGGCCCCCAGGCCCACCACCGGCAGGTTAAGACCGGCATCAATGCGCATCAGACCGCGATGCTGATCAAGGCCCTTTTGGGTCAGAATATGCGCGGCCAAGGCGCCAGGGGACATGCCGAAATCCATGTCTTCTTCGGCAAAAGCAGTCTCTAACAAAGCCAAAGACGTCTGATGCGTGAGCCGGTCAATGATCATTTGCGCCATGTCCTTGGGATCCGGGGCCAGCATGTCACCCGAGCCTGTGCGCTTGCGGCCAAGAAGCTCAAGCGCCTTCACCGCAGCGGAGGCATCCCAAACGTCAACGCCGCCCAGAGCGTGGCTGGCATCAGACGGCGTCACCCCCACAATTTGCACCAGACCGCGCGCCACAAGTCGGCGCAGAGCGGAGCTTTCAAGTCGCGATTTCAGGATTTGACCAACAGGCGATATCGCCTCACCGATGCGCTCCAACAGCACGGCATCCTTGGGCGCAAGGCCCCCCGCTTCGACACCCGGCACAGCACGCACAAACCTTGCATCATGTTCGCCGGGGGTATCGCTGCGCAATTGTTCATCAAGCACGGCGTGGACAATCTCTGGTGCTTGGGACGCCAGTAGGCTGACCGGAACCAAGCGTTTTGGGCCAAGCGTCACGCCGCCAACAAGCCCTTCGTCGATCACATGAACTTCGCTGTCGCCCCCTAGGCCGGTCGTTCGCATCGCGACAGCCTCGACCATGGTGCGCCATGGGCCAACGCGGGCGCCTGCCGGGTCAATTTTGGGCTTTCCATCTCGCAACAGAGCCACATCCGTAGTCGTGCCGCCGATGTCAGACACCATCGCATGGTCGGCACCGGTCATCCAGCGGGCACCGACAATGCTGGCCGCGGGGCCGCTCAGGATCGTCTCAATCGGGCGTTCGCGCGCCTGATCTGCGGAAATCAAAGCGCCGTCGCCGCGCACCACCATCAGAGGTGCGGTGATGTTGAGGTCGCGCAACTTGCCCTCGGCGCGGTTGATCAGGCGCGCGATCATACCGATGAGGCGCGCGTTCAGAACAGCCGTCAGCGCGCGCTTGGGGCCGTTGAGCTTGGCCGAGAGGTGATGAGAAAGCGAAACAGGGCGGCCTGTTTTCTCACGAATGAGATCGGCCGCGGCCAATTCATGACTGGGATTGCGCGTGGCAAACTGGGAGGCGACGGCAAAACCCGAGACGCCCAAATCAGTGTCTAACCAAGCCGAAAGCGCCTCTAAATCGAGAGTTTTGGCCTCTGATCCCGCGTGGTTGTGACCGCCAGAGATCACTACGGCTGGATCGGTGCCCAGCGCCTCGCTCAGCCCATGGGTTTTCAGATCCTGTTCGCGAAATCCGATATAGACCAGCCCGACGCGTTCGCCTTGGCCTTCGACCAAGGCGTTGGTGGCCAGCGTGGTGGACAGCGAGGCCATGCCAATTTCGGACGTGTTGACCTGGCTCTCAGCCAGCACCGCCTCAATCGCCCGGCCGATGCCTATGGCCAAATCTTCGCGCGTGGTCAGGGATTTGGCGCTGGCGATGACGTCTTTTTCGTCTTCAATGAGCACAGCGTCGGTATATGTCCCGCCCGTATCAACCCCAAGCAACAGCGCCATGACCGCCCCTTTCGCATCACCTTCAGTGCGGTTTAGCCGGAAATGAAGCGGGGTCCAGACAAATCAGGCGACCAAGGCGGATTGCAACCTTTCAACGGCCCAGCGCGCAGCGTCCGCGACCGTTGGATCGGGGTCATTCACCAGATTTTGCGCAGCTGACAGCAGACGTTCCGACCGCGAATTGCCGATCGCATAAAGCACATTGCGGACGAACCGATCACGCCCGATGCGTTTGATGGGGGATCTTGAAAACTTGGCGCGGAAGGCCGCATCATCGAGCGCGGCCAAGTCTGCAAGTGCCGGAAACTTCAGATCATCCCGCGCGTGGTATCGGACCTCGCGCGCGGCCACGGCGAACTTGTTCCACGGGCAAGCCGCAAGGCAATCATCACAGCCGTAGATACGGTTGCCGAGCTTTGGGCGCAGCTCTTCGTCGACCGGGCCTTTATGTTCGATGGTCAGATAGGAAATACACCGACGCGCATCGAGCTTGTAAGGCGCAGGAAACGCGTCCGTCGGACAGGCATCCAGACAGGCACGGCAACTGCCACAACGGTCTTTTTCAGGCGTATCAGTGTCTAAATCGAGCGTCGTAAAGACCGATCCGATGAAAAACCAATTGCCCAGATCTCGGCTCACCAGATTGGTGTGCTTACCTTGCCAGCCAAGGCCTGCCGCTTGACCAAGCGGTTTTTCCGGAACCGGTGCGGTATCGACAAAAACTTTCACTTCGCCACCCGACTGTTCAATGAGCCAGCGGGCCAAGCGCTTCAGCCGCTTTTTGGTGAGATCGTGATAATCCTTGTGGCGCGCGTAGACGGAGATGTTGCCAACCTCCGGATGCTTCAGCGCAGCCAGCGGGTGCTCTTTGGGCGTGTAACTTTCGCCCAGCATGATGACAGACCTTGCCTCAGGCCAAAGCGCGGCCGGGTTTTCGCGCCAGTGGGTCCGTTCGGCCAGCCAATTCATCTGACCGTGATAGCCGTTTTCAAGGAACTCTTTGAGGCGTTGAGGCACCTGCGGCACATCCCAAGGACGGCAGATGCGGGTCAGATCAAACCCCTCTTCTTTCGCGCGCGAGATCAGCCTGGCCTTCAGATCGCTACGATCAAGGCCACATGGCTCCATCTGGAAAGGCATATCAGAAGTCGAGATCGGCATAGTGTGCGGGCGGCGGGAAGCCAGGGACTTGGTCGGCGAGGATAGCACGGAAGGCCGGGCGCGATTTGATCTTGGCATACCAGTCTTTCACGATCTCTGAACGGTTCCAATCGACATCACTGATATAGTCCAAAGCGCTGATATGGGCAGCCGCGGCGAAATCGGCAAGGCTCATGGCGTCGCCAGCCAACCAGCGGCGGCGATCCAAGAGCCACGCCATGTAATCGAGATGAAACTTGATGGCTTTTGCGCCGGCCTTGACGTTGCCACTGTCGGGAAAGCCCTGCTTCATGATCTTTTTGTTCACGCGCTCGTAGAGCAGTTTTGAGGTGACCTCAGCGTGAAACTTATCGTCGAACCACGCCACCATGCGGCGCACCTCAAAGCGGGCATCGGTGCTTTTGGGCATCAGAGGTGGCTCTGGGAAACGCTCTTCGAGGTATTCGCAAATGGGCGTGCTCTCGGACATCACGCGGTCTTCGAACCGCAGCACAGGGACCTTACCCGCCGGGTTGCGGCGCAAAAAATCAGCCTCCGGTTCCCAATACTTTTCCTCGATCAGTTCCACTTCGATGCGTTTTTCAGCCAGGACAAGGCGCACCTTGCGGCAGAACGGAGACAGCGGAACATGATATAGTTTGGCCATCTAATGCAGCTTTCCCGGGTCATTTCTAACACTTGCATGCCCGGATTAACGCTGCAATTCAATCCTCGAAACAGCTCGATCGTCCATCGCGGCGGATCGTGGCCGCCCCGTCACGGATTGAAACAGCCCGTTTTTGCACGCCAGACGAGGGCCTTGAGGCCGATCTTTTCTTCGGGTTTGGCAAAACCGCGGCCAGCAGAGAGGCTTGTCGTGCCGTCAATTCTGCCGGGCCCACGCCAAAATAGTGGTAAGAGGCCGCCTCCACCCCGAAGACGCCTTCATCGAATTCGGCGATATTCATATAGACCTCAACGATCCGCTGTTTGGACCAGATGATCTCCACCACGGGGGTGATCACCGCCTCAAGCGCTTTGCGCGACCAGCTGCGACCGTGCCAGAGATAGACGTTTTTCACCGTTTGCTGACTGATGGTTGACGCACCACGGGTGCCGCCCGCCTCTATGGCGTCGCGGATCGCCGCCATGTCAAAGCCCCAATGCGCGCAGAAATTGGCATCTTCTGCCGCAACAACGGCGCGTGCCATGACCGGTGAAATCTCTTCGTAGGGCACCCAGACATAGTCAATTCCGCCCAAACGCTTGGCCTCTTGGCGCATGTAGTGCGTTTTGGGTGGTGTCATGACCGAGTGGGCCGCAATCACCAAAAACGCTGTCACGGTCAGCAAAATTCCGATCCGAAGCGTCCAGACGAAAATCCAACGCACAGGTCGGATTTGCCCTTTGCGTTTTGATTTGGCCCGGGCGGGTTTTTTACGAGCTGCGCGTTTTGTGGCCATGCCGTCTGGCTAGCCCTACGCATCCGATCTGGCAAGGGGGCGCGGCCACTCTGCGATTTTTATGGTTCAGATCATGGTGAGCAGGAGTAAACCAGAACCCGGCAGCCGTAGTCATAATTGTTGCAATAGGACATGGCCAGGTTTTCCGCGTCAAAACGGCTGGCCCCAATGCCCCATCCGAAACCGCCATTGCTGCCAACGGCCGCTGCCCCACATTGGTTATAGAAGGTTTTCACCTCTGGACAGTTATAGCCACACCCCTCTTGCGCGGCACTGGCCGCCTCACCTTCCGAGTAGTAGCTGTAGGAATACCCATAGGCGCCGGTATTGGCGTTGAACGCCACAGCGCCCCAGCAGTATTGGTATCCGCACTGACCGGCAACCGCGGTTCCAGCTAGGGTTGCAGCCAAAGCAAGTGCGGCACATAGAGTGGTCGTCTTCATCATGATTCTCCCCCAGTTCCAAAGGCAGTATCGCCTATTTCCAAAGGTTCACAAAACAGTGGATGCGTTTGGTATTTGCTCTACCCAATTGAAGCGCAGGATCCGTGGCTAGGTCTACTTGGCTTTGCCGCAAGAGGGCACAACCAAGCTCTCCGGAAGCCCCAGCACCAAAGGGCGCGCAGCGCGCGAAGTCGCATGAGAGGAGGTCTTTGCGAACCGGTCGGATGTGCAGCGTTCAGAAAATGAGTGCTCCCGTCCTCTTCGAAATCGCTGGGATCCACCACATAGAACTTATGGTCCAAGATTAGGGCCATGCCTCGTTTACCTTCATCACAAGGATCGCGAATGCCTCGGAGGGACCGGCAAATTTCCCGAACAAGACTGGGAATTGGTTATCCGCAGCCGTTCTCGAAAAAGCGACTTTCCCCGCATGGCTATTGCGCTATAGCTAAATCAGCGCAGAGCAGTACCTTGAAGGCCAAAACATGCCTCTTTTTCACATTGTTATCATTGCCGTGATCCAGGGGATTACGGAGTTTCTTCCGATTTCCTCGTCCGGCCATCTGATCCTTTTTCCAAACCTGACCGGCTTCGAAGACAAGGGCTATGCATTGGATGTAGCTGTGCATGTGGGCTCGCTGGCTGCGGTGGTGATCTATTTTTGGTCGGATATGAAGATGGTCATCCTTGGTGCGCCAAGGTTGCTGATGGGCAAGGCCGACACGGAAGGCGCGCGTCTTGCCCTCTTGCTGTTGGTCACGTCTATTCCGGTGATTGCGTTGGGCTTTCTGCTCAAGGTCACAGGGCTCTATGAAGATCTGCGATCGGTTGCGGTGATTGGCTGGGCGATGCTTGTCTTCGGGATTTTGCTCTACTGGGCCGACCAGTTTGGCGAAACGCGCAAGGATCAAACTAATTTTGGTATGGTGGACGCCATGGTCGTCGGTGTCTGGCAGGCCATCGCGTTAATCCCGGGCACGTCTCGATCCGGGATCACAATCACGGGTGCGCGGTTTTTAGGATACTCTCGTCACGACGCAGCAAAGCTTTCGATGCTGATGTCGGTGCCCACGATCATCGCCAGCGGCGTCTTGGTGGCCGGAGAGGCCTTCTACAACGCCGATGCGCAGATGCTGCGCGAGGGGGCGATCGCGGCTGCGGTGTCATTTATTGCAGCGCTTCTGGCTCTGGGTATCATGATGCGCCTGCTGCGCACTGTCAGCTTCACACCCTATGTGATCTACCGCGTTGCCCTCGGGGTATTCCTGCTCTTCATTGCATACACCTAGAGATCAGGTGCGCCGAATTGGTCACAACAAACACGTTCTAACGCAGGTAGCCAGGCAGAACGTCCGCCAAGGGTGTGGGCGTAATTCCAAGCGTCTCCAGGGTCATCATCCCTGCCCCCACGACATTGTCTGACTTGAGGCTGTTGACCTGGTCCTGCGTGATCTGCGGGGGTAGAAGACCGAAGGTAACGGTCTGGCCCACTTCCATGCCGACAGCCATGAGATGCGCCATGGGGAAAGGGATGTTCACGATCTGGCGCTTTCGCCCCAGCACATCGAGCATCATTTGCATCAACTCGCCAAAGCTCTTCACGTCTGGTCCTCCCAGCTCATAAATACCCGGCTGAGCCTCACCCAGCACAGCTTTCTCCACGGCCGCGGCCACATCATCCACATAGACGCACTGAAACTTGGTCGCCGCGCCAACGACGGGCAGGACCGGATTGAAGCGGGTCATCGCGGCAAACCGATTGAAGAACTGATCTTCGGGGCCAAAGATCACCGACGGGCGCAAGATAACAGCATCGGGAAAAGCCGAGAGGATGGCCTGCTCTCCCTGCCCTTTGCTCTGGCCATAAAGCGTGGGCGAATTGGGATCGGCGCCAATGGCCGAAAGGTGGACGAGCTGAGCGACAGACAGGTCTTGTGCAATATTACCAATCCGCGCCGCGCCCAGGTTTTGTATGGCCTGAAATCCATTTTCGCCGGATTTGTCAAACGTGCCGACACAATTGACCACTGCATTTGCGCCATCCATCGCGGCGCGCACGCTTGCATCATCATTGATGTTGCAGGCCACGGGCGTGACCGAGCCCGCGCCTGACAGGCTAATTTGTTTAGGGGAGCGCGATGCCAGGCGCACCTCCCAACCACGCGCGACCAATCTGCCGGCGATATAGCGTCCGACGAACCCGGAGCCGCCAAAGAGCGTTGCAACTTGCGTCATTTCGATAAAATCCACCCGATTGATTACTGTCCATGCTAGGTAGAAGGCACACCCACCCGGGCAAGCCTCGACGGTTACACGGCAGTCGCGCGAATCCAAGTTGACAGCCAAGAGAGCCAGGGATAAAGGCCTCTCTCACGACACCGGCCCAGGTGGCGGAATTGGTAGACGCGCTAGCTTCAGGTGCTAGTGTCCGTATGGACGTGGAGGTTCGAGTCCTCTCCTGGGCACCAATTTATAAAAAAATACTTTTAAATCATATAATTAGAAAATATCCCATTGGATGGAACCCCCATTTGGACCCCTTTATGATATGGACCCCTTTATGATACCTTCAGTTCAGTGTCGTTGCCTTGGCTTTCGCAAACAGCAATTCCTCCAGCTAGGTGAATTTAACACTTGCCTCAGATTCACCCCGGTAACCTTGTTGAACTTATTAGCTCACTATAGTGAGCAGACTGCGTAAGTTTCGGATTGAACACCTTGTTCTAAATTTCAGACGCAAAGCAGAATTCGGGGGCAGACCGATGGCTGACATCACAGCAAAACAACTGGCAGACGCTATTGCTTATGCGGTTTCTGAAGATATGGAGCCAGACGAGCCCGCTCGTGTCACGATCCGTGGTGGACTTGAGAACTTTACGGTGCGCGGCGAGTTCGAACTTGAATTGGTTGCGACAGCTTTGAACCGAGTGCGGGAGGCATGAAAGGTCTGTTGAGCGGACAATGCTGACGTTCCCTTGATGAGGGTTTTCCGGCATCCTAGTATCCGTAGTATTGTCGTTCACTAGGGCAGTATATGAGTTTTGGAGACGTCAAAATGCGCGCCCCTGAGGTAAGTTGGCTCTATGATGTGGCCGTGTTCAACGAAAGTGAAGACTATGCACTGCCGGGTGCTGTTTCTGTTTACCGCAACATCGAAAAAATGTGTTCGGGGATGGAAGCTTGGATGGTCGAAGATGGTGGAATTGGGTTTTGCTTGAATGGCTTAGGGCACGCCCTCAAACATGACATGATCGGTGAGCGCGTACTTGGTCAGGTAGACGATAACAGCGAACCCGATCTCACCACCTTGCAATTGTGGCTAACATCTGTGGCTAGAAGTATCCACGAGGTGAGAGCGTTCAAGTCACGAAAGAAGCCTCGTTTGTTCTGGTCACCTCCGACACTCGGTCTTGTAGAGGCCCAAGGGGTTTTGCCTGACACCATTGAGGGATTAATAGCCTACATCCATATGTAGGTTTGGGCTCATTCCGGCCATTGGCAGCATAAATGTCATCCTCAATTCATCGCCAAACGTCGCCGAATAAAACCCGTAGAGGCGATCCCTCAATCTTGCGCGCGCAGCATGCCTTTGGTTTAACCTATTAAGAAATTGCGCTGGAGGACGCGATGGTCGATATCGCCACCCGTGTGTGGAACCATAAATGGAAGATCGACCCAATAGTGCGGTCGCTCATCGATACGGATTTCTACAAACTTCTGATGTGCCAGTCGGTCTTTCGCAACAAGCCCGAGACGCAGGTCACATTCTCGCTGATCAACCGCAGCAAAGACGTGCCCCTGGCTGATCTTGTGGATGAGGGAGAGTTGCGCGAACAGCTCGACCACATCCGCTCCCTTTCGCTCTCTCGTGGCGAAAGCACCTGGATGCGCGGCAACATGTTCTATGGCAAGCGCCAGATGTTCACGCCCGAGTTCATGGATTGGTTCGAGGCGCTGCGCCTGCCGCCCTACACCCTCGAAAAGCGCGACGGCCAATACGAGCTGACCTTTGAAGGCGCCTGGCCTGAGGTGATGCTTTGGGAAATTCCCGCGCTCGCCGTTCTCATGGAGCTGCGCGGGCGCGCGGTGACCAATTCCATCGGAAAGTTTGAACTTCAGGTGCTTTACGCCCGCGCCATGACCAAGCTGTGGGAAAAGATCGAACATCTGCGCGGTGTCGACGGCCTGCGCATTGCCGATTTCGGAACGCGGCGGCGACATTCCTTTCTGTGGCAGGATTGGTGCGTGCAGGCGATGACAGAGCGTCTTGGCGAGACATTCGTCGGCACGTCCAATTGCCTTATCGCCAAGAACCGCGATCTCGAGGCGATCGGCACCAATGCCCACGAGCTCCCCATGGTCTATGCGGCCTTGGCCGACACCGATCAGGACCTCGCGCAGGCCCCTTATGAGGTTCTCTCCGACTGGCATGAAGAGCATGACGGCAATCTGCGCATCATCCTGCCTGACACTTACGGCACCCAAGGGTTTCTGGACCGCGCGCCGGATTGGCTTGCGGGATGGACGGGGATCCGTGTGGACAGCGGCGATCCGGCAAAAGGCGCGGAGACCGCGATCAATTGGTGGAAGTCCCGCGGCGAGGACCCGATGCAGAAACTCATCATCTTCTCGGACGGGTTGGATGAAGAGAAAATCATCGACCTCCACACGCAATTCTCAGACCGCGCGCGGGTCTCTTTCGGCTGGGGTACGCTCCTGACCAATGATTTCCGCGGGCTGACCGACGGCGATCGCCTCGCGCCGTTCAGCCTGGTGTGCAAAGCCGTCAGCGCAGAAGGGCGTCCCACCGTCAAGCTCTCGGACAATCCCCGCAAAGCGATGGGCCCGGCGGAAGAGATTGAACGCTACAAGCACGTCTTCGCCGTGGGCGCACAGGAAGAGCAAGAGGTTTTGGTGTAGCGCAAACCCCAAAAAGGGCATGATTAGACACTCTTTTTGTTGAAAAGCCGCAGAACATTACCTTCATGGTATTAGAGCGGTCACAACCGGCCAAACCGACCGACCAAAATCAGGATTGCAGATGACCCAAGGCTTCGTTTGCCTGACATATGACGATCTCTACGTGAACAAGTGGATGAAAGCCCGCCACGTTTTTGAAGAGTTCGGCGCGAGGGCCACCTTCTGCGTGACCAACATTCACAAGGCGCACCCTGCTCAGATCGACGGCCTGCACGCCCTGCAAGAAGATGGTCACGAAATTGGCTTTCACACCCGAACCCATCCGAACCTCCGTGCCTATCTGCAAAGCAATCCCCTGCGCCGCTGGCTGCGCAAAGAGATCGATGGGGGCATCGCAGAGCACAAAGCACTGGGCTTTCCCGCTGAAACCTTCGCCTTTCCGTTTCACAATTCCACGCCGCGCGCCCGCGCTGAGCTCGCAAAAAGGTTCAAGACCGTCCGCACCGACGGGCCGCGATCTGTCCGAAAGGCCCCCTTCGAAGATCGTATCTATGACACGCCCGGAGAGCATAACGGCGTCAACTGCATCGGCTTTCTGGACTTTGAACACGACCATTTCCCAGGATGGGACGTCAACGGCGCAATCCTCGACAAGATCGCGGAGACCGGCGGAACCGGCGTGTTCGTCGGTCACATCATAAATGGCCGCCCGACAGGGGCCGGCTTCAAATCCACCCACGCTCAGCTGAGGCGATTTCTAAAATCGGTCACAGAACGCGGGCTGGGGTTCAAAACCATGGCGGACATGGCGGGATGATCTTCACCCGCCCGTTGCTGACGGGGCGCCCCCGGTCAGCTTCTGCCGTCTCAAGACACACGGAGTATCCATGACACATCCTGCTTTCACATCTGAATCCGTCGCTGTCATCACCGGCGGCGCATCCGGCATTGGTCTGGCTGCGGCCACACACTTTGCCAGCAAGAACATGCGCGTGGTCATCGTTGACCGCGCAGCAGATAAACTCGCCGCCGCCTCTGAGACACTGCACGCCGCGGGGGCCGCTGATGTCATGACATCCGAGGCTGATGTCTCTGATAAAGAGCAGCTTCAGGTGCTGGAACAAGACATCGCCGACCGCTTTGGCGGCACCGATATCCTGATGAACAATGCCGGTGTCGGCGGGAAATCCTCGACGCTGGAGGCAAGTGATGCCTGGGCGAACATGCTGGGCATCAACCTCTGGGGTCCGATCAACGGAACACAGGTCTTTGCCCCTCGCATGGTGGCCCGCGGCCGTCCCGGCGCGATCGTCAATACAGGCTCTAAACAAGGGATCACGACCCCTCCGGGCAATCCCGCCTACAACGTATCAAAGGCCGGGCTGAAGGCGTTCACCGAAGCGCTGTCGCACGAACTGCGCACCAAAACGGAAGGCCAGATCACAGCGCATCTGTTGATCCCGGGCTTTGTCTATACCGGAATGATCGGCACGCCTCAAAAACCACCATCCGCCTGGACAGCCGAGCAAACAGTCGAGTTCTTCATTGAGAGCGTGAACCGGGGTGATTTCTACATTCTCTGCCCCGACAACGATGTGTCCCGCGATCTCGATGAGAAACGCATCGCCTGGAACCTGGGCGACATCATCGAAAACCGCCCCGCGCTCAGCCGCTGGCATCCGGACTACGAGGACGCGTTCAAAGCCTTCGTCGATCAATCCTGACGCGCGGAAAACACCATCCAGGCCGCTGCCGCCGACGTCACCGCGATCGCGGCGGCCAGCACCATGGCCAATCCATACCCGCCGGTGAGATCAAACATCGCGCCCGCAAGCCATGGCCCCGCCAACCCAGCCGCACCCCAGGCCGTGAAGACACGGCCATAGACGAACGCGCTCGCCTCCGGGCCGACCGTTTTGGCAATCACGGGTGGATAGGCTGAAATCGTGGCTCCATAAGCAAACCCCAGGCCGCCGATACAGACAAGAACGCTGAACGGCCCTCCAAACCCAGCCAGGATCAAGAGCACGGCACAAGACATCAACGGCACGCATGTCAGAGCCACACGCGCGGGCACCATATCCGCGGCGCGCCCTCCGATCAGACTGCCAACCAGATTGCACGCCGCGAGTAGCGCGGGCGCGACCCAAGCCGCCGCGCCGGGCCTCAACTCAGCGGCGATGCTGGAGGCGTGGCCGACCACCATCAGGCCCGCCATCACAGCGCCATAGAACCCAAGCCAGACCAGCGCCAGCCAACGCGCTGTCACCATGTTGGTTGAAGCGCCCTGAGATTGACCGACGTATTCTGCGCCCGATTTCCCCAGTATTAGAGACGAAACAAGGCCTATCACCGCAACGGCACCCGCCAGTCCAAAGAGCGCAGCACTCGGCCCGCCCATGGCAATCAGAGCCTCAAACGGCGCTGGAGCAAGGACAGCCCCCAGCGCATAACACGCCGTCACCACGCCCATTGTCAGGCCTTCACGCCCGGGATTGGCCTGCGCCGATATCTGCATCCCGAACCCGTAAACGAGCCCATTGGCCGCCCCAAACCCCAGTGAATATCCGATCCAGAGAACAGGAAGACTGTTCGCCAAGGCGGCCAGGCACAGCCCTACCGCCGCCATTGCTGAGGCGCCAACGATCAGCCACGGGGCAGGGAGCTTGCCATAGATCCGGTGCCCGATCAGCACGGCCAATGTCAGGCTCACGAGCGACAGCGAAAATGTCAGGCTGACATCCGATCGACCAACACCGAACTTCTCTTCCAGCGGGACGACGAAAAGAGAAAAAGCGTGGATGGAACCCAAGGCCGTCAAAATCAATGACACGGCCAGCGTGGTGAGGGGCCCCTTGCTCATGCAGGACGCAAGCTAGAGGGCTTCGCGGTTTTCAATAGGCAAGCTCTCGCTCCAATGGCGCAGCTCATCAAGAAACCCAAGCGCGGTCCGGCCAAAGTCCGTGATTTCATAGAGCACGGCCAAAGGCTTGGTTTCCATCACCTGCCGCCGGACCAACCCGCGCGTTTCCATCTGGCGCAGCCGCTCCGCAATCATCTTCTTACTCGCCCCGCCCACCATGCGGGACAAGTCGTTGAATCGCACGGGCTCATCCTTGAGATGCCACAGGATCGACCCTGTCCATTTGCCGCCGATGATCCTCATGCCACGCTCAATGGCGCAGGGGGTCTCACAGGCCTGATCCACCGATTTTCGGCCATCCTGATGCTCCAGAACACGGGCTTCCACGCGGCGATCCTCCTCCAGATCCTAAGTTACTAAAAGTATACTAGTTGATTTTCGTATCCTAATACGCAGCTTGGGGAAAGACCCACCATTCGGAGACACCCGATGTCAGACCCTGCCATTCAACTCTACACCGCTGCCACCATGAACGGGTACAAACCCGTCATTTTCCTCGAAGAAGCCGAGGTGCCCTACACGCTGACGCCGATCAATTTTTCCAAGCAGGAACAGAAGACGCCCGAATTCCTCGGCCTGAACCCAAACGGCAAGATCCCCACGATCGTCGACCACGACGAGGACCGCGCCATTTTCGAGAGCGGCGCAATCCTTTGGCATCTGGCCGAAAAGTACGGGAAGTTCCTGTCCGAAGATCCTATGAAGCGATCAGAGGTAATGCAATGGATGCTCTTCCAGGTGGGTCACATCGGGCCAATGATGGGGCAAGCCATGTATTTTCAGCACATCGCCGCGCCAAACGGGCATGAAGAGCCATTCTCGATCAAACGCTATGTCGATGAATCGCGCCGTCTGCTTGAGGTTCTGGACGCCCATCTGGAGGGGCGAGACTGGATCGCCGCTGGCGAATACACCATCGCGGATATGATGATTTATCCCTGGGCCAGAGCCTATGTTTGGGCGCGGGTGAGTGTGGACGGCCTGCCCCATCTGCAAGCCTGGTTCGATCGCATTGATGCCCGCCCCGCGGTGCAAAAGGCACTCACCATTCCCAAGGCCAATCCGCAGTTCTGGGACGAAAAGGCCGATGCCAGCGCCTTCGCCAAGGAAAACGCCGCCCGGTTCGCCAGTGATGTGAAGTCGTAGAACAAAAAAGAGCGGCAAAGCGCAGGGTCGCTTTGCCGCCTTTTAGCTCAATCAATACTGCCAGAACGGCCGCCGCGCTTCTACCAGCGCTTCGCGCCGCGCCAGGCCAACATCATCGAGCATATGATCATCTAGGTCCGCCAGCGCAATGCGCGTGCGACGGCGCTCCGACCATGACACACACACGACAACAATCTGCAGCAAAACGGAGGCAAAAGGCGTCAGAGGACGCGATTGCAAGTAGGCAAGGGCGGAGATGGTTCTTGTGCGTGTCATGGCATGTCCTTCCGATTGTATTGACACAATGTGTGATTCTGTAGTAATGTATAGATACAATATGAAAATGTATTGATCTAGGATTACATTGTAATGGATACAAAGTGGCAGCCATCGCTCAAAGATCACCCAGGTCCGAAGTACAAAGCGCTCGCTGACACACTCAAAGATGGCATTCGAGTGGGCGCTTTGCCCGCAGGCTCCAAACTCCCACCTGTGCGGGATCTGGCTTGGAAACTCTCGATCACGCCGGGCACCGTGGCCCGCGCCTACACCATCCTAACAGATGCCGGCATTTGCGAAGCAACCGTTGGCCGAGGCACATTCGTGGCCAACCTGCCCACCGCACCAGAACCGGATCCCATGGCCATCAATGGTGTGCCCCATGGCTCTGGCGGTCTGACACCGGACATTCGATTGCTGTCCCCCGCCCTGCCCAACATGGGACAGGCCGAGCTGATCCGCGAACTCATGCAACGCGTGGCGCAAGATCCGCCCTCGGGCTTGATGCATTACCCCAGTCGCGAAGGGTTCAGACCAGCCCGCGAATCCATCGTGGAATGGCTGTCAGGCGCACCCATCGGGGCTCTCAGCGAAGAAGATGTCGTGCTCTGCCATGGCGGGCAAAACGGCATCTCCTTGGCGTTGCAAACCATCCTGACCGGCCACAGGCCCGTGATCCTTGTTGAAGAGCTCGCCTATCCCGGATTCCGCCGCGCGGCAGAGCTTTTGCGCGCAGAAGTGATCCCTGTTCCGATGGACGAGGATGGGATCATTCCCAAAGCCCTGGAAGAAGAAGCACAAAAACACAGCGCGCAGGTTCTCTGCACCAGCTGCGAAGTGCACAATCCCACGGCGATCTTCACACCTGAGCGCCGCAGACGAGAGATCGCGGCAATCGCAGAGCGCCACGATTTTCAGATCCTCGAAGACGATTGCTATCGCATGGGCCCCGCCCAGGCGCCCACGTATCGGAGCCTCGCGCCGCGCCGGGGGTGGTATGTCTCCTCAATCTCAAAAACCCTCACACCGGCCTTGCGGATCGGTTTTACGATTGCCCCGCATCAACAGGGGGCCGGCCTTCGGCGCTCTGCGGAGAATGGGTTTTTCGGGCTGGCCACGCCGCTCGGCGATCTGACAACGCTCCTCCTGAGAGATCCGCGCACACGGATGATTGCCGAAAAGGTGCGAGCTGAGATTGAGCGTCACGTGAAATGCATGGTCAGCCATCTGGGCGAACGCGACCTCACCTGGCGGGAAGACGTGCCGATCGCGTGGCTGAAACTGCCAACCGGCTGGCGCGCCGGATCGTTCTGTCAGGCCGCCGCCGAGCGATCCATCAAGATCCGCCCGGCCGAAGAATTCGCCTGCCGCGACGCGCGCGTCCCTCATGCGGTGCGCATCGCAATTAACGCGCAATTGCCGTTTGAGAGATTTGAAGGCGCCATGGACACCTTGCGCGATCTCCTCGACAACCCGCCAGAACGCATAGGGGTCTAAGGCGCTTTGGCCCCCTAATTTGCACTGCGCGACCAAACACTATGCGTCTTCTTCAAATTTTGGTCTAAACCGTTTGTCGAAGCTGAAGCCACATATCGCTCGGATCCGACCTGACGAAAGAGCGAAGCAATGGATTTTGACTATATCATCGTTGGCGCCGGATCGGCTGGGTGTGTCCTGGCCAACCGACTATCCAGCGACCCGGCGAACCGGATCCTGCTGCTCGAAGCCGGCCCTGAAAACACCGCGCTATCCTTGAAAATGCCGGCCGCCGTCCTGTCGAACCTCAAAAGCACCAAACACAATTGGGCATTCCAGGGCGAGCCCGAGCCGCAACTCAACGGGCGCCAAATTCAACACGATCGCGGCAAAACGCTGGGCGGATCATCATCGGTCAACGGACTGGTTTTCATCCGTGGTCACGCGCTCGACTACGACGGGTGGCAGCAAGCGGGTTGCGAGGGATGGGGGTATGCAAATGTCCTTCCGTACTTCAAACGAATGGAAACCTATGGCAGCGGACCGGACGAATTCCGGGGCGGTGACGGCCCCTTACATGTCCATCGTGCCAATCCAAAGGATCCTCTGACACTGGCCTTTGTGGAGGCTGGAAAGCAGGCGGGCTATCCAGAAACCAAAGACATCAGCGGCTATTGCCAAGAAGGGTTCGGCGTCTCCGACCGCACCGTCTACAAAGGTGAACGCTGGAGCACCGCCAAGGCCTATCTCGATCCGGCATGGCAACGACCCAACCTGAAAATTGCCACCCACGCACATGTCCGCAAACTGACATTTGACGGGCGTCGCACCACCGGCGTCACCTACAAGGACCGAACCGGCCAAGTCGTGACAGCACACGCTGCCAAGGAGGTTATTCTAAGCGCCGGCGCGGTTGGCTCTCCGCATCTGCTCATGCTGTCTGGCATCGGTCCGGCGGATCATCTGAAGGACATCGGCATTCAGGTGCATCACGATCTTCCAGGTGTTGGCCAGAATCTCAATGACCATCCGGATTTTGTGCTGAAATTCGACTGCCTCCAGCCAGTGTCCTTCTGGCCCAAAACAAGACCTCTGGCAAAGCTCGCCGCCGGGTTGGAATGGCTGGTGGCGCGGCGGGGTATCGTGACCTCCAACTTGTTCGAGGCGGTGGCCTGCGTGCGGTCTGCAGCGGGCGTCGCCTATCCAGATTTGCAACTCATCATCTCGCCCATCGCCGTCGATGATCAGACATGGGAACCGCTGCAAAAGCACGCTTTTCAAATTCATGTCGGGCTGATGCGCGCGCACAGCCGTGGCAGCATCAGATTGCGGTCATCCTTTCCCGACGACCCGCCTCGGATCCAAGTGAATTATCTGCAGGATGCCAGGGATCGCGCATTGTTGCTCAAAGGCATCCGGCTAGTTCGCGAAATCGTCGAACAACCCGCGTTTTCAGACCTCAAAGGCGATGAGTTTTTCCCGGGCGCTGCTGCGCAATCTGATGCGGATCTCAACGCTCTTCTGAACAGCCACATCAACACTCAATGGCACCTGTCATGCACCGCGCGCATGGGGCCGGATACCGACAGTGGCGCGGTGGTTGACGCGGCCGGCAGGGTGCACGGATTGTCCGGTCTGCGCGTGGTGGATGCCTCGATCATGCCGTTTGTCACCAATGGCAACACCAACGCCCCGACAATCATGATTGCCGAGAAATTGAGCGATGCCATACTCGGCCGACCGCCTTTGCCACGGAGCGACGTCGAGGTCTGGCACAACCCCAACCTTGAGACGTGCCAGCGCTGACCGACACTATGGAAAAGACGGAGTTAGGATCACCATCCTTGCAGGTCACTCTTCTCGGTCGACCCGTCCGCGCAGCGCCTTCACCTCACCGCGCACTTTCTTCGCCTTCAGGCGGCGTTTCTTGGATCCAAAGGTCGGCCGCGTCGGAATTCGTGGTTTGGGTTTTTCAAGGGCTTTGCGGATCAGCTCAACCAATCGATCCCGTGCCAGGGCGCGGTTGCGGGCTTGGCTGCGCGTGGTGTCCACCTGCAAGATCAACGCGCCGTCTGTTGTCCAGCGCCGTCCCGCCAACCGTTTCAAACGCCGCTTCACGGGGTCAGGTAAGTTTGGAGAACGCGCCGCCTCAAAGCGCAGCTCCACGGCGGTCGAGACTTTGTTCACATTCTGCCCGCCTGGGCCCGAGGCGCGGATGAACTGCTCGGTCAGTTCCCAGTCTTCTATAGTGATCTGATCATTGATCTGGAGCATCTGCGACCGCTCTCATATTCCGCTCGTAACACCGACGCAAAACAGACGTAGGCTGTTCCGCCAATTCAAAAGGGCCGCCCCGGTAGGAAGCGGCCCTCTAGAGTTTCGAGGAGGTGGCCGGTTAGGCGCACCAATCAGGGGCGTTTACGCCCAGGGTCTGCCCTAGACGACACCCTCCCTGACTGTTCCGACACCTCTCTCCAATACCTCTATAGACACTGGACCACCTCCTTTCGATGTGTTGACGTTGACTTGATGTTGTCACAGTTTTGCTATTTGTCAAAAGAAAATCATGTGTCCCTCGCGGTAAGTGACCCCACGATGATGCGGAATGGCACCAATGCGATCAAAGCCAGCACCAATTTCACCATCCAGTCCGCCACGGCGAGTGACACCCAAAGCGGCGCCTCGGGCCCCATGCCCAAGAGCGGCAGGATCTCACCGGACCAGCTCACATCATTGGCAGGCTCAAGGAACGTGAGCGATGCGGAAAAGGCGATGGTGAAGAAAAGCGCGGTGTCCACGCTGCTGCCAATGATCGAAGACACCATAGGCGCGCGCCACCAAGTTCCCTCGCGGAGGCGATTAAAGATTGCAATATCAAGAAGTTGCGCGGTCAGGAAGGCAAGGCCAGAACCCATGGCGATGCGCAGCGTCACCAGCGGTCCGAACTCTCCGATGATCTGCGTGCCGATAAAGGAACAGACGATACCCACAGCGAAGCCCGCCAAAACCACCCGACGCGCCGCAACACGACCGTAGACGCGGTTCATGACGTCTGTAACCAGAAACGCCAGCGGATAGGTGAACGCACCCCAGGTCAGCCACTGACCATAGAGAAACTGCACCAAAATGTTCGATGCAACCACAATGGCGGCCATCGCCAAGATGCCGATAAAATGAGCTTTTTGCATGTCCACAATCCGCGTTTTCAGCTGAGAGTTTGGCCTTTAATCGCTTTGCGTGGTGTAGGAAACCTCAAAATGCGTGGCTTACTGGGATTGCAGCACCGAAATGCACTGTCCGGGCAGGTCAAACATCGTCAATTCACCACGCGGCTTCGGCGGCGGTGGGGCATTGGGATCGGGTGGCGCGGGGGGCTTTGGGTTGATCATATTGTCCACCCATTCCTGCGCATCGGCGCAGCCATCGCCCTCTGGCGGCGGATCCTGGTTGACGCAGCCGCGCGCGCCTTTGGGGCAGCTGAGCCGCACATGGAAATGATAGTGGTGCCCGAACCAGGGCCGCACTTTGCGCAACCACTTTCGATCGCCTGTCTCTTCTTTGCACATGCGGACTTTGGCGCCCGGGAACACGAAAATCCGAGCCGTGCGCGGGTCTTTCGCCGCCGCCTTTATAATCTCATGATGCTGGCGCGTGTAATTCTCATTGGTGAAGGCACCGCCTTGCCGCCGCAATGAAACGGACGATAGGCTCTCCCGTTCGGCGCGCGTCAGATCAAGCCGCGTGGCCGGGAGCATCCAGATATCGACGTCGAGCCCGATCTGATGACTGCGATGCCCGCTCAGCATCGGCCCGCCGCGCGGCTGGCTGATATCGCCCACATAAAGCCCGTTCCATCCCGGTTGCGCGGCCGCGGATCGAGAGAGCTTTTGAATGAAATCGATGACGTCCGGATGGCCCCAGTTGCGATTGCGCGACAGCCGCATCGCCTGCCATGTGGGGCCGGTTTCCGCCAGCTGCGTACCCCCCGCCATGCAACCTTTCGCGTAAGATCCAAGCGGGGCGGGCGACTGCGCGGACGCGTTCGTCTTGGCACCAAAGAGCTGTTTGGCGCGCACGCCTTGCATCGCTGCAGGCACGCTTTGCGTAGAGACCAGCGGCCGGACATCTTCGGCCACGCTGTTGGGTGCTGCGCCACCGCATCCGGCCAGCAGAAGCAAAACGGCAAAGCGTTTGAACCGGCGCATCATGGGCCTGGGTCCCCTTCTGTCTTGACCCAGCGTAGCAGGACAAGCCCCACCAGGAAAAGAAGAATGAGCGGAGTGATCCCCAGTTGCTGCGAGCCGCTGATGCTGGTGACAGCCCCGACAGAGAGCGGCGCGACAAAGCTTGTGGCCTTACCAGTGAGGGCATAAAGCCCAAAACCTTCTGCCATACGCCCGGTCTTGGCCTGGCGTACCATCATCGATCGGCTCGCCGACTGGATGACGCCGCCCGCCGCGCCGATGATCGCGCCAAGCATGTAAAACGCAATGTCCGGCAGGCGCGAAGAGGGATCCACAGCGATGCCAAACACGCTGTCCCGGCTGACGAAGATGATGCACACGGACACAATCGTCAGAACGATGATGCAGATCCGGATCACGGTCTTGGGGCCAAATCTGTCATCTGCATGCCCCCCGATCCAGGCAAACACCGCGCCGGCGAGGATCGCGAGAATGCCGAAGATGCCCACGTCAATGATGGTCCAATTCAGAACACCCGCTGCATAGATCCCACCGAAGAAATACATCCCGTTGAGAGCATCGCGATAAAACATCGAAGAGCCAAGATAGGCAAAGAGCGAGGGCGTCTGTGGCAGGGTTTTGATGGTATTGGCCAGACCGCTCAGCGCGGTGCGCAAGGCGCCCTCTGGCGCTTGTGCAGGCTTTGGATCGCGCACCCAGAGAAAGAATGGAATGACAAAGATCAAATACCAGATGGCCGTGAACGGGCCAACAAATCGCGTGCCTTCGCGCGCCGCGGCATCAAGCCCAAGGATCGGATCAATGCCCAGCAGGGTTTTACCGGTCGTCGCACTTTCCGCGAAAAGCAGCAGCATCGCGACGAGGGCCAGCAAGCCGCCGGTATAGCCGAAAGCCCAGCCTTTGCCGGAGATGCGCCCGATGTCTTCGCGTGGCCCAAGATCGGGCAGCATCGAGTTGGTAAAGATCGTTGCAAACTCCATGCCAACAAGACCAAACGCAAAGCAAAAGAGAATGAGCATCAGCGGGTAGTCCACCGGCTCCGCGAGCCAGAGCCCCGCCGCCCCCACCACGTAGAAGAGCGAGAACACCCAGATCCACCGCATGCGATTGCCGTAGATATCCGCCACGGCGCCCAGGATCGGGGCCATCAGAGCGATGCAAATCCCGGCCGCGCCCACGGTGAACCCCCACGTCGCTTGCGCCTGGGCCCCATCCCCGATGATTTCTTTGATGTAGGGGGCGAAAATGAACGTGATCAGAAGGGTACTGTAGGGTTGGCTTGCCCAGTCAAAAAAGAACCAGCCCCAAATCCGCTTTCGCGCCGTCATTCTGGCCCCCGTTGATCTGATGAAGACTAGACAGGCTAAGCCATCGACTGGCAAGCGTTTCGTCTGCGCCTCAAGGCCTTAGGCGCGTTCTGGCGGCCATGCACGTTGATCCTCGGCCTGCGACCATGCCCGAAACGAGGGCGGCAAAGGCGGCGGGTTGTCCGCCACGCCCATCACTTCGGCCACACGCAACGGATTCACGATCCCATTGGTATCCGTCACCGCAGTGCGGAACATCGCGTGGTTGGCGCATTCGCCGTTGGCTTTCCACATGGACTGTTCAATGTAGAAAAACCGATCATCCCAGGACACCAAACGCGAATTCATTTCAATCTTTTCAAACATCCGGATGCGACGACGATACCGCACAGCCACACCCGCCACCGTCAACCCCCAATTGTTGTTGCGCAGCTGCACGTAGAGACCCGTCCGTACCGCAAAGGGAATGCGCCCTAGGTCATAAAGCGTCAGCGTGCGCCCGTTGTTCAGCTCCATGAAGATATCAATGTCCCATGGCCAACACCTGTGCTGAGTGACATGCGTGTCCAAAGGTGCCAGGCGCGGCATGCGCCGCATTTTGAAAAACTGATGCGCCATGCGAATGACGGGGTACATGGGATCATCCTCGTGTTGAGATGATGGGGAGGTGACGCTGACCCCTGTCCGCGTCAACCTAAACCTCGCGTAAAGCTTGCACTCCGGCGCGGCGCCGCATAGGTCTAGCGCTGTTGTTGCTGAAGGAATGCGAAGATGGGGTCACTCGGACAGATCCTGCTGCTGATCTTGAACGTGGTCTGGTGGTTTATCATCATTCAGGTGATCATGAGCTGGTTGATCCAGTTCCAAGTGCTCAACATGCGCCAGCCCTTGGTCGCACAGATCTGGGATGGGCTGAACAGGATCCTGGAACCTCTCTACCGCCCGATCAGACGGATCCTGCCACCGATGTCCGGCATCGACCTTGCGCCACTGGTGGCTCTGATCGGCGTGATCGCCCTGCAGATCATCATCGCAAACAATTTCTGACACGCTCGGCTGACCCGGCCTTGTTTACCGAATCTTAGTGTGCGAGATTCATATCCAACGAGCAGTTGATTAAAATTCTACGGGTCCCCCATGCACAGCGCTGCCACGCTTTTGCAAGACGTTTTTGGATTCTCTGACTTCCGGTCAGGACAGGAAGAGATCGTTCATACCGTGGCCGCGGGAACGCCGACTTTGGCCATCATGCCGACAGGCGGAGGCAAATCGCTCTGCTTTCAATTGCCAGCCTTGATGCGCGACGGCGTGACCGTTGTAATCTCCCCTCTGATCGCGCTCATGCGCGACCAGGTGCGCGCGCTGAAGGCGGTGGGTGTCGAGGCGGGCGCGCTCACATCTGGCAATACAGAAGAAGAGACAGCAGAGGTCTGGGAGGCGCTTGATGCCGGGCGGATGAAGCTTCTCTACATCGCGCCCGAACGCCTCGCTGCAGGGTCCGCCATTGGCATGCTGCGACGGATCGGAGTGTCGATGATCGCAGTGGACGAGGCGCATTGCGTCTCGCAATGGGGTCATGATTTCCGGCCCGACTACCTGCGGATCGGCGAGCTGCGCCGCGCCTTAAATGTACCGCTTGCCGCCTTCACCGCCACGGCCGATGCCGAAACACGCGAAGAGATCATCGAGAAGCTCTTTGACGGTGTCGCGCCCTCGACATTCCTGCACGGCTTTGATCGCCCCAACATTCACCTTGCCTTCGCCGAAAAGAACCAACCCCGCCAACAGGTGACCCAGTTCATTGCCGTGCGCAAAGGTCAGTCCGGCATCGTCTATTGCGGCACACGGGCAAAGACCGAAACGCTGGCCCAAGCGCTGCGCGAGGCCGGGCACAACGCCATCGCCTATCACGGCGGGATGGAGGCCGAAGACCGCCGCCATGTGGAGGCACGCTTCAATGCCGAAGACGGGCTGATCGTCGTGGCCACCGTGGCCTTTGGCATGGGTGTCGATAAGCCGGATATCCGTTGGGTCGTGCATGCCGACCTGCCCAAGTCGATCGAGGCCTATTACCAAGAGATCGGCCGCGCGGGCCGCGATGGCGCGCCTGCAGAGACACTCACGCTCTTTGGGTTTGACGATATCAGGTTACGTCGCAGCCAGATTGACGAAGGGCTTGCCCCTCCAGAACGCCGCGCCGCCGATCATGGGCGGCTCAATGCCCTGCTTGGTCTGGCCGAGGCCACAACATGCCGCCGGCAGGTCTTGCTCGCGTATTTCGGAGAGCAGGCCGAGCCTTGTGGGAATTGCGACCTTTGCGACAAACCAGCCGAAGTCTATGACGCCACCCAGACCGTGCAAAAGGCCCTCTCTGCCGCGCTGCGTACAGGGGAATACTTTGGGCAAGGGCACTTGATCGATGTGCTGACAGGCAACGAGACCGACAAGGTCAAAGCGCGCGGACACAATAGCCTTCCAACATTTGGCGTGGGTAAGGACATGTCCAAACGCGCCTGGCAGGCCGTGTTTCGGCAGATCTCTGGTTTGGATCTGGTGCGTCCCGATCCAGAACGGCACGGGGCCCTGCGCATTCAGGAGAAGGCCCACCCGATCCTGCGCGGCGAGGAACAGATCGAGCTGCGCCGGGATGCCATGGCAAACGCGCCAGCCCGGCCCGAGGCTCGTGCGCTTGTTTCTGAAGAAGACGCACCTCTGCTTGCCGCACTCAAGGCAAAGCGCCGGGAACTGGCCGAGGCGGCGCGCCTGCCCGCCTACATTGTTTTTAACGACCGCACTTTGATTGAGATGGCGCAAGCGCGCCCGGCGAACCTCGATCAAATGGCGCAGATCAACGGGATCGGCGCCAAAAAACTGGAACAGTACGGGCGCACCTTCCTGGATGTGATCAATGGGGATAGCGAAGAAATGCACCCCTCGCGCCGCAAACTCGCTGGGCGATCAGAGGGTGAGATTTATGACCGTCTCATGGCTGTGCAGACCGATCTGCATCACGGGCCCGACGGCCTTGAAAAGCCTCTGAGTTGTTCAGCCTCGCTGGTCGCCCGTGTGGCTCAGACCCGCCCGCGCAACGAAGGCGACATGGCCCGCCTGTTGGGAGAGCGGCGAAATGACCGATTTGGCGCGGCCTTTCTGGACGTGATCGCGACGGCGGACTAAATCCATGACAAAGGAGGCCTGCCTATGCTGATCGTTCTATCCCCTGCCAAAAAGCTTGATATGTCCGAGGTCGGCGGCGTTGAAACAACGTCTCCCGCCTTTCCCGAGGACACGGCTCAATTGGTGAAAAAGGCGCAAACCCTGTCTAAGCCAAAACTGCAAAAGCTGATGGGGATCAGCGAAAGCCTCGCCAAGCTCAATCAGGAGCGGTTCAAGGCGTTCGGAACGATGGAGCGTAGGGCGGCGGCTTTGGCCTTTGCCGGCGATACCTATGTCGGGCTCGAAGCGCGCTCTCTCGATCAAGACGAAATGACCTGGGCCCAGGACCACCTGCGCATTCTGTCGGGGCTTTACGGCCTTCTGCGCCCGATGGATGCGATTGAACCCTACCGCCTCGAAATGGGCAGTCGTCTGGCCACGCGGAGAGGCAAATCTCTCTATGACTTCTGGGGCGCAAAGATTGCCCAGGCATTGAACGAACAGGCTGAGGCGACGGGCACCTCCACTCTGATCAATTGTGCCAGCCAGGAATACTTCGGAGCGGTTGCGCTAGACGCGCTCAAGCTCGACGTCATCACGCCGGTTTTCATGGAAGACAAACCTACCGGCCCCAAGGTGATCAGCTTCTTCGCCAAGCAGGCCCGTGGCGCCATGGCCCGGTTCATCATTCAAAGGCGTCTGACGGACGCATCTGGTCTGAAAGATTTTGAGCTGGGCAGTTACGTCTATCGCGAAGACATGTCGTCCGCGGAAAAGCCCGTGTTTGTCCGCCCAGAAGAAGCCGCAAAGACCGCGGCTTAAGCCGGGCTCATTCCGCGGAGGCGCTCTGACCTGCGGCGCAGCAGTTCTACCGTCAGCAATAGCAGGATCGACATCACAACAAGGATCGTCGCGACGGCAAGGATCGTGGGCGAGATCTGTTCGCGCAGTCCTGTAAACATCTGCCACGGCAACGTCTTCTGACTCGCAGATCCAACGAAGAGCACGACCACCACCTCGTCAAAGGATGTGATGAAAGCGAAAAGACCGCCGGAAATCACGCCGGGCAGGATGAGCGGCATCTGCACGCGGAAGAACGTCGTCACCGGCCCCGCCCCCATATTCGCCGCCGCCCGCGTCAAGGAGCGATCAAAGCCCACGAGCGTCGCGGTCACCGTGATGATGACGAACGGAATGCCCAACACGGCATGCGCCAGGATCACCTTGATATAGCCCACTGTCGTCTTGTCGATGCCGATTGTCCCCTCGAGGAAGCGGCCGATGTCAGAGTAGAAAAAGAACATGCCGGTGGCGGAGATGATCAGCGGCACAATCATCGGAGAGATGAGCACCGCCATGATCGCCCGACGGCCCGGAACGTGGCTTTGGCTAAGCCCGATGGCGGCCAGGGTGCCGAGTGTGACGGAGATGACCGTCGCAATCGGGGCGATGATCAGCGAGTTCTTAAACGATCTTTGCCACTCATTGTTTGTGAAGAAGTCACGGTAATGCTTCAGTGAATAGGCCTCAGGATCAAACCGCAGCATACCTTCGGTGAAGGTAAAGAAGTCTTCGGCGTTAAAGCTCAGCGGCATCACCACCAGGATGGGCGTGATCAAAAAGACAAAGATCGATCCGCAGATGAACTTGAAAGAGAAATGCCACAGAACCTGCCCCGGCGTGAGATAGGGTGCCAGCTTGGTGCGATACCGACCTTCGCCGATCCAGTAGATGAACCATTGAAAAAATGCGCCGAAGAGCACGCTGACGACAAAACCCAGCGCCCCACCCATCACTGTGCCAATAGCGACAAACACCGCAAAGAGGCCCCAACGGCCAAGCTTTTCCATGCCATCGCTCAGGAAGCTGATACATACGAACGCCACAGCGGCGGCAATCGCGGCCCCGGCCAGAAAACCAATCAGGCCCGATCCATTCGCCGTCCCAACGAGAAATCCGGCTATGGAACCCGTAGCGGCAATGACAGGCATCGTGAACGACATCGGCTTGCGTTCGACATGGGTGAGTTTGAACGTTGCCATCGCGCCTACCCCAGCTTCACGTTGTCGATGCCGACGATCTTGTCGTAGGCCCAATAGAGGATCAGCACCGCGGCCAGCAAGATCGAGGCGAGCGCCGCCGCCAAGCCCCAGTTGAGCGAGCTTGAGATATGAAACGCGATCCGGTTCGAGATAAAGATCCCGCTGGTTCCGCCCACGATCTCCGGCGTGATGTAGTAGCCGATCGCGAGAATGAAGACGAGGATCGAACCTGCGCCAATCCCCGGTACAGTTAGCGGGAAGTACACGCGCCAGAACGCTGTGAAATTTGTGGCCCCTAGGGATTTCGCCGCGCGCAAATAACTTGGATTGATCGTTTGCATCACCGAGTACATCGGCAAAATCATGAAGGGCAGCAGAATGTGGGTCATGGCCACGATGGTGCCGACCTCATTTCGGATCATGACCAAACGCGCATCATCGGCGATCACGTTGAGCCAAACCAGGATCTCATTCACCACACCCTGCTGCTGCAGCATCACAATCCACGCGGATGTGCGCACCAGCAGCGATGTCCAGAAGGGTAAGAGAACGAGGATCAATAAGAGGTTGCCGATGCGCGCCGGTTGGTTGGCGATAATCCAGGCGATGGGATAGCCCAGCAAAATGCACGATCCCGTAATCGCAAGCGACATGATCAGCGTGCGGATAAAGAGCTTCACCAGAATCTGGCGGTCTTCCGGCTGGGATTGAGCGCCGTCCGGTGTCCGCTTCATGTCGACCGCGTTCAAGAAGTAGCCATTGGTCATGCGCACCGAATGGGTCTTGATCACAGACCAGGTCTCAACGTCGCCCCAGTCTTCATTGATGTCGATCAGCTTTTCCTTGAACGGCGCATCTTCTGCGATGTCGATCCGCCTGATCTGCCGCCCGGACTTCCGGAACAGCGACGACATACCGGTTTCTTCATAGTTCAGACGGGTGCCGAGCCTTGTGTGCTGCTTGGCCGCGACCGCTTCGATCATATCCGTCACGAAGGCCTCGTAAACAGGCTCATCCGGCAGCTCACCGCTCGCCGCGTCCCAATCCTGCAAGGCCGCAACCGTCAGCGGAAGCGTGTCTGCGACAATGTCATTTTCAACCGACTTAAAAAGCATCTGCCCAATCGGGATAACAAAGGACAAAAGAACAAAGAGCAGAAGCGGCGCAATCAACGCAAGAGCGCGAATTTTCTGGTTGCGCAAAGACCGCGCGAGGCTTTGTTTCAGAGGCGTGCCATCAGCGGCGAGCATGGGCCCGGTTTGCACCGGCGCCGATTGCATTGGCGCGGACTGTGTTGCATCTGCCATTCAGGCGGCCCCCAAGTCGTTTGTTCGTTTCCGTCAATCCCGGAAACGCGGGTGGAGAAGGGCGTTATCGCCCCTCTCCGAAGTGTCAAACCGGCTTATTGTGCCAGCCACGCCTGGAACTTCGCGTCGATGTCGTCGCGGTAGTCAGCCCAGAACTCGTAGTTGTAGAGGAACGTCCGCTTGGCGTTCTCTGGGTCTGTCGGCATGTGCGGTGACATCTCGATGCCCAGATCCGCGTGCTTACCTACGAGCGGTGCAGACGATGCACGTGCCGGACCGTAGGAGATGTACTTGGCCTGGTCCGCTAGACGCTGCGTGTCTGTCGCGAAGAAGACATAATCCAACGCAGCTTGCGTGCGCTCTTCGCTCAGACCGGTCGGGATGATCCAACCGTCAAGGTCAAACACCTGAGCGTCCCAGAGCATGGCAACAGGCTGGTCCTGCTCTTCGATGACTGAGAACAAACGCCCGTTATATGTGGAGCCCATCACGACTTCACCATCCGCCAGAAGCTGAGGCGTATCGGCACCGGCAGACCACCAGATCACGTCATCCTTGATCGAGTCGAGCTTTGCCAGGGCCTGGTTTTGACCTTCTTCTGTTTCCAGAACGTCGTAGACTTCCTCAAACGCCACGCCGTCACAGATCAGAGCCCATTCCATATTGTTGATCGGGCGCTTTTCTAGAGAACGCTTGCCGGGGTAGGTCTCTGTATCGAACACGGCACATACGTCCGTTGGAGGCGTGCCACCCACCATGTCTGTGCGGTAGCCGAAGGTTGTCGAATAAACGATCTGCGGAATGAAGCAGGGGCTGACCAGCAGGTCACCAAAATCTTCAGACGCAGGCGTACCATCGGGCGCCGCCGCCAACTGCGAGTCGGGGTCGATTTCCATGGCGAGGCCTTCATCGCAAAGGCGGATCGCGTCCGCCGCGACAACGTCAACCACATCCCACGTCACGTTGCCCGCTTCGTTCATCGCGCGCAGCTTGGCCACGGCTTCCGCAGCACTGTCATCATTGATGATCGTAACGCCGCTCTTTTCCATGTAGGGCTCGTGATACGCGCGCTGTTGCGACTTCGTGTAAGCGCCACCCCAGGACACAATTGTCATCTCTTGGGCCATTGCGCCGCCAGCAATCGCCGCCATTGCGGTCGAAGCCAGAAGTGTTTTGGTCATTTTCATTTTGGTCTCCCTAGTGTCATCCCGTTTGTTGGTTTTTAGCCTTCCGCTACGGGTGAAAGCGATAAGGCCTCAGGGTTTTCGCGCCTCATGTCACGAGGCAAAAAACTGGTGATCTCTCAAACAGCATCAAGGGCTCGGCAATCTTCCGGCAGCCAGCCGATGTCGATGTGTTCACCGGGCTTCAGTCGAACCTGATCCGGCGCGTTTCGCGACTTGATGATGAAGTTGTCGTTGCCCGCAACCTTCAGGCGCGTGCGGAAAACATCGCCCATATAGATGAACTCTAGCACCTCGGCTTTCACCATATGGGTGCCCTCTTGCAGCCGGTCCTTGTTGAACTCGACGCGCTCAGGGCGGATCGAAACCAGTGTCCGCTCTCCCGGCTGGCTCACATTGACCGGCTTGCAGTCAATCAATTCACCATCGTCAAGCTGGACAAGAGCTTCTTTTCCTTTGATTTCCTTGACCGTGCCTTCCAGTGTGTTGTTTTCGCCAATGAACTGCGCCACGAAACTGTTCTGCGGGCTTTCATAGAGCGTGTCAGGCGGATCAATTTGCTGGATACGCCCGTCATCGAATACAGCTACGCGATCCGACATCGTCAGCGCTTCGGTCTGATCGTGGGTCACGTACACCGTAGTGATGCCAAGGTTATGCGCCAGATCCGTGATCTCGAACTGCATCTTTTCACGCAGCTGCTTATCGAGCGCGCCCAAAGGTTCGTCCATCAGCACCAGTTCGGGCTCAAACACCAAGGCGCGCGCCAGCGCCACACGCTGCTGCTGACCCCCCGAAAGCTGCGCCGGGCGACGACCGCCAAATGCACCCATCTCGACCATGTCCAGCGCGCGTTTTATCTTCGCCTCACGATCCGACTTGCTCATTTTGCGCACTTCCAGAGGAAAGCTCAGGTTCTCGGCAATCGTCATGTGCGGGAAGAGCGCGTAATTCTGGAACACCATCCCAATACCGCGCTTGTGCGGCGGAATGTTGTTGATGGAAATACCGTCCAAAAGGATCTTGCCATGCGTCGCCGTTTCAAACCCGGCCAGCATCATAAGACACGTGGTTTTACCAGAACCGGACGGCCCCAACATTGTGAGAAATTCGCCCTTGGGCATCTCAAGGTTGAGGTCTTTGACGACGAGTGTTTCCCCGTCATAGCTTTTCTGTACGCGCTCAAACGCGACAAACGCATCGCTGCTTTGCGATTCGGCCAAAGGCATCTCCCCGTCAGTAGCTGTCACGGTTGGCCCGCGATCCATGCGAATTAAGACGTTATCTCCGCAGTCCGAGAAAGACAAAGCGACACTTTCGAGCCGTTTAACGACATTTGATGTCGCTGCGCCTCTCGTGGCAGAGCATCCAACGACCGAGGGTAGAGACACAGACCATGCGGTCAACCCAAAACGATCTGATGGGCGGGAATGCTTGGCATTGAAAGGCAAAATCGGCCAGAGTTTAGGCACCATCAAAAGGGACCCCAATGACCGATAAAGACCTGCCATTTTCGCAAGCGGAGTTTGACCGCCGCGTCGCCAGGACGCGCGAGGCCATGGATCGGGCTGGCCTCGACGCGATCTTCATCACGGATCCCTCCAACCAGAACTGGCTAACCGCCTATGATGGCTGGTCGTTTTACGTCCATCAGGGCGTGATCCTGAGGCGCGACGGCGATCCTATCTGGTGGGGCCGGTACATGGACATGCTTGGCGGGCGGCGGACCTGCTGGATGCAGGATGAAAACATCCTCGGCTACGGCGATGAATATGTGCAATCAACCGAACGCCACGCGATGCAGGACCTGGCCAACCGGTTGCGCGATCTGGGGTTGGAGAAAGCCCGGATCGGTGTGGAAATGGAGAACTATTACTATTCCGCCAAAGCCCATGCCGTCCTTACAGAGGAACTACCACAGGCAACATTGGTGGACGCCACCGCTTTGGTGAACTGGCAAAGGATCATAAAATCTGAAGAGGAGATCGGCTTCATTCGCCGGGCTGCGCGCATCTCTGAAAAGGTGGTGCAGACGGCGCTGGATCACGCCCGTCCGGGGTTGCGCAAGAATGAACTTGTGGCCGAGATCGTGCATGCCGGGATCACCGGCGTCGACGAGGATTGGGGCGACTACCCCGCGATCATACCGCTCACCCCATCCGGCCTTGATGCCACGGCCGCGCATCTCACATGGAATGGCAATGAGATGCGCGAAGGCGAGGCCACGTTCTTCGAGCTCTCCGGTGTTTACCGCCGCTATCACGCCCCGCTGTGCCGAACCGTGTTTCTCGGAACGCCGCCAAAAGACATGCTCGAGGCCGAGAAAGCGCAGATGGAAGGGATCGAAGCCGGGCTTGAGGCCGCGCGCGCAGGCAACCGCACTTGCGATATAGCCAACGCTTTTTTGGGGGTTCTGCAGAGATACGGCATTCACCGCGAAGGCCGCTGCGGCTATCCCATCGGCCTCAGCTATCCGCCTGATTGGGGCGAACGCACGGCCTCTATCCGCAGCGAGGATGAAACGGTATTGCAACCCGGCATGACGTTCCACTTCATGCCTGCGCTGTGGATGGAAAGCTGGGGTCTCGAAACCACCGAGACCATTTTGATCAGGGACACCGGTGCCGCAGAGCCGCTATGCGATGTCCCGCGCAAGCTTTTCGTCAAGTAGGTAAGATCACGCTTTCCGCAGCAGAGTATTCGGCGAAATGCGCTCTGAGATACGCCAGTTTGGGGTCGATGTAGCGTGTGCAAAACGGCCCGCCTTCATGGCGTTCAAAATAGCGATGGAAGCGAGGATCGGAATGCCGGAACTCTGTCAGTGGCTGAACCTGGGTCACCAAAGGATCCTCGAAACCCGTCTGAAGCGCGGCCAACGCCGCTCTCACCCTGTCTGATTGTGCATCCGACAGGGTATAAACCGCGCTTCGATACTTGCCGCGCATCTTGTGATTGGATGTGCTGGCATGGGTCCGCAGATGAACATCGATCAACACATTCAACGGGATCGTACCCGGATCAAAACAGAGGCGCACCGCCTCAGACCACGTGTCATGTGGCGGCGATGAACGCACGAAACCTTGTTCTACAGTGCGGACACCGCGCAAGGAGGAGAACACCGCCTCCGTGCACCAGTGGCACCCGCCGCCAAATCCGATTGAAACGAAGTTATTCTGCCGCGTCACGCTTGGGCAGCACCCAGTGCGGGCGGTAGAAATGGCACGTGTATCCGTTGGGGAACCGCTGCAGATAATCCTGATGCTCCGGCTCCGCTTCCCAGAAGTCGCCTACCGGCTCCAGCTCTGTCACAACTTTGCCAGGCCACAGACCGCTGGCGTTCACATCTGCAATGGTGTCTTCGGCCACAGCCTTTTGATCCTCATCCACATAGTAGATCGCTGAGCGGTACGACATGCCTCTGTCATTGCCCTGACGGTTGGGCGTGGTCGGGTCATGGATCTGAAAGAAGACTTCCAGCAGCTGACGGTAAGAGGTCAACTCGGGGTCGTAGATGACCTCCAGACCTTCGGCGTGGGTGCCGTGATTGCGATAGGTTGCATTGGGCACGTCGCCGCCGGTGTAGCCCACGCGCGTGGACTTAACCCCGGGCAGCTTGCGCATCAGCTCTTCCATGCCCCAGAAACACCCCCCAGCCAGAACGGCGCGATCTTCGCTCATGCCACATCCTCCACTTGATCCAGATATGCGCCGTAGCCCTCGGCCTCCATGTCGTCACGATGCACAAACCGAAGGGCGGCGGAATTGATGCAATAGCGTAGCCCGCCGCGATCTCTCGGTCCATCAGGAAAGACATGACCGAGATGGCTGTCACCATGTTTTGAACGCACCTCGGTGCGCATCATGCCAAGGGTCGCATCCACATGTTCCGTGACGTGGGTATGCTCAATAGGCTTGGTGAAGCTCGGCCAACCGCAGCCAGACTCAAACTTATCGGCCGATGCAAAGAGCGGCTCACCAGAAACCACATCGACATAGATGCCCGGTTCTTTGTGGCTGTTGTATTCGCCGGTGAAGGGCCGTTCCGTGCCGGCTTGCTGTGTGATGTGATATTGAATGGGCGTGAGACCGGCGATCGCCTCGTCGCTTCGTTGATACGCCATAGCGTGTGTCCTCCCTAAAGTCCTGCAACCCTTAAATGGGAACTCGATGGTACAATTGAAACCTCTCTGCTGGCTACCACGGCGATTTGAACACACCTGCCGCAGAGCGCGCATAGATTTTCAGCACATGTTTCGGCGATTGGCCGTTATCGCCGCATCCAACGATTGGCGGCGCCGATGATCTTGTGTGCCAGCTCCGAGAGCGGCGGCGTGAACAGATCGGCACCGGTCCATGAGCCTTGCACGAAAACAGATTTGAGATGCGACATGCGGTCAAATCCGTGCTTTCCGTTGTAGGCCCCGATACCGCTTTCCCCTACGCCACCGAATGGAAGATTTTCCTGGGCGGCATGCAAAAGCGTATCATTGATTGTGATCCCGCCTGCCATGGCGGACGACTGTACCCGCGCGGCGCGCCCTTTGTTTTCACCAAACCAATAGAGCGCCAGCGGTTTGGGACGCGCCCTCACAAAGCCCAGCGCGTCGTCCAGATGTTTGTAGGGCAGGATCGGAAGGATCGGGCCAAAAATCTCTTCCTGCATAATCTCCATGTCATCGCTGACATTTGTCACCACGCTGAGAGACAGGCGCCGTTGGATCTCAGACGGGTCCGCATGGGCAATTACATGGGCCCCTTTGGCCGTGGCATCGGCCAGCAAAGCGCCGAGACGATCGTAATGCGCTTGATTTATGATCGCCGTAAGCTCTCCGTTATTGGCGACTTCGGGGTACATGGCCCTAGCAGCTTCTAGGGTCAGCGCAGCCACATCTCCCAGCATGTCCTCGGGCACAAGCATGTAATCCGGCGCAATGCAGGTCTGACCCGCGTTGAACATTTTCCCCTTCACAACGCGTTTCAGCGCCGTTTCCAGGTTTGCTGTTCGGTCGATGATCACTGGCGACTTGCCGCCCAGCTCGAGCGTTACAGGCGTCATGTGTTCCACGGCCGTCGCCGCGACAAGACGACCAACGCGCGTGGATCCAGTGAACACCAAATGATCCAATGGCAGCTTGGTCAGTGCTTGCGCCACGTCTGGGCCACCGCCAATCACAGCCACGTCTTCCGTGTCAAACGCCTCCGACATCAGGCGCTCAAACAGAGCGCTGAAAATCGGCGTTCCTTCGCTGGGCTTTACGATCGCGCGGTTGCCGGCAGATATCGCGGCGATGAGAGGCGCGACGCTCAGAAAGAGAGGGTAGTTCCAGGGCGCGATGATCCCCACCACGCCCAAGGGCTGCGGCACGATGCGGCCTCTGCCGGGCCAGAAGGCAGGGTCTGTCCAGACATGTCTCGGCGCCATCCAGCTTTGCAGGCTGCGCTTGGCCTTTGAGATCAGGTGCAATGTCGGAATAACGTCGGCCAGACGAGTTTCGTGGTTGGCGCGATTTCCGAAATCTGAATGTATCGCAGCGATCAATTCAGGTTCATTGTCCTCTATGATCTTTTGCAGACGGGTCAGGTGGTTCAAGCGGACCCCGAGAGGCGAGACCGGTCGCGCGGCGTGGGCTGCTGTCTGTAACTTGAAGGCGGCGTTTAGCCTGTCGATTGGTGTTTCGATTTTTTCATGTGCAACCATCTGGTTCGCGTCCTTTGCTGGCAGCCACCCTCTCACCATTGCGATATGGGGGCGCTACGGGCATTATCAAATGACAAGAGACAGCGAGGCCCATCATGACCCTGCCAACGGTAGATCTGAAAACCCAACCAGATGTCACGGCTTTCTTTGACGAGGCGTCTAATACAATCAGCTATGTTGTGAAGGATCCCGACAGCGCGTCCTGTGCCGTGATCGATGCCGTCATGGAGTTTGATCAAGCGGCAGGTCGGCTGACCTATGACGGATCAAAACGCATTGTGGACCACATCCGCGCCCATGACCTCAAGCTTGAGTGGATCATTGAAACTCATGTGCACGCCGATCACCTGTCGGGTGCGCCTTATGTCCAGGACGAGCTTGGCGGCAAGCTGGGCATCGGACTGGGCATTATGTCGGTGCAAGACACGTTCGGCAAAATCTTCAATGAGGGGACAGAGTTTCAGCGCGACGGGTCGCAATTCGATGCGCTTTTCGAGGATGGCGACGAGTACATGGTGGGCGGCATGCGCTGCTTTGCGATCCATACGCCAGGGCATACGCCGGCCTGTATGGTCCACGTCATGGGCAATGCGGGCTTTGTGGGCGATACGCTTTTCATGCCCGATGGCGGCTCAGCGCGCGCCGATTTTCCCGGCGGCGATGCAGGAGAGCTTTTCGATTCCATCCAGCGCGTGCTCGCACTACCCGATGAAACCCGGCTCTTTATCTGCCATGACTATGGCCCGGGCGGGCGGGCGATTTCCTGGGAAACGACCGTTGGTGAACAAAAGGAAAAGAACATCCACGTGGGCGGCGGCAAATCCCGCGAAGAGTTCATTAAGTTCCGCACTGAACGCGACGCGCAGCTTGCCGTGCCCAAACAAATTATCCCGGCGCTACAGGTCAACATGCGCGCGGGCGAAGTGCCAACCGATGGCGACGGCAATATGGTCCTGAAGTGGCCGGTCAATAAGCTATAGCGAACACCACCGCCCAAAAATAAACGCCCGCCGGGGAAATGGCGGGCGTTTTGGTTTTTGTTGGACGGGTAGCTGTCGGAGGGTTACTCCTGAGCCGCTTCTTCTTCGACTGCTCCTTCGGCCTCCATCTCCATCACGATGGGGAAGCTATCCGGCGTCGGATCAGCAGCCTCCTTCGATTCCGGCGGCAGCAAAAGGCCCACGTAATAGATCGCCACGATAAAGAGGACCGGGCCGAAGAATGTGACCATTGCGAGCACAAAGCCCTTGCCCATTTGAGTGATGATCGAACTGCGGGCGTTTGTGACGTCGAAGGCAGATTCGCTGGATTTAAAATTGGCAGACATTTACCTTCTCCTTAATTATCCAGCGGTGCATAGCCGTGTTCCTGCGCCCAGACGTACCAGTTGTCGACAACTGTACCTGTGAGCAGGATGCCGATACCGCCTGTCAGCGTTGTCAGCACAGCAAACCACCACGCCCAGCGGTGAATGCCTTCCATCGTGGCATTGAAGCCCATGGTCCACCGCCAGAAGAGCGCCGCCCGTTCTGTCGCCGTACCGCGGTCGGCGATCTGGTCCAGCTCCCGGTCACCGCCAAAGCGGGAGACCGCGAGGATCGTGGCGCCATGCATCGCAAAGAGCAACGTGGAACCATAGAGGAACGCAATCGAAAGCGCATGGAACGGATTGTAGAACAGGTTGCCGTAGACAACGGACAGGGTCATCGTCCAATCCAGGTGGCTGAAGATGCCGTAAGGCACGGCCTCGGACCAGCTGCCCATGGCAAGCGGGCGGAAGAAGCCCAGCACCATAAAGAGCCAGATGGCAGATCCAAACGCCCAAAAGACATGCTTGCCCATCTTCAGTTGCTTGGCGAGGTAGAAGGACCGCGCCCACCACAGCATAACCGAGACCATCAGGAAGAAGCTGGCAATAAACCAGGCAAGCCCGTCATCCCACGGCGGAATGCCAAGGCCCACTTCGGCTGACGGTGGATCGAGCGAGAACCAGAACAGATCGCGGATGAACACCGCCGGATTGTAGCCGGCTTGATCCCAGTAGCTGAGCCCGACGATCACAAACCAGATCAAGCCAGCACCTAGGGACGCCATTCCCAGACCACCCAGATAGAAGGGGCCAATCTGGGCGTTTCCGAACCATCCGACCAGACGGCTGAACCGCGTGCCTTGGGTTCGTTCGCGCAGATCCACGTCTTCGACCATACCCATTTCGGCGGGGCCATCGACCTGCACTTGCGTGAAGATATTGAAATACTCAGCCATTGACGCCTCCTTCAATGTCTACCCAGAAGGGCATATCCGGGAACCAGTACCACCAGTCGAGCCACGCATCGAACCAGACCGTGCCTGAGATCACGATGCAGACCGCCGACCAGAACCCCGCGTTGAGCGCCAAAAGCAAACCCAACCGGTGAATGCCGAGCGGCCCGATTGAATAGCCGATAAAGTCACGGAAGAACGTGTCTTCATGTTCCGGCGTGCGCATCTCATTGCCCTCTTCAGGGTTGGCCGCCGACAGGATCAGTGAACCATGCAGCGCAAGCGCGAGCGTCGTGGTGAAGAAGAACGTGATCGCCACCATATGCGCCGGGTTGTAGTGGAAGTTGCCATAGGCATAGCCCACATTGTTCACCCAATCGAGGTGGGACCAGATGCCATACGGGAAGCCATGGCCCCAGGCACCCATCAGAACCGGGCGGATCACCACCAGGGTGGTGTACGCTAGGATCGCAACGCTAAACGCAAATGGCACGTGGTATCCCATGCCCAGCTTGCGGCAAATTTCTACCTCTCGCAGCGCCCAACTTATGAATGCGCCGTGGGCACAGATGGTGACAACTTGCCAGATGCCCCCTTCGTTCAACGGCGCCATGCCAAGACCCACGTCCAGATCCGGTGGCTCGATCGAGATCAGCCAAGGGTTCCAGACGCCATCGATCGATGTGCCGTAGAAGATCATCAATGTGCCGAGCGCCGCGAAAAATACCGTCGTCACCCCGAAGAAGCCGACGTAGTATGGCCCGACCCAGAAATCGAACAGGTCACCGCCCACTAGGGTCCCTCCCGGAACCCTGTACTTTCTTTCAAAAGAAAGCATCGCCATGATTTATTCCTTTCTCGGGAAGCTTTGATCCAAAGGAAACGCTGACTGATGCAAGTCAGCTTTTGCTTTGTTAAGCGGGTATTGCATCAGTCAGCGTGCCCCTTGGACAAAATGCGCCTGGGCTTTCGCCCAGACAGTGAAGTGGCGCGTGACTTGACTTGATCCCGAAAAGGACCCCTCTCTTTGCAAAGCGCTTGGCCCGTCACCAGGCGCCTTTAACGCGGAAGGGTGATCTTGTCCGATCTGCATTGTGAAAGCCTGTCGGCCTCCACGTCGATCTCGGAAAGATCATCAGCCTGTGTAACCACAACGGCGTCCATAATGAGACAGACTCAACAGAGCCGTTGCAATTCATCTGTCAGTTTAAGTTTACAGTATGGGATGTCAATGAATTTGTACGTTTTTTGTGCAGTTTCATTGCACCAGACCGGTACATAAATTCGCGCAGCGCATGCGCCATTGCGCGACACTTTTTCAATCCGAAAAGCTTGTGGATAACCGCCGATTTACTGAACTATCGCGGCAAATTTGGCGATGTTATCGCGTCCAAACGCTTCTAGCTCAATCTCACGGTCTGTGGAGGGATCAAAGACCGAGAGGCGGTTTCCTTCGCGCAACCGGACATGCACGACCCCGTCATTGGGCGCACCGTTGCGCAGGCGTTCACGGCGGATAACGCGTTCTATTGTAGAAACGAATCCCCCATCTCCAGCTGCATATTCCGCGATCACGGCGCCGTCTTCGTCCGAAATCCGGGCTGCACCTGTCACGGTCCCCTGCAGTCGAATGATCTTCTCGGATAGGATATCACCATCAGGCGGCTGCGCGAGCAAAGGCCGATCGGTCAGGCTGGCGTAAAACACAAGGGTCAATACGAATGCGACAAGGACAAGCATGCCGCGTAGCAAAGCCGTAGGTATTTTCTCATCGCGCCGAACAGCCATTTGCGTGGTGTCAGCCATATCTCATGCCTCCGTTAGTGCAAAGACAGAATACCGGACAGCGTGAAGGTGTCAATTTTAACTTACACTTTGACTGTAAGCTTACCTGCGAAATAGGATCTCTCGATTGTACCGACGGGTCAGCAAAAGCCCCAGCGCGCAGGTGATCAAGCTGAAGGACAGCACATAGGTGATATTGATGTAGGTTGGTGAATAGGTCGGATAAATTCCAACACGCACCAGCCCGGTCAGATGGAATAGCGGGTTCCACCACAAGATATCCTGCGCAAATCTGGGAAGATCCTCATAGATGAAAATGACGCCAGACGCGATGAAGAGCGGCCGGGTCAGAATGCCCCAGACCACGCCCCACACAGGAAAAAGCCCTATTAAACAGCAATTTAAACATCCAACCCCAAAGGCCACCATAATGCAGAGGGTGAAGGCCTCGATTATCGGCGGCAAATCAAAGACGACACCCACGTCAATCAAGGACACAATGGTTGCAAACAGCAAAACCGCGATCGCAACACCAGTAAGAGAGTTCAGCAACAACCGGGCAAGAATGGCATCAATCCAATTGACAGCCGGATATCTTAGCAAAGGTCGAGAAAAGTCGATCGCCTGAGCACATGGCATGGAAATGCTGTTGTAAAGATGCAGGATCAAATACCCGCTCGCGTAGAACAAAATAAAGCTGGTGCCCAACGAGGGGTTTCGCAACAAGAGCGAAAACCCAAGGCTCAGAAACATAATCCCTGCCACGGGTTCCAGCACCGCCCAAATATATCCACCAGGTGTCCGCCCGTAACGGGTCGACATTTCGCGCAGCATCAAGGCGAAGATGTTGCGCAATGTCCCAAATCGTTTGAATTGGGCCGCTGTCGGGTTATTGCCGGGAAGTCGCACTGGCTGCTCACGATTGATTGGTTGGACAAAGACTATGGCGATGTTTTAGGCTAATATGCTAAATACAGGCAAAAAACTATAACAGCTTTGAGCACGGACCCTATTCGCATGGACAATGAAGGCTCAGCTTTGCGGCCGGGAGGCGCGTTACCCGAAGAGGGTGGTAGCGAGAAGACCCCGGAAGAAAAAGAAACGGATCGCGAGGCCACAAACGCAGCCGTTGCCGTGTTTTCGTTTGCGTCCAGACGCGCCGTGCCACCCAAGCCTCAGGACACCCTATCTACACCCAAGCCCAACAAAGGACAGGGGATGGGCCAAGGCCAACGTCAGGGCCAAGGCAAGGGCAGAGGTAAAGGCAAAGGCGGTGGGCATGGAAAAGTTGCTCATCTCAATGCTCAGAATAAGCCGGCCGGACAGCAAGCCGGCAAAGCTTTAAGACGCGATGCAGTTCCGCCAATTAACGCGCCCAATAGAGGGCCCAACCAGAGACCAGCGCAACCTGATGTCGCAATCAAACCCCTGGCGAAACCCGCGAAAATGCGGAGCCGCCATTGGGGCATTATTGCCACGTTCTTGATGCTGGTTATCGTGCCCTTCTTGGCGATTGTCAGCTATCTGTTCTTTGTCGCACAGCCTCAGTACCACTCGATCACCGGGTTCACGGTGCGCAGTCAGGAGGAAAGCGGGGCAAATGATCTGCTCGGTGGCCTGGCGCAGCTGACCGGTGGATCCACGGCCTCAGACAACGATATCCTCTATGAGTTCATTCGCAGCCAGGGCATGGTTGAGCGCGTCAATGAGACCATCGATCTGCGCGCACATTATTCCCAGTATTGGCCCAATGACTGGTTCTTCTCAATTTGGGACGATGCCACCAAGGAAGATCTCATTTGGTATTGGAACCGGATTGTGGGCGTATCCTATGATCAGGGCACAGGCCTCATTGAGGTGCAGCTCACCGCTTTCGATCCCGACACGGCCGTCGCCCTAACCCAAGCCATCGTTGACGTCAGCCAGGATCAGATCAACCGCCTCAACCTCGCCGCGCGCACTGAGGCGATGCAATACGCAATGACCGATCTCGAAGAATCTCTGGAGCGGCTAAAAGAAGCGCGACAAGCTCTGACGGCTTATCGGACTGCCTCGCAGATTGTGGATCCGGAATTGGATATCGGGACGCGCATGGGGGTCATGAACAGCCTGCAACAAGAGCTGGCAAGCGCGCTTGTCGAATACGACCTTCTTCTGGGACAAACCTCTCCAAGCGATCCCCGCCTGCGCGACGCGGAGCAGCGCATAGAGGTGATCCGGGATCGGATTTCCATTGAACGGCAGAACATATCATCCTCAAGCACCGAAACGGGCGGCGTGGAAGAGGATTACCCAACTCTCATCGCAGAGTTTGAACGGCTGACGACAGACGTTGAGTTCGCCGAACAAGTCTATTTCGCGTCGCTTCAAGCGATGGAAATTGCGCGGGACGAGGCCAACAGATCGAGCCGCTATTTGGCCACATATATCAGCCCGACGCAGCCGGACACATCTGAATACCCGCGCGTTTTTGTGCTCTCGGCGTTGTCCCTGCTGTTCCTGACGCTTGCGTGGTCCATTGGCACCCTTATCTACTACTCAATCCGAGACAAATCCTGATCGAGCAATGCTGACATTTGAGAACCTGACAAAAGGGTTTTGGGTGAACGGGCATTATCGCGTGGTGATCGACGATCTGGATATTGTCCTGCCAGACGGAAAGTCCCTGGCGCTGATGGGGCGCAACGGTGCGGGCAAATCCACGCTCATGGAACTGATCTCGGGCATCATGCGCCCGGATAAGGGCCGGGTCTATTCCGACGGGTCCATATCTTGGCCGATCGGTCTGTCTTCGGCATTTCACCGCGAAATGTCAGGCGCCGAAAATGTGCGCTTCATCGCGCGCATCTACGGCGTGGATACCGAAGAGCTCCTGGAATTTGTGCTGGACTTCAGCGAGCTGGGTGAGTTTTTCTACATGCCGGTGCGGGCATACTCTTCTGGTATGCGGTCGCGATTGGCGTTTGGCACGTCGATGGGCATCAAGTTTGACTACTACCTCGTGGATGAGGTCACAGCCGTGGGCGATGCGCGCTTCAAGCGCAAAAGCCAGGCCGTGTTCGCAGAGCGCATGAAGAGTTCCAGCGCCATTGTGGTCAATCACTCTATGGGCCAGTTGCGTAGCTTGTGCGACGCCGGGCTCGTGCTGGAAGGCGGCAAGGTCACCTATTTTGACGACCTTGAAGAGGCCATTGAGTATCATCAGAATTCCATGGCATAGAAGCAGCGCCTGCCAGTGTTGGCCGAGGTAAAGAGGACACATTCCATGGCCAACCACGTCTATAAAAACGATCTGCCCGACGGTTTGGATCTTGGCCCCGTGGTGGCCATTGACTGCGAGACGATGGGGCTCATTCCGCATCGTGACCGGCTATGCGTTGTCCAGCTGTCGGGCGGAGACGGAAACGCGCATTTGGTCCAGATAGAACAGGGCCAATCAGAGGCCCCCAATCTGGCCGCGCTTCTGGAAAACCCTGATGTCCTCAAGCTGTTCCACTTCGGGCGTTTTGATATCGCGGTGATGTACAATGCCTTTGGCGCACTCACCGCCCCGGTTTACTGCACCAAGATCGCCAGCAAGCTGGTGCGGACATACACCGATCGGCACGGCTTGAAAAATCTGCTGCAAGAGCTTTTGGGCATCGACATATCGAAACAGCAGCAATCTTCTGATTGGGGCGCGGCAGAGCTGACGGACGCGCAGGTTGAATATGCAGCCTCAGACGTGCTCTATCTTCACCAGCTGCGCGACGAGCTTGCGGGGATGCTGGCGCGTGAAGGGCGCACGGACCTGGCAAAGGCGGCCTTCGATTTTCTACCGACCCGTTCGATGCTGGATCTCCAGGGTTGGCCTGACACAGATATCTTTTCGCACTGATCATGAGCTGGCGGGATCAATTCCACTCCAGCTTCGTGGCGTTCATGAAGATCCTGCTCCCGCTGATCGCGTTGGGCATTCTCTCTACCTTGTTTCTCTTCTCGGATAACTTTGATCCTGGAGAGGCCGTTCCCACGGCCACGATCGATTTGCAGCAACGGGCCGAGGATCAGGGCGCGACCAATGCGACCTTTGCAGGGGTGACAGCGTCCGGCGACAAAGTTCTTCTTGTGACCGAAAAATCACGGCCCTCAGCTGATAATCCAGACGTGTTTTTGGCCGATGACGTTTTGGCCGAATACCTCCTGTCATCTGGTACGGCCATTGATATCAGGTCGCTCCATGGCGAAATGGATCAAAGAAACAACAGCGCCTCTCTGACGGGCGACGTTTTGGTGAAAACAACAACCGGCTACACCATCTCCACCGACGCGCTCAGCACGCAGTTCGACACGCTTTATGCAGAGACCTTGGGGCCAATTTCAGGCCAAGCGCCCGCGGGTGATCTGACAGCCGGGCGCATGGTGCTCGAACACAACGACGAAACTGGCACACCGCATTTGCGTTTTACCGATGGGGTCAAGCTGGTATACGAGCGGCACATCCAAGAGGAATGATGTGTTGGCACCGTGGATCACAAAAGGCTTTGCAATAGCAACCATTTTTGCCTGCAACGTGGCTCCTGGCTTTGTCATGGCGCAGTCCAACCAAGTGGCTTTTGGCAATTTCCAGGACAACGCCGATCTGCCGATCGAGGTGACAGCTGACAATCTGGATGTGAACCAAAACGATGGCACCGCAATGTTCACCGGCAACGTGATGATCGGGCAAGGCACGATGCGCCTATCCGCACCGGAAGTTCTTGTCGTGTATCAAGACGGCCAAAGCGGCATCGAGCAACTCAAGGCCAAGGGCGGTGTCACTTTGGTCAGTGGTGAAGATGCCGCCGAGGCCGTCAATGCAGATTACAATCTGGAAACGGGGCTGATCAACATGCGTGGGAACGTGCTGTTGCTCCAAGGCGCAAACGCGATCGCGGCAGAGGCGATGACAGTAGACACGCGTTCAGGAACCGCGCAGATGTCGGGCCGGGTGAAAACCGTTTTGCAACAGGGTGAGGAGTGAGGCATGGTTGAACGTCGCCTTCATCTTGTGCATGAGAACACCGGTCTGGTGGTCAGCTCTATTCGCAAGAGCTACAAGAAGCGTGTGGTCATCCGGGATGTGTCGCTCACCATGCAGCAGGGCGAGGTTGTGGCTCTGCTCGGCCCCAACGGATCCGGCAAAACCACCACCTTTTATGCAATCGCGGGTCTGGTGCAGCCCGAAGGCGGCCGCGTGACCATTGATGGCCGCGATGCCACCCACCTGCCGATGTATCGGCGTGCGAAGCTTGGGATCGGCTACTTGCCGCAAGAGATGTCGATTTTCCGAGGAATGTCTGTCGAAGACAACATTATGTCTATTCTGGATATCGCCGAAAAAAGTCGCTCGCGCCGACGGGAACGGTTGGAAAGCCTGCTGGCTGAGTTTTCCATTGAACATCTGCGACGCGTGCACGCGCTGGCACTTTCCGGCGGGGAACGTCGTCGGGTTGAGATTGCGCGCTGTCTTGCCGCCAATCCCAAGTATCTCTTGCTGGATGAGCCCTTTGCCGGCGTTGATCCCATCTCAGTGGGAGATATTCGTAAGCTTGTGGCGGATCTGAAAACCCGTGGCATCGGTGTTCTGATCACCGATCACAATGTGCGCGAAACCCTTGAGATCGTGGATCGCGCGTACATCCTGCATGACGGTATGGTGCTTATGTCGGGAAAACCAGATGAGGTTGTCAGCAACGAAAATGTCCGGCGTGTCTACCTTGGCGACAACTTTCGCATCACGTAAATTCGTCGATGTCCAAAATTTTGGACAGATTGCTTCGTTCAAATTTCATTGACAACTGGCAGGGTAAGATCGTCAAATGGGGCATGTTCTGTTGGGTCGCCCAATTTGCATCTTCAGAGGTTTGCACCACTGGCCAAGATCGGCGAGGCAGTTCGTTAATATCGATTAAGATGTAGGCAAAACCGTACGAATGCGTCCGCATTTGTCGCTGTCTCCATCAATCATAGGAGGATCTATGCGTTATCAAGTCACCGGCAAACAGATTGATGTAGGCGATGCTCTGAAGACATATGCGGAACAGGAACTTACTGAAGTTATTGAGAAATTTGCAGGCCGGCCGACTGATGCGCATGTTGTTTTCTCTCGGTCAAGCGGCGCTTACAATTGCGAAACAACCATCCATCTGTCCACCGGTTTGACGGCGCAAGCCCGCGCGCAAGACCACGAAATATATTCGGCTTTTGACCAATGTCGCGAGAAAATGGAAAAACAACTGCGGCGATACAAGCGCAGGCTGAAAGACCATCACCGCACGCGCGCTGAACCTGTTGAAATATCTGGCGCCTCTTCGTATATCCTAGCCAGCGAACCCGAGGGAGAGGATTCGGAACCCGATAATCTGCAGCCTATTATCGTGGCCGAAATGGAGGCGAGAATTCCTTCACTTTCGGTTGGCGAGGCTGTGATGCAGATGGAATTGGCGGGCGCACCGGTGCTTGTATTTCGGAACGAAAGCAAAGATGGCGTAAACGTCGTCTACAGACGTGATGATGGAAACATTGGCTGGATTGATCCGTAATCTACACACTCAACTCGTGTAGCGGGTGATCCTTCGGAGCAGACTAAATGGACATGTCCACGATCCTCAAACCAGAGGCCGTTCGCGTTCTTTCTGGTGTGTCGAGTAAGAAGCGTTTGTTTCACGAATTAGGCGGCTTGGTCGACACCGCTTATAGTATAGACTCCACCGACACCATCGATGCATTGTTAGAGCGAGAAAGCCTTGGGCCAACCGGTGTCGGCCATGGCGTGGCTTTGCCGCACGCGCGCATGGCTCGCGTTGATCGCGTGATGGGCGCCATGATCCTTTTGGAAAAGCCGGTTGCATTTGATTCGGTGGATCGTCAGCCGGTGGATCTTGTTTTTGGGCTCCTGGCCCCGGAAGATGCCGGTGTCGATCATCTAAAGGCGTTGGCCCTGATCTCACGCACGCTCAAGGAGCAATCGATTTGTGCCAAGCTGCGGTCCAACCGGAACCCGAACACATTGCACACAATCATGACTGAGGCGCTACCGGTCAAAGCGGCCTAAGCCTTCCAGGGCTCAAATCCAAACAGCATGTAGTCGCGCTGATAAACCTGAGAGGCCAAGGCTTCGAGCGCGTCATCGTAGATATCGGCCAGCGAAAACGGCGCCGGGATGGGAATGGGCGTGAGCTTGGGTGGTTTTGAATACCCCAAGCTTTTCGCCAGGTTCGGCAGTGCGCGTGGCAACTCTTCTTCTCGCAAAACATGATCTGGCAAAGCAAAAGCGGCAAAGCCCTGCAGGACTTCGGTCTGACTGGCCCAGTGGGAGTCGACCCGGATGTTCGTCTGGCCCGCCATGTTGGCACCCAGAAACTCAAGAAACGCGGAAAACGCCTCGTAATGCGCCTCCTTCGAGTAGTCCTCGCTTGGCCAATCACCGGGTATGGGCAGCTTGTGAAAGTTGCGCAGGGTCTTGCGAATATCTGAAAACGTGCCGTCACCTCGTGGTAGGATGCGCGTGCAAAACACATCATAGGCCCGCGCCAATGGGTGACGAAGCACCGTAAAGCTGCGATGCTCCTTGTTGCGACGTTTCCAACGACGCAAAGCCCGCTGGTTCATCTGCGTGGGCAGAGTGTCTTGCGCCACATCGTCAAGCGCTGCGATCCACCCACGCACGGTATCCTCCGGGCCGGAACGCACGGGCATGTAGAGCAGCGGCGCCTTGGCCCCCGTCACAAAGGCGGGCACACCAGCCCCGCGTCGCGGTTCAAAATTGGGCGTTCTCGTCAGGTTAAAGCGGTCCACACCAGAAAGCGCCTGCTCCATTTCCTTGAAGTTTTCGACCTTGTCAGACTACGGGCTCTGGTTTTGCTTTTTGAGGGAGGCGTCGAGCGCGTCAAGTTGATGCTCAACACCCAAAAACCGAGCGAGTCCGTTCATCACGGCCACATCCTGCAGGTCCTCGTAATCTAGGTAAAAGGCGGTTTGTCCGCTGGTTTGCAGCCGATTGAGCAAAAAGACCTGGAAGGATTGCAGCTCTGACAGATGAGCCTCAAACGCGTCAGGGTCGAAATCGATCTTTCGGCTGTCCTTGCGCCGCTTTACATTGGTCAACTTCCACTGCCCGGTAGACTGCGCGATTTTCAACGAGACGAAGCTTTCCACCGGATTGCGCGTCAAGATAATCTTTGCGCATCGCGGATCATCCAGGCACAGATCGATCACCCGGGGATCATGATCATGGAAGAACCGAAATCCGCCCAACCCTTCGGTTTTCTCACGAATGGCCCAGATCAAACCCGCCGGATTTTCATCCCGCATGGGCCGGGTGATGCCCAGGATCTCCGACTGATTGGGATAGCCGATAAAATGCGGGTTATACGCCTCTCCATGACAGGTGATGCTGTCGAACGCGTTCAGGTTCGATTCCAAAAAATTGGATCCGGTGCGCATCTCTGCAAACACCACGAAGTAATCGAACTTAGTCGCCATAACTACTTGATCAAATACGGCTTGGGTTTGGGCTCTTGCGTGTCTGGCTTGCCCGGATCAATCGGGAAATCGCCCATGAGATAGGGGTGCATGCCTTGGTTCTTCAGGCTTTGTAGGAATTGCGGAAAGCCTTTTAAATCCGTCATTTTTGGGGCTTCAGCCAGCGTTTTCCGGCGCGTGCGCCCGATCTCATCAATAATGGTTTGCAAGGGCTCCATAGGCGCCTCTATGAACTCTGCCATGGTCCAGATCCGGATCCGCGCCTTGGCCCACTCGGAGCGCAAGGCGTTGAGATGCGTGCTTTCGATCTGTTGCAAGCGCGCGGCCTCTTTCCGGATATCGGCAAAGTTCCTGTTGGATTTAAAGAGCCCAATCGCCCACGCCCCGGTTATGACAGATATCTGGGCATTTGGATCCTTCGCGATGTCCCATTCGATATCTTCAATCTCATCCATCGGCCCAAGCTGAAAACACTGCCGTTCCCCCCGCGTGTTCCAGATCAGGCTCGTCAGGAAGGCACGCTTGTTGTAGTTGCGCAACTTGGCACTGTCGCTGAGCGCGCCGTTCATAACGGTCTGTCCGTCCGAGTATTCGACCCGATCAGGGGCAAAAAGATGGCCGTGCACACGGGCGCCGGTGGTCTTCGCCAGCCAAGGCTCAAAGTTCTCGAAAAGATCGCTGAAACCTTCAAAAATCGAATACTGCGCGCAGGTCACACCGTTTTCGCGGCCTTCAGCCGGGTAGCGGCTTTGCATGTAAAGCCCGGGCCGACCACGGGTGCGGCGATCCACGGCTTTGGCAAAAATGCGGTCAATCTTGCCGGGGTTCGGCTCAGTGCGTTTCATCGCCCCGTCAGGATCGGTCAGAAACGCCTCGTAAAGACGGTTGGCAAAGGGCCAGATCTTGCGCGCGACAAAACAGTCAGAGCGGCGCAAAAGCTGCAAATGATCATCGTAGAACATGTGCGGCTTGCCCTGATAATCGAATTTGGAGAGCGTCAGGGACCGGCTTTCGATTTGGCGGGAATAGAGCCGCGATAGAGTCTGAAAATAGCTTTCATCCGGGATCCAGACTTTGCGAAAAAACCTGTCATAGGTCTTGCGTTCGGGATCTTCCAGAATGGCCGAAAGCGTCTGCCGCGTCAGGCACCACCATTGGCTGCCCATATGCGGGACAACGCCATTTGGAATTGTGCGTTTGTAACCGACCGCCCGTTGAAAGCGCACGTAGATGTCAAACAGCATCCGTTGGCGACGCCATGAAAACGGAAAGCGCAGCAAAAACCGTTCCCTGTCTAATCCGCCGATCGTCCAGGGCACGTCAGCCGTGGTGGCGGACTCGATGAAATCTGTTTGTGGGCGCTCATCCAGATAATCGAAAAGTTCCTGCAAAGGCCGCAACGGAAGGCATGCGCCCGAGGTGAGATACACGTGACGCACATCGGGAAAGTCATCCAGAAGCGTTTGCGCCGCGGCCTGCGTTGCCGCAACGAGGCCCCAAGTACCCCATTCACAGCGATGGCGTTTGACAAAACGCGTATCAGGCAGGTCCGACATGCTTTTGACAAAGCCATAGTAGGCATCGTCTTTGACATTCTTGTCGACATGAAAAACCACCGGGCAGCCCGCCGCCGCCCAATGCCGCGCAACTTCCTCGGCCCGGTCAAAGGCCGTGTGAACCAGCATGATGATGCCAACGCTCATCGCAAAGCTGCCCTTATTACCCTCACGCCCAGTTCCCTTTAGACATCAGTCCCAGGATTTCTAGTTGCCTCCAGTTAATATATTTTTCCGACCAATTGCACCAAAGGTCAGGATCTTTTTGAATTTTTTCAGCATATGCTTTGTATTCGACACTACCTGCATAGTGCTGTTTGCGGGTCAGTTCCTCTTCTGCCTTCTCTCCGAATGTGCTCAGGAACTTGGTGTGGAGCAACACGCCGCTGGCCTTTTCGCCGCCCCATTGATCATAGGTTAGGTTTAAACCGCGCGGCAAAAGTGTATGGGTGGAGCTGACATAGGCGTACCGCTTATCCCACTTCACAAGCGGGATCTTATTGAGCGCGGGCGCTTTCTTTGGCAAATCGCGAAAGAACATACGCGACCGTGGTCCACCCTGGATCCACAGGTTCCAATAGGACGGATTGCGATCAATCACGTAGTTGCCAGGATCGAACCACGCCGCAATCTCAATCGGATCCTGTCCGGCACGATAGGGGACCGCGTCGATCCGACCCTTGGGATACATATCCAAAAGCATGGCCCCGAAAGACCGCACGTGAGAGCTGTCCAGCCAATCAGTCAACGCACGAATGGGCCGCGTATCGCAAAACGGATACACAAAAAGCTCATCAGGATCGACGGTCAGGCACCAATGGCCGTGACCATACTGGCGCTGCAAGGAATTGAGCCAGTCCACGCCAAAGCGAGATCTGCGATAACTCGCCCGCGTTGTCCAAAGCGACACGTCAGGCTGCTGCGCCAGATACGGGCGTCCGCCATCATCACTGTCATTATCGACCATCAGAAAATGCGAGACGCCCAGCCTGCGATAATAGTCGAGGAAATAGGGTAGACGTATGTTTTCATTACGGAATGTTGAAAACAAAAGAATGTCGCCAGAGCGGATCGCAGAGGTGTTATCCGACACTGAACGCATCGAATATTTCTTGCCATAGGCGCGCATCTTCGCGTATTTGCGGCGCCATCTCATGCCATATGACGTCAGAAAACTCACGTAACACACCCAGTTGTCTTTGCGCCTTCAGAGCAGCACTCTAAAGCGGAAACCTTAACACAAAACCACTTCAAATCTTTGAATGGCACCCAAAATGTGCGCACTGCTCTGCCGCATCCCCAATTTTGCACACGATAACCCATGCACTGCTTTTGGCAAACGTCATAACACACGTGACGCAGGCTTCTCATATCCAGTTGCCCCGCGACATCAAACCCATCGCCTCCAGCTGCCTCCAGCCCGTGATGCGCGTGGAATGCTCACACCACAAATCAGGATTATTGAGCAAGGCATCATAGTAATCCTCATAAAGCGCGCTGTTCTGAAAATGCTGCTGCCGCTCCTTTTCTTCCGCGGATTTCTCAACCACCGTGTTGAGGAATTTCGTGTGAAGCAAGATGCCCGACGTCTTCTCGCCGCCCATCTCGTCATAAACGTGATTGAGCTCCCTTGGCAAAAGCGCATGCGACGAGTTCACATAGACATAGCGCCAATGCCATTTCACCAAGGGTACTTTTCCCATCGTGGGCGCGCGCCTTGGATCTTCCGAAAAGAATGCTCGGGCGCGCACGCCGCCCTGGATCCATAGGTTTTGGTTCGGCTCCTGCTTCTGGATCATGTAATTGCCACCATCAAACCAGCTGAGCGTCTGTGTCGGATCATCTCCCGGCGCATAAGGCTGATCCAGAACCGGTCCTTTCGGATACATATCCAGCATCAGCGCGCCAAAGGATCGTCGGTCCGTTCGATCCAGCCACTCGATCAAGGCCGGAAGAGGCCGCGTCTGGTAGTGCGGATAGATCAAAAGCTCATCGGCGTCGATCGTCAGACACCAATGCCCGCTGGCGTGCTGCGCTTGAAGCCAGGTCAGCCAGTCGAGCCCAAAGCGCGACAAACGATAGCTGTGGTGCGTGGTCCAGAGCGAGACGTCGGGCTGCTCTGCCAAGTACTCCGAGGTGCCATCCTCGCTGGCATTGTCCACGATCAGAAAGTGATGGACGCCCAAATTGCGGTGATGTTCCAGAAAGTAAGGCAGCCGCACCATTTCGTTGCGCACCGTGGACGCGGCGATGATGTGCTCTTTCTGGATCAACCGCGTCTTGTCAGACACAACCGACAGCTGGCGGCGTTTGCGCAAGGCACGATAAAGCAGCCGACGGCGCTTCCACCGCAGGCGATAGCGCAACCAGGCCGTTGATAGCGTGCTGCTTGCCATACTGCTCTCTCTCGAGACCAGAATCGGTGTTATTTGTCGTAATGTCCAGTTTGATGCCACCGCCAGGCATCAGAAACCATCCGCTCAAGCGTCGACATCTCGGGCGTCCAGCCCAGCTCTGTCTCCGCCCGCGTCGACCCTGACACAAGCTTGGTGCAATCGCCGGGCCGCCGTGGCCCTTCATTGATCGGCACTTCTTTGTTGGTCACGGCAGCAGAGTGATTGACCACTTCGCGCACGGAAAACCCGGTTCCGGTGCCAAGGTTGAACACGCGGCTTTCCTTGCCCTCTTCCAGCCATTTCAGACCTAGAACATGGGCACCCACCAGATCCATCACATGGACATAGTCGCGAATGCAGGTACCATCCGGCGTGTCATAATCGGTGCCAAAGATCGTCAGCGCATCGCGCTTGCCAGCGATCGCATCCAACATCAGAGGCACCAAATGCGTCTCGGGCTGATGAAACTCGCCGACGTCTCCTTCAGGATCGGCGCCCGCCACGTTGAAATAGCGGAAAATTACGTGCTTGAGCCCAAAGGCAGCTTCGTAATGGGCCAGCATGTCCTCGACAGCGCGCTTGGACGCGCCGTAGGCATTTATGGGATATTGGGCGCAGTTTTCATCGAGCACCACATTGTCCTGATCGCCGTAGGTGGCGCAGGTCGAAGAGAAGACGAAGTTCAGACAGCCGGCATCTACGGCAGCCTGCATCAAGGATTGCGACCCGCCAACATTGTTGTCCCAGTAGATGCCCGGATTGTGCATGCTCTCCCCAACTTGGGAAAGAGCGGCAAAGTGCATGACAGCCGCAGGTTCATACTTGGCGAAGACCTCCGCCAAGCGAGCGCCATCACGCAGATCACCTTGCTCAAACGGACCAAATTTCACCGCGTCCTGCCAACCCGTGCAGAGGTTGTCATAGACAACGGGTGTGTAGCCTTTGGATTTTAAAAGCTTGCAGGCGTGCGAGCCGATGTAGCCCGCACCCCCGGTTACCAAAATCTTCGTCACAGGCGTGCCCTCGAAGGATTACTGCGCGGCTTCCTTAGCGTGAACGAGATCGTTGATGAAAGCCCAAAGATCATCGCGCAGATCATCGCGCTGCAAGGCAAAAGACACCGTCGCCTGAAGGAAGCCAGCCTTGGATCCACAGTCAAACCGCTGTCCCTTGAAGCGGTAGCCGTAAACCTCTTCGCCGTCCTCCTCACGGGCGTCAGAAATCGCGTCGGTAAGCTGAATTTCGCCTCCCGCACCGGTTTTCTTCTGGTTGAGCTTTTGCAGAACCGTGGGCGTCAGGATGTAACGGCCAATCACAGCCAAGTTGGAGGGCGCTTCGCCCGGGGCCGGTTTCTCAACCATGCCCTTGGTAGACACGATAGAGCCCATATCCTCTTTCACATCCAGAATACCATAAGCCTCCGCCATGGACTCAGGCACTTCCATCGCAGCCACGATGTTGCTCTGGGTCTCTTCAAAGGCTTCAATCATCTGAGCGAGGCAAGACTTGTCGGCGGATATTACGTCATCTGGCAGAATGACAGCAAACGGCTCATTCGCAATCAATCGCCGCGCGCACCAGACAGCGTGACCAAGGCCCAAGGGTTTGGCTTGCCGCATATAGGCAATCTCGCCGCTGTCCATGTCTGTTTTCTTAAGGATATCAAGTAGTTCCGTCTTGCCTTTTTTGCGCAGCGTTTGCTCAAGCTGGGGCGCGGCATCAAAATAATCTTCCAATGCGCTTTTGCCGCGAGACGTGACAAAGATGAATTCCTTGATCCCGGCTTCTCTTGCTTCGTCAATCGCGTATTGCACAAGCGGACGATCCACGAGGGTCATAATCTCTTTTGGAACCGACTTGGTGGCGGGTAGAAATCGAGTCCCCATACCGGCCACCGGAAAAATTGCTTTGGTAACTTTTTTTCTCATATTCACTCCTGCGCGATTTTAAGTGTCCGCCCAAACACGACACTCACTTGAACAAACCGACTGCTACCTCGGTACTATCAATGGGCGTCATTTTTTTAACAGACCAAGCTTTCAGGGCATAGCTTTAAGTCTTTTCTGTGTTCAGATCTGGTTCATTTCCTTCATCATCGCTTCAATCCTTTGCACATCTTCGGGATTGTTCAGCTCCCAGAAACTGCGCCCCTTCGCTTCAACTTCAACGCAAAGGACCTGTCGATGATTCTCCAGAAAGCGTAGCTGTTCTAGACCTTCGAGGCGTTCCAGTGTCCCTTCGCCCCAACCCTTATATACGTGCAGAGCATCCGGTCGATACGCATAAACACCTACATGGTGGTAAACCGGTGTGGAGGCGTCATCAGGGTAGGTTTGACCCGTGTAGGGGATCACTTCCTTGGAAAAGTAGAGCGCTGTTTTATCGTTTGCGAAAACGGCGGTGGTGCCGCCGACGCGCCCCGCGGCTCGATCCTCTGAGAAACTGCGATGCGCCCCGCCATCGCACACCAGAACCGGGGTTGCGACATCCGCCCCGGGCGCACCGCGCAACCCGTCGATCAGGTCTTCCACAAACCAATGCGGTGTCAGGGGTGCGTCGCCCTGAAGGTTGACGACAATGTCGTATCCTCCGCCCAACGCCTCCAGAGCCTCGGCACATCGCTCGGTCCCGTTGCGGCAGGTTTCAGAGGTCATGACAACTTCTGCGCCAAAACCCTCCGCTGCCGCCTGAATGCGGGCGTCATCCGTGGCGACGACAACACGATCCACGCCCCGCACAGATTTCGCAGCATCCCAACTGCGCTGGATGAGAGTTTTTGCGATGCCCGACACACCGGTCAGCTCAACCAACGGCTTGCCAGGATACCGAGAAGAGGCATAGCGCGCCGGAATAACCAGTAGGACACTCATGATGCGGGCTTAAGATCCACCCCGGGCGCGTAGGCAATGAAGAACGGATTGGCAAAGTCATCTTTGCCATAGGCGAGCGGCGTGTGGTCATCAAAACGCACTACCTGTCCGCCCGCGCCCAACAAAACGGCATGGCCAGCGGCGGTGTCCCACTCCATTGTTCGACCAACGCGCGGGTAGAGATCCGCCTCGCCCGTAGCAATCAGGCAGAATTTGAGCGAAGAGCTCGCGCTTTTCATATCCTTCACGCCGTATTGGTTGATGTAGTCGTCGGTCGCCTGATCGCGATGCGATTTGCTGGCCACGACCATCAACGCGGTATTGTCCGGGTCTGACACGCTGATCGGGGTCGTGTCGCCGGCTTGATCGGGGTCGAAATCGCCCATTTCCTCGACCGCACCGCCATCCGCCAATGTGTAGAACATGCGCCCTTTGGCAGGGGCGTAAACAACGCCCAAAACGGGGGTGCCGTTTTCGACGTAGGCAATGTTGACGGTGAAATCGCCACGGCGGTTGATGAACTCTTTGGTCCCATCAAGCGGATCGACGATCAGAAACGTATTGGCAGTCTCGGAATGCGATGCGGATTGCTCTTCGGTCACGAGGGCCACATCAGGAAATGCCGCTTTCAACCCCTCTGCAATGATCGCATCCGCCGCTTCGTCGGCATCTGTTTCTTGGCTTTCGTTCGATTTCTCTTTCACTTCGAACGTATCTGAATTTTAGATTTCATATTATTTCTTTCTATCACCTAAATATTCATGATTTTTTAT